>CABFOF010001491.1_pt1 | contig 13650 bp, 14 predicted proteins | sample 3521951 | NCBI WGS metagenome assembly CABFOF01 (sample SAMEA5312450, study PRJEB27640) | indoor metagenome | biome: indoor environment; feature: uncontrolled; material: polymer tiles stone | place: Germany | collected 2014-07-07 | reverse complement strand
CTTTGGATACGTTCCAATACTTCTTTTAAATCTTCAGGGCGTTCTGGAACAAGAATGGATTCCGCACCACCTGCTAAACCAGCATACAGCGCGATATCGCCTGCATCACGACCCATGACTTCGATGACATACGTCCGCTCGTGTGAAGAAGCCGTGTCCCGAATTTTATCGATCGCTTCAAGCGCGGTGTTTAAAGCCGTGTCAAATCCAATCGTGTAATCCGTTCCCGGAATATCGTTGTCGATCGTTCCAGGAAGTCCAATCGTCGGGAAGCCGAGTCCCGTCAATTTTTGGGCACCACGATACGACCCGTCACCACCTACGACGACAAGCGCATCGATTTCGAATTTCTTTAGATTGACGACTGCTTTCGCACGTCCTTCTTCCGTCCGGAACTCTGGGCACCGGGCAGAACGTAAGAATGTACCACCACGTTGAATGATGTCACCAACCGAACCTAGATTCAATTGGACAAGATCTCCATTGATCAAACCTTGATATCCGTTATAGACACCGAATACTTCTAGTCCATGAAAAATCGCCTTACGTGTTACAGCCCGCACTGCGGCATTCATGCCGGGTGCGTCGCCACCACTTGTTAAAACAGCAATCCGTTTCAAACTCACGTTAATCACCTCTCCATTAATCTTAGTCTAAAATAGCACGTAGTTTTGTTGTTTTACAACAGGGCAGACTGCATAAACTTTCATCAGCAGTTTGTTCATCCTATCACGAAATAAGGACTGCCAATCATGATAGCGATTACATGCAGGTTATGTGCCAATTTGGTGATATTTTTCTGTGCGCTTCTCTATTAACTGTTCTGGCGTCAAACGGGTCAGTTTGGCTAGTTTTTGTTCTAGAACAGATTTCACTTTGTCCGCCTGTAATGAAACATCTAAATGCGCGCCGCCAACGACTTCCGGAATGATTCCGTCTGCAATTCCGAGACGAAGTAAATCCGGTGCCGTAATCTGCATCGATTCAGCCGCTTGTTCCGCGAGACTGGCATCCTTCCAGAGCAAGGCTGCCGCGCCTTCCGGTGAGATGACCGAGTAGGTCGAGTTCTCAAGCATCAAGAGTTGATCGCAGACACCGATGCCGAGTGCACCACCTGATCCCCCTTCACCGATGACGATTGAAATGATCGGCACGGGCATGCCTGCCATTTCGAACAGATTTTTAGCGATTGCCTCACTTTGACCACGCTCTTCTGCCGCGCGTCCCGGGTAAGCCCCTTTCGTGTCGATGAATGTAATGATCGGTCGCTTGAACTTGACCGCTTGTTGCATCAACCGTAACGCCTTCCGATATCCTTCTGGGTGTGGCATCCCGAAATTCCGCCGGATGTTTTCTTTTGTATCTTTTCCGCGTTGATGACCGATGATCGTCACGGCTTGTCCGTTCAGCATTGCAATTCCGCCGACGATCGCGGCATCATCGTATCCATGCCGGTCACCGTGTAATTCAATGAAATCCTCGCAAATCAACCGCACATAGTCAAGCGTCGTCGGACGTTCCGGATGCCGTGCCAACTGCACACGGTTCCACGCTTTCATATTCCCGTAAACATCGAGTTCTAACCGACGCAACCGCTCCTCAAGTAAATTGAGCTCTTCTTTAAAATCGAGACCTTGTGTCTCGGCCATGTCGTGCAATTCTAATATCTTTTCGCGTAACGCGATTACTGGTTGATCAAATGGTTGCATGATTGTTCCCCTCCGAGTGCATCATCAGAATACGTGAGTAATAGGCTTTCAAATCGTGTCGCGATACGACATCATCGAGTTGTCCCGCCTGCAGTAAAAACTCTGACGTTTGGAAGTCTTCCGGCAACTTTTCACGAATCGTCTGCTCAATGATTCTTCGACCGGCAAAACCGATCAGTGCACCTGGCTCGGCGATATTAAAATCACCCAACATCGCAAAACTTGCAGACACTCCCCCTGTCGTCGGGTGGGTCATGCAGGAAATGTACAATAATCCGGCATCCGAATGCTGCTTTAAAAATAAACTCGATTTCGCCATCTGCATCAGGCTGACCATGCCTTCTTGCATCCGTGCTCCACCAGAAGCAGAAAAAATCGTCACCGGCAACCGTTCTTTTGTTGCGTATCGAATCGCCTCGGCAATGGCAGCACCGACTGCCGCTCCCATTGAACCCATCCGAAAACGCGCGTCCATGACGCAGGCGACGAGTGGATACCCGTTTACACGTCCGACTCCACAGACGATCGCTTCTTCGAGCCCCGTCCGCACTTGATCCCCTTTCAGTTTTTCCGGGTAATCTTGGAATTGAAGTGGATCTGCTTTGACAGTAGGCAAATCGAAATATGTGATCGTTCCTTCGTCAAACAGTTGTGCAAAGCGTTCATGCGCCGTCAACGGATGGTGGTAGCCACACGTACAGACACGCAGGTTCGCTTCAAGTTGTTTCGTATATTGGATGAGTTTGCACTTTGGACATTTCGTCATCAAGCCGACAGGTACATCGACCCGCTGTTCTTTTGACGTCAAAGTGACAAATTTTTTAGGTTTTCGAAAAAATGCTTGCACGTTAGTTCCCCCTTGTGGTTCTTACGAGCGTTTCAGAAAAGCTTCCCGTTCCGCTCGCGTATAGAGCTCCCCTTGACCAAAACTGAGATAGAAGGCATTCACCTGTCGCCAAATCCGTTCAAACAAGTCATTGTCAACCGTGCTGATCAATGCTTCGCGATAGGCTAAATCGGAATCCATATGCGCTTCCAAAAAAGACCTGTCCGTTAACTTAACGAAGGCGGATTGTTCGAGTAAACGAAGGGTTCCCGCCAAATCCTCAAATTTTGAATCTCCGGTCACTAAAAATTGTGCGATGATTTGAATGTAGGTATGGTCGTCACGATTTAAGAGAAAACTTCCCCCGCCGTGTCGCGTCTCTATGATTCCGAGATAGGCCAATGTCCGAAGTGCTTCCCGGACAGACGGGCGACTGATTGCCAGCCGTTCCGCTAATTCGCGTTCGGATGGAATCCGGTCTCCCGGAACAAATCCATCCTGTTCGATCATCGTTTTGATTGCCGAGATGTTCGTTTCAAAAGCGTTTCGCTTCTTTTCCATTTTGTACGGCACCACCTTCCTGACGTAGTCGTCACTTTCTAAATCCGGCGGCATTGGTCAGACCAATTACCCCTTATTATAACAAATCTTATTACCTACTACTAGGTCGAACGCGGGACATTTTTCAAGACGATATTCGTTTCCCCGAACCGAATTCGTAGCTGCGCCAACAATTCTTCGTTGTGTTGAATCGCATAGATTCCTGGTAACGGTTTCGTTTCATTGGTATCGGCATAGCGGACGACTACCGGAATATCTCCCGGAGCCGTTTCCAAAATCCGTTCCAACACCGCCAACTCATTTTTGGACGGCAGTTTGATAAACAAAACATCTTGCCCAAGCGGGCGTAACCGTTCCAGGACAAACTGCCGGTTTCCTTCCCGTTCCTGTGCCTTGACTTCGATCAAGAGCACGTTGCCGACGTATAAGGATCTGCTGAACAGCTCGTACTGCTTCGGAAAAACGACGACTTCCTCTGTTGTATAACCGTCGACCGCGTGGATGACGGCCATCGTCTGGGCCCGTTTCGTTTTGAATTCGCGCAGCTGATCGATGTAACAGACGAGATAATGGGTCTGTTCGGCTTCTGCAGAGATGGCTTGAAAATGGGTCGTCTCAACCTGTGGTTTCATCGCCGTCATCAATGGCGAATACGTTAACCAGAATCCAAGTGATTCCCGCTCGAGCCGTGCCCAATCCGTAGCTGTCCGGCTTGTTTTTGCAACGGTCTTTCTTCGCCCGAGACTTGCGAGTTCATCCGGCAACAACGTATTGGACGCCATCGTAAAGTAATCCAAGACTTCTTGTTCAGCCAACGCTCGATCGCCGTGCGTCGCGCGATCCAGTGCTCCGCTGTATAACAGCAGTTCAATCTTCGTCCGTTCTTTTTTCCCCCACCCAACGGCCGATAACAATTGGGTAATCGTTTGCGACGTTTTAGCCGCTTCTCGTAAGCTGTGAAAATCTTTTTCCGTGATTCCACGCAGTGTTTGCAGACCAAGACGGATGCCTTTTCCTTCTAAGGTTGAACGATAATCCGACATCCAGACATCCGGTGGCAACGCCGGCAATCGTTTTTCCCGCATGACACGGACCAGACGTTCCGGCTGATCGATTGAGATGAGAGAAAAGATTTGCGAATGATGTGCCTTCATATATCCTAATGCGTAACTGATTTTCGTATAAGCAACGGCATGACTCCGGTTAAATCCATAACCGGCAAACCGTTCGATTTGATCATATAACGTCTCGGCGACGCTCGCTTCGAACCCATTTCCGAGTGCACCGTCGATAAAACGTTTTTTCTCGGATTCGACTGATTGACTGCTTTTCTTCGAAATCGCCCGACGTAACAGGTCCGCCTGTGCCAATGTAAACCCGGCGACACGGCGTGTGATTTCCATGATCTGCTCCTGGTAGACGATGACGCCGTACGTCGACTGTAAAATTTCCGCTAAAATCGGATGGACCGTCTGATACGGTTGACCCGCTTTCCGTTTCGCATACAAATCAATGAATTTCATCGGTCCCGGACGAAACAGCGACATCGTCGCGACCAAATCTTCAAACCGTGTCGGCTTGACTTCCCGCAAGGTTTGCTTCATCCCGGCTGATTCAAATTGAAAGATTTGATCCGTCTCGCCTTTAGAAAACAGCCGAAGTGTCACGGCATCATCTTCCGGAATCTGTTCAACAGAAAATCCGGGATGTGTATGTTGAATCAAGTGTTCCATCTGACGTAACCGGGTCAGGTTCCGCAGACCCAACAGATCGATTTTCAATAATCCTTGTTGTTCCAGTGCCTTCATCAAATATTGAGTGACGAACCGGTCACTCGCATTCCGATCGACGGGCGTCGTCTCGATGAGATCGTCCGATCCGATGACGACACCCGCTGCATGAATCGAACGTTGCCGCGGCAGCCCTTCAATCGCTTGAGCGAGCTGCAACAGTTGCCGCCGTTTTTCACTGCCTGAGAACCATCGGTAGATTGCCGCCTTTTGTTCCAACCCTTGTAGGGTCGTCGCCTTCCCAAGTTGTTTAGCTGCTGCATCTGTCTCATCTTTCGAAAACTCCAGCACACGTGCGACGTCACGAAGTGCCGCCTTTGCTCCGAGCGTCGACAGCGTCCCAATTTGTCCGACGTGTGCTCTTCCGTAACGTTCGACCAAATAATCAAGCACTTCCTCCCGCCGTTCATCCTCGATGTCAATGTCGATATCAGGCATCGAAATCCGTTCAGGATTCAAGAAGCGTTCAAATAACAGACCGTATTTGATTGGGTCAACTGTCGTGATGCCTAGGGCGTAACTAACGAGTGAACCGGCGGCAGAACCACGTCCTGGTCCCACTTGAATACCTTTTGCTTTCGCCTGCCGGACCAGATCCTCAACAATCAGAAAGTAATCGGCAAAACCGGTTTTTTCAATCACGTTCAGTTCATACTGCAACCGGTCTGTTGCGACGGCATCGACAAGACCGTGTGCCAACAATCCATCGTGGGCCAGTTTTTTTAAAGCCTGATCCGAATTTTCCGTCACCCGTGGTAAGGGACGGGACTGGAACGGTAACACCAACGTCTCTTGCGTGGTTGCCCATCGTTCGACAAGCATCCGTTCCCGCTCCGTAAAGTGTTCCTGTAATTCTTCATTTGACTTCAAATACGCCGTCCGGTTGATTTTTTGTTCTTGAAACGTTGTTCCCTCATCAATCGCCCGGACCGCCTGATAGGCTTCCGCCTCGTCTCGCCGTAAATAACGGACGGGATCAATCGGAATCGTCTCGATTCCAAGTGCATACGCCGCCTGGCGGTAGTGTTCCCGGCTCTCCCGCTCCACGGTGGAGCGTGCCGCCTTTACACCCAAATAAACAGTTGCATTTTGCGCAAGGCTGATCCACTGGGAAACGAGGCGTCGCAACCGTGCTTCATCATCCGGCGCTTGCCGTTTTGGTGCTAAGATGGCAATCAAGTCCGAATGATCCTCGACCGGCATCTGACTCGACAGCCGGTACAGTGCCTTCAGACCTTCGCTTGTTTTGGCATACCACAAGATGGTCAGTTCGTCCTCTTCCTGATCTTGTTCCAAACCGATAATCGGAAGCAGGTCCCGTTGCTCGCAACCGGCGATGAATGCCGGCACGCCGGTCAGCGCGGTCTCACAAATCGCGGCTGCATCCGCGCCTCGTTGTTTTAATTCGTCAAGATACCGATCCATTCGAATGGTACTCTGCAAGGGACTATAAGCCGTCCGGACATTTAGCTGAATCATACTGCCTCCTCCATTCTTTTTCATCGTCTATGTTCCACCATTTTAAAACGTTTTCAGAAGTGTCATATCTGCTTGTTCCTGAGTCTCGCCATTCCGTGAATTATTCGCTACAATAAAAAGAGAACATCATGACTTGCATGGAAGGAGAGTTTGCCATGATTTTAAACCGTAGCCAAATCGCTCGCGAAAAAGTTGAACAGTTAAAGTTAGGTGTGACTGCCTTTACTGAGACTGAAGAAATTGCTGAAAAAATCCGGAAGTCTGTCAAGGAACTGGAACTGAACGTCATCGAAGACCACACAGAACGTGGAATTTGGTTCATCCCCCAAGAAGAGGCTTCAACGAATTGAAGACAAAAAGGCTGTTCGCCATGGATCCGACACAGGATTGTAGCGAGCAGCCTCTTTTTGTCTAGAAGCGGAAGGCTCCCGCTACTTCATTCAAACGGGAAATGACACCATCGACTTCGGTTAGATTTTGAATCGTCGCACCGGATGCCATCGGATGTCCCCCTCCATTAAATTCTTTTGCGACCTCGTTGATGACCGGTCCTTTTGAGCGTAGACGGACGCGGACTTCCTGATCCGTCTCAAGGAAGAGTGCCCACGCTTTTAACCCTTTCAGACCGGCAAAGCTGTTCACGAGTAACGACGCCTGTTCGATAGTCGCGTTGAAGGCTTTAAGCGTTTCTTGTGTCAAGACGACATAACCGACACCCGCTTCCGTCAACTCGATGTGTTGGAGGACATATCCTTGCAGTTGTAAAGCTGCCAGTTCCGTCTGATACATATTCCGGTAAAGCCAGTCCGTGTCGATCCCTGTATCCAATAATTGTGCCGCGACCGAAAACGTCCGGCTCGTTGTCCCTCTGAATTGAAAACGACCGGTATCTCCGACGATGCCTGCATAAAACTGAATCGCCGCCGGTTCCGGGATCACGTATCCCCACTCGTTTAACAGATGGACCAACAACTCTGACGTCGAACTGACCGTCGGATCGACAAGTTGGATATACGCGTAAGGATCTTCGTCCGGATGGTGATCGATTTTAATCGTCTGTCGACCGCGCAACGCATCCTTACCGTCGATTCGCGCTTCGTTTGCTGTATCTAAAATGATGACCAATGCGTCCGGATACTCATCTATTTCGACCGCATCAAGCGTCCCCATGAAAGCAAGCGACGTCGCCATCTCGCCGGCTGCTTTTATTTTTTTATCCGGAAATTGGTGTTGCAGAACCGTCCGTAAGCCGAACTGGCTGCCGAGTGCATCCGGGTCCGGCCGTTCGTGCCGATGGATGATGATCGTCGATGCTTGTTCAATCAATTGTCTGATTTGTTCTTTCACAGTGCACAGCTCCTCTAAATATTGATATGATACAAACAGATATAGAAAGAAAAGGAGGTCATCCATATGCAGTTTGTTCTCATTCTGTTAATCGTCTTGTCGCTTGGTGGATATTTACTCGCAAAACGACGTGCATTCCATACGAAAAGTACGAATCGGAAGTTTTTATTTAATACGCAAGCGAGCATCTGGCTCAGCTTGTTCGTCATTTTGTTTGCCGTCAATCAGTTTGTGTCCGGTGACGGTTTGACGACACTGACAGGAAAAATCGTTTGTTCGATCCTGATTGTCATCGGTGTTGCTTCATTTATTGCGGGCTTCATCCGTTACAAAAAAATCTATCCGTATGTCGTCCGGGAAATGGAACAAACGGAACAGTCGTAAAAAAGACGGTCATCACCGTCTTTTTTTATGCTCTGAAAACGACTTATCGATCGATTAGTTGTGAAGTCACGAGCGCCTTCGCGACGATTTGTGTGCCTTGGTACATCTCGACATCGACTTTCCCGAATTTCCGTCCGACATCAAACACGTTTGCCCGAATCGTAATCGTACTTTCAATTTGAACCGGTTTGATGAAGTAGATGCTGACATTTTCAATCACGAGGTCCCCTTTTTTCATGTGACGCAACATCCGCGTTGCGCCTTCAACAAGCAAGGTCGTCAAGACACCGCTTGAAGCCGTCCCCATGAAATTCGTCATCTGCGGAGAAACTTCGAGCGAGAGATAAGGACCTCTTGCATCTTCTGCTGCTTTGATTTGTCCCGTAATCAAGTCGTCAAACGTCTCTCCGACCTGCGGTTGCCGGTTCGCCAGTTGTAACGCTTTCAAAACATCTTGTCGGCTGATGATGCCAAGCAGGCGTCCGTACTGATCGATGACCGGTAACATTTCGATCCCTTCCCAAACCATCTGATGGGCGGAATTCGTCACACTGGTCCGGATTCCGACAGTGATCGGGTGACGGGTCATGACTTTTTCGACCGGCCAATCATGCGGACGGTCAATGATATCCTTCGCGGTCACGACACCGACGACTTTCATTTGTTCATCGATGACCGGATAACGGTTATGCTTCGTTTGTTCGTTGAGTTCATGCCATCTGGCAATCGGATCGTTCGTCTGTAAATAAAACGTGTCATGCAACGGAATCAGAATATCCGATACCAGTAAAATCTCTTTTTTAATCAGCCGGTCATAGATGGCCCGGTTGATCATCGTCGCGACGGTAAACGTATCATATGACGTCGAAATGATAGGCAATTCCATTTCGTCAGCCAGCTTCTTCGCCTCTTCCGTCGTATCAAAACCACCGGTAATCAAAACCGCGGCCCCTGCTTCTAACACAAGCTCATGGGCTTTTTCCCGGTTTCCGATGATGACAAGACTGTCGACATCGATATAACGCATCATCGCTTCGAGTTTCATTGCTCCGATAACAAACTTCGTCAAAGTTTTATGAAGTCCGTCTCGTCCCCCAAGCACTTGTCCATCGACGATATTAACGACTTCTGCGAATGTCAGTTTTTCAATGTTCTCTTTTTGCTTTTTCTTGATCCGGATCGTTCCGACACGTTCAATCGTCGAGACGAACCCTAAATTCTCTGCTTCTTTAATGGCACGATACGCCGTACCTTCGGATACCGTTAGGTCCTTCGCGATTTGCCGGACGGATATTTTGGCGCCCACATCGAGATCCTCAATGTGCCGGATGATCTGTTCATGTTTCGTAGGCATGCTGTATCCCTTCTTTTTCCTATATTCTACTCTCCTGTCATTATACTGTACTACTCGGAAGAATGAAAAGTGTACTAGTCTGATTTCTGAGAAATGTTTTCCAAATCCAACTTTGGTATACTGAAACGTGACAAGAAACGAGAGGTGGGAACGACATGTTAGAACGGACAAATCAAATCAGTCGTGTATTGCAAGAATCAGGAATCGACGTGGCGTTGATTACATCAAAAGCCGGCGTTTTCTATTTTTCAGGTGTCTACGCCGAACCACACGAACGCGTCATGGCGGTCATCGTCGATGCGAATGGAAAACGTGCCCTTTTCTGCCCGGCACTCGAAGCGAATATCGTTTCAGCCAGCCCTTGGGATGGAGACGTCGTCACGTATGCCGACCACGAAAATCCATTTGATAAAATCAGTCAGCTTCTCGAAACCTTTGCCGTCTCGAATAATCGGATCGGAATCGAAGGGGAGCATATGACATTCAGCCGTTTCAAGGAACTGGAGTCCCGTCAGGAAAATGCGGCGATCCTCGATATCGGTGAGCAACTGCAGGCGTTACGCGTCAAAAAAGATGCCCAAGAAATCGACATCCTTCGTGAAGCAGCTGAATTGGCCGATCAAGCCGTCGAAATCGGTAAACAGGCGATTCGCCCCGGCGTCACGGAAATGGAAGTCATCGCGGAAATCGAGTTTGAAATGAAGAAAAAAGGCGTTCGCGAGATGTCATTTGATACGTTGGTCTTATTTGGCGCAAACAGCGCTGACCCACACGGTGTCCCTGGTGACCGTGTCATTCAAGAAGGAGACTTCGTCCTGTTTGATCTCGGTGTCGTGTGGAAAGGATATTGTTCCGATATCACACGGACCTTCGTTTACGGAGAAGCGAGCGAAGAACAGAAAACGATCTACAACACGGTCCTTGGCGCACTTGAAGCAGCAACCGCAGCGAGTCGTGTTGGTGTAACGCTTGGTACACTCGACAAAGCTGCTCGGGACGTCATTGAAACGGCAGGATACGGCGAGTACTTTACACACCGGGTTGGACATGGTCTTGGAATTGATGTCCACGAATTCCCGTCACTCGCTTCAAACAATCTATTGACGGCTGAAGCGGGTATCGTCTATACGCTCGAGCCGGGCATTTACGTTCCTAATGTCGGCGGCGTCCGGATTGAAGATGATATTCACCTTACGGAAAACGGACCGGAAGCGTTAAATCAATCTCCAAAACATCTGCAGTCCCTTCCATCTGTACAGTAAATAACAGGGTCCATTCCGTTTTTCGGAATGGACCCTGTTGTCCTATCTTCGAACTTTTCTCCTAAACTCATTGACGCGATTGATGGACGACGTTGACGCCGCCTGTAACATCAAGGATTGCCCCAGTAATCAAACTGGATTCTTCCGCCAGTAAAAACGAGATGGCCCGGGCGATATCTTCCCCGACACCTGTCCGTCCGACCGGCGTCTGATCGTCTGCCGTTGCCTGCTCAATCCGTTTCGATTTGTTCTCACCCACGATATTCCCCGGATTAACCATGTTCACGGTGATCCCATGGCCCGCCTCCTCAAGCGCTACACTTTTCGTCAAACTGACCATCCCACTTTTAGCGGCTGCGAATGCTGCCCGGTCAATCCATCCAGGTGCTGACGCACTCTCCGGAAAACCGTATGTAACAATCCGTCCGTAGTGTTGCTCGCGCATAATCGGAAGAATTTTTCGTAACAACCAAAAGCTAGCTGTCAAATTTCCGGTTACGACTTCATTCCACTCTTGATCCGAATAATCGACAAGCGACTTCCGTTCAAAGATATACGGCCCTGCATTTAAGATCAAGGCATCGATGCGTCCGTGTTTCTCTACTGTTTGCTCTACGGCACTCAGTAATTCGTCTTGTTTCGTCACATCCGCTTCAATCAAATGTAAACGTTCGTGCTCAAAGGTGGGTTTCGAGCGATGAAGTGCCGTCACGTGCCACCCTTCTTCGAGCAGGCGGCGGGTCACCATCTCCCCGAGCCCTTTTGTTCCTGCTGTAATCAATGCGTGCCTCATCGTGGCATCGCCTCCTTTCATCTCCTTCCATCTTACGGGTTCCCTTGAGGAAGAACAATTTTTAAATCTCCTTAAATGTTCGTCATCTTCCATTTGAGGGAATGGTATAATAAGGGTGTAAGATCAGCTGAATACGAAGGGATGGATACAGAATGGCAATTGTATATCATAACATTTTAGTAGCAGTCGACGGTTCAAAAGAAGCAGAACGTGCTTTTGAAACAGCGATTGACGTCTCACTTCGAAACGATGCCAAACTTGTCATTGCACACGTCATCGATACACGGACTTTTGCGACCGTCGAGGCCTATGACCGGACGATTACAGAACGCGCCGAATCGTACGCCAAGGAATTACTGGATGACTATGTCAAAACCGCACAAGAACGCGGTGTCAAAGATGTTGAAGTCGCAATTGAATACGGTTCTCCTAAAGTAACCATCGCCAAGAAACTCGCACCCAACCACAATGTGGATTTGATCATCTGTGGCGCCACCGGATTAAACGCTGTAGAACGCTTCTTTATCGGTAGTGTATCCGAAAGCATTACCCGTTACGCCAAATGTGATGTCTTGATTGTCCGTCTTTAACCGCACTCATTACTATTTTTCAGCACTTCACCTGCGGGTGGAGTGTTTTTTTGATCAAAAAAAGATCTATCGCACCGATGTGCAATAGATCTGACGGATTATTTGAATTTAACGGTGACGTTACGACGACCCCAGTCAAATGCTTCAGAGCGTGAGTAGTAAAGGATATCAAGCTTTTTGCCTTTAATGGCACCACCCGTATCAGCTGCTGTGTACGTCCCTTTTAATTTCCCTTTGTAATACACTTTTACTGTTGAACGAAGCGGGATGACACGTGGATCAACTGCAACGACTTTCTTTTTAGAGCTCTTGATGTTCCAACCGATTGCCGTTAAGTTACCACTGCCCGGATCGTACGGTGTGTATGCTGTAGCACTTACATTCGTGAGTGTTTTCCAGCCACCAGTTGATTGTTTTTTAGAAGAACTGGTTACGACTTTTGAGTAACGGGCACTTAGGTACGCTGTTTTACCTTTGTAGCTGACTTTGTACCAGTTTCCTGTTTTTGCTTTGTACGGTAATGTTTGATTCTTATATAAAAGACCAAGTTTCTTAGACGACGTTGTTGCTTTCTGACGAACAACTAGGCTATCGACCGACGACTTAACATTTTTTTTGGCTGCAGCTTCCGCTTGAAGACCTGCAAACGAACTGAGTGCTAACAAGACTGCTAAAACACTAGCGAGTATCCGTTTCATCATGTAATCTCTCCTCCATAATTGTCCCTGTTTTGTAACTTACATTAATATACATGACAAAATGGAGCAGTGCCGTTACATATAGACCACAAAAAGATGACGCCTTTATTACTATCATGTTACAAAAGACTCATTTTTTTCAGTTTTGAGTGTTTATTACGTCAAATTGACGTTTAACTTTCTTTTTTTGTATTTTTATATGACAACGCCTGTAATAGAAAATAATCGCGAGCCGATTCATCGTGTTTTGATCGATGCTGAAATCCGGTTTAAAGGACATAAAAATGTCCCGCTCCAACAGATGTTGGAGCGGGACTAAAAGTCATATGCTGTTCGTTTTAAGCGTTTTGTTCGACCAAACCACCGATACGAACCGTATCACGTGCAATCATCAATTCTTCGTTTGTTGGAATGATGATGACTTTGACCGGCGAATGCGGGTAGTTAATGAACAATTCTTCACCACGTGCGCCGTTGTTGAGGGATGGATCCCAGTAAACGCCCATGAATTCAAGTCCACGTAAAACACGCTCGCGAATCGAATCAGAGTTTTCACCAACACCTGCCGTGAAGATGATCGCATCAACGCCGTTCATCTCTGCCGCATATTGTCCGATGTATCCATGGATTCGGTTTGCGAAGATTCGGAGTGCCATCTCTGAACGGTGGTTTCCTTCTGTCGCTGCCGACTCAACATCACGTAAATCACTCGAGAGACCAGAAAGACCGTAAATACCCGACTCTTTGTTCATGACGTTCAAGACATCTTCTGCCGTTTTTCCTGTCTTCTCCATCAAGAATGGAATCAAGGCTGGATCAAGCGAACCAGAACGTGTCCCCATCGTGATTCCTTCAAG
>CABFOF010000577.1_pt1 | contig 14295 bp, 15 predicted proteins | sample 3521951 | NCBI WGS metagenome assembly CABFOF01 (sample SAMEA5312450, study PRJEB27640) | indoor metagenome | biome: indoor environment; feature: uncontrolled; material: polymer tiles stone | place: Germany | collected 2014-07-07 | reverse complement strand
CGGCGACGACGTTTTCGTTCACTTCTCAGCTATCCAAACAGACGGTTTCAAATCACTTGACGAAGGTCAAGAAGTTTCGTTTGAAGTTGAAGAAGGCCAACGCGGACCACAAGCAACTAACGTTACTAAACTTTAATTTTCCAAGACTCTGCTGTTGCAGAGTCTTTTTTTGTTTCATTGTGTTTGGATCAACTCACTCACTTCAAGACCGAAAGGATGATTTTTATGGAACCGTCAGCTAAACATACCCAACTGCAAACACTCCTCACAAACCGGCATACTTATTTGATGCAAGGTGATCGGGAAGCAATGCACCAACTGTTATCGGACGATTTTTCTTTTATTGATGGACAGGGACGTCAATTTGATGCTGAGACGTATCTTGATCATTACGTGGATTTAGATCAAATCAAATGGATCAATCAGACGAATGAATCGGTCGTAGTCGAAGTGTTTGAGACGACCGCACTTGTACAAGAACTACTAGAGGATACTTTTTCTTATGGTCAAACCTCTTACGTTGGTCGATTTCGAAGTGTATCCTTGTACCATTGGACACCCGATGGCTGGAAATGGCATTTTACTCAACTGACGCCACTCGACCCTTCTTGAATCTGATGATTAAGTAATCTCTTACGATTAAAACAAACAGGCGGATGCAAAATCCGTCTGTTTGTTTTGTCGAAAAAGCAGTTTGCTGACCTCATGCCTTCTTCCCTCCTACATGACCTCCCTCCTGTTTATTTCCAAAAGATATTTGATTAAGTGTTTTCATTCCGTTACACTTTAGTTGTAAATATTTTCTGAAAATTATCTTAGGAGGAATGACATGACTGTTTTTAACTTTTCCGCTGGTCCAGCGGTGTTACCGGTTCCGGTCTTACTAAAAGCCCAATCTGAACTGTTGAATTATCAAGGTTCTGGACAATCCGTCCTGGAGCTGAGTCATCGGTCCGATTTGTTTGAAACAATCCTCCACGAAACGGAATCATTGCTCCGCGAACTGATGGATATACCGGACGAATACCGTGTTCTGTTTTTGCAAGGTGGTGCAACGCTCCAGTTTTCAATGTTGCCGCTTAATTTGGCGACAAATCGCCAGATGGTCGACTTCATTGATACCGGTAGTTGGTCACAAAAGGCGATCAAAGACGCACAGGCTTATGCAACGACACGAATCCTCGCTTCATCGGCATCGGATGGCTATCGATCGATTCCAGTTGAAGCGGTCACTTCTGACGCCGACTATCTTCACATCACGTGGAACAATACATTGGAAGGAACCACGTATACAAAAGCCCCACAAGTTGGTGTCCCTCTGGTCGCTGACTTTTCGTCTTCTATTTTGTCTGACCCCATCGATATCCGGCAGTTCGATGTCATTTATGCCGGCGCTCAAAAAAATCTTGGTTCGGCAGGAATGACGCTCGTCATCATCAAAGATGAACTGCTTCAGCGGACACCCCAATCGTCCGGCTCGTACTTACGTTATGAGACACATGCGAAACATCACTCGCTTTACAATACACCACCAACGTATAGTATCTATTTGACAAAACTTGTCCTGGAATGGATCAAAGAGCAAGGGTTTGAGACGGTTGTTCAGCGCAACCGCCAACAGGCTGCTGCGCTTTATACGTATTTGGACCAATCGACCTTGTTCTCAAATGCTGTCGCAATCAGCGACCGTAGCCGAATGAACATCCCCTTCTCGACAGGTCAAGTGGACTTAGACACACAATTCCTAAAATTCGCGGAACGGAATCAGCTGGTCAATCTAAAGGGGCACCGATCCGTCGGTGGGATGCGTGCCAGTCTTTACAACGCGATGCCGAATTCCGGAGTCGATGCTCTTCTATCCGTACTACACCGATTTGAACAGGGGGAACGCTAAATGTACCAAGTACAACTTTGGAATGACGTATCTGAAAAGGGGCTAAAACGATTTAACGATGGTTATCTCGTCCAACGTGACGTCGAAGAACCAGACGCATTTCTTGTCCGAAGCAAGGACTTGCACGGAATGAAGTTCAAGGAGTCCTTAAAAGCAGTCGCTCGGGCAGGAGTCGGCGTCAACAACATTCCGCTCGACCAATTGGCCAACCGGGGAATTCCCGTCTTCTCGACACCCGGAGCAAATGCCAATGCCGTCAAAGAGCTTGTCATCGCCAGTTTGTTCTTGAGTGCCCGGAAACTGATTCCAAGTATTTTATGGACAAATAATCTCCGGGGTCACGATATTCCGGAACGTGTCGAAGCCAATAAAAAACAATTTGCCGGGACCGAGTTACTCGGCAAACGGATCGGCATCGTTGGTCTCGGTGCGATTGGTGCCAGTTTAGCCAATACATTACATGAGCTTGGCATGACGGTTTCCGGTTACGATCCGCACATGTCAGTCGAATCCGCCTGGCGCGTCTCCAATCAAGTCCAACGTGTGACCAATCTTGAGGAGTTGCTGGCAACAAGTGATTATATCACCCTGCATTTACCTTTGATTGATTCGACGCAACATCTGCTTGATGAACGGTTGCTCGCAAAGGTGAAGCAAGGAGCGACCTTACTTAATTTTTCACGCGGTGAATTGATTGATGAACACGCTTTGGCAACGGTCTTAAAATCCGGTCGATTGGCCAACTATGTGACGGATTTTCCGAACGCCTTCATTCTTTCCTTGCCGCGAGTGATTCCGTTGCCGCATATCGGCGCGTCCACTGCCGAGGCAGAAGAAAATTGTGCCGTCATGGCAGTCGATCAATTAAAACTGTTTCTCGAAACCGGAAACATCCGGAATGCCGTTAATTTCCCGGCAGTTGAACTGCCTTACTCCGGCAAACGACGAATCACGATTGCCCATCAGAACATTCCGAACATGGTGGGTCAAATCGCTTCCGTCCTCGCTTCTGAACAAATCAACATCGCCAATATGATCAACGGCAGCAAGGATGGGATCGCTTACACAATCATCGATATTGACAATCATCTCGATGAATCCATTTCCCTGCACCAACTGAATTTGATTCCTGGTGTCTTAAAAACACGACTATTTTAAGGAGCGTTGATTATGCCTACTTTTGAACCTTTCCATGCTTTGCGTCCAGATTCCAAATATGCAGAAGCTTTTTCCTCACTCCCTTACGACGTCTTCAATCGGGCGGAAGGTCGGGCTGAAGTCCGGCGGCGTCCGTTATCTTTTTTACGGATCGATAAAGCCGAGGTCACCTTACCGGACTTGATTGACGACCATGATCCCCGGGTGTACCAACAAGCGGCACTTCATTTTAAAGAAGCCGTCGAACGGCATATCCTGACTCTGGATGATGTCGAGAGTTATTACCTTTACCGGTTGAGCGATGGAATCCACACACAAACCGGTTTCGTTGGTTGTGTGTCTGTGTCCGACTATGATCAAGGCATCATCCGTAAACACGAGTTCACACGTCCGGACAAAGAACGGGACCGTGTCCGTCATGTACAGGCACTCGCGGCTCATACAGGACCGATTCTGCTTGCACACCACCCGGACACCGAACTGGACCGGATCGTGGCAGAACAGGACAAACAGCCGCCACTCTATCAATTCACCGCTGAAGATGGAATCGAACACACGATCTTCAAAGTGACAGATCGAGAAGCGATGATGACAATCGGCAGTCAATTTGCCCGTCATGATCATCTGTACATCGCGGACGGTCATCACCGGGCAGAAGCTGCCTCGCAAGTCGCCCGGTTGAACGATCACGACGATGCCGGTTTGTTCCTCGCCGTTTCCTTTTCGCGTGACCAATTAAACATTCAAGGTTATCATCGTGTCGTCGAGGATTTATACGGTCAGTCGGTTGAGGAATTACTGACACGGATCAGCAGTCGCTTCACGATTACACGCGGGCGGGCACCGGAAACGCAAAAACACCGGTTTGAGATGTACTTGAAACAAGAATGGTACACGCTCGATTATGAGCAGGATCGTCCATCCGTCAAAGACAATCTGGATGTCGCGATTCTCCAGGATGAACTGTTGACACCTTTCCTCGGCATCGAGGATCCACGGACCGATTCACGGATTCAATTCGTTGGTGGCGTCAAAGGATACGCCGGACTTGAACAGCTCGTCGATCAAGGAACGATGGCGGTTGCTTTCCATCTGCATCCAACCGGATTGACCGAGTTGATGGAAGTGGCTGACGCCGGGGACGTCATGCCCCCGAAATCGACCTGGTTTGAACCGAAGTTGAGAAGCGGTCTGCTCATCCATCCCTTTTTCTGATACTTGATTTACCTAAAACAACAGCCGCTTCCGGAAAATTTTCCTGGAAGCGGCTGTTTGTTTAGACGTCGATCACTTGCAAAAGCTTACCGGATACAGCCGGCACGTCAACGGTTTGCGGATAGTGCCTCTTCTCCAATAAATCAATCGTCGGTTCTGCCAGATCGATTTGGATGTCTTCCGCTCCATTGTTGAACACGATCAAATAGGTCGTTTCGTTCGTCTCACGACGAATTACAAAGCTGCCGGTCTCATCATTCACTTGTTCAAATTGATAACTTGACGCGTTGGCAAGACCAGCGTGTTGTTTACGCAGGGCAATCAACTGTTTGATATAGTCGAGAAGCTCCGTGTCCTGCTCCGCTGAATCCCAGACCATACATTTCCGGTTATCCGGATCCTGACCACCCGTCAGACCGATCTCGTCCCCATAGTAGATGACAGGACTCCCTGTGAACGTCAACAGAGATAACATCAACAATTTCATCCGTTCCCGGTCCCCATTCGCTCGTGTCAAGGCACGTGGTGTATCATGCGAATCCACCAAATTGAACATCACTTCGTTGACATTCATGGAGTTACTGTTCAAGTTTCGGACGATCGCATGACTGAACGCGGATGCCGTGCTCTCATTGGTCGCAAAAAACGTCAAGAAGGCTTCGGTCAGTCCATAGTTCATGACCGCGTCAAACTGATCACCGAGCAACCATTCCTGAGAGTCCGTCCAGCATTCGCCGACGATGTACGCTTCCGGATTGGCAGCACGGACTTCCGTCCGAAACTCACGCCAAAAGGCATGATCGACCTCACTCGCCACGTCAAGCCGCCAACCATCGACCTGAAACTCTTCGACCCAGTATCGTCCGACCTTCAATAGATAGTCTTTGACGTCCGGATGGGCTGTATTGAGTTTCGGCATGTTCGCTTCGAACGCAAACACTTCATAATTCGGTGCCGGTGTCGTTTGAACCGGGAATTCATCAATCATGAACCAATTGGCGTATTTTGACTCTTTTCCGTTTGTCATCACATCTTGGAAGGCCGGATGCTCAACACTGACATGATTAAAGACGGCATCGAGTAAAATCCGGATGCCATTATCGTGGAGCAACCGGACCATTTCCCGGAAAGTCTCTTCTGTCCCGAAACTTGGATCCAATTGCAAATAATCCAACGTATCGTACTTATGATTGGAAGGTGCAACAAAGATCGGACAAAAATAAATCCCTGTGATGCCCAGTGCTTTTAAGTAGTCAATCCGATCAATCACCCCTTGGAAATCGCCGCCAAAATGATTGTCGAACGCGGGTGCTTCCGCTCCCCAGGCAATTGTCCCCGCCCGGTCATTGGTCGGGTCGCCGTTTGCGAACCGATCCGGGAAAATTTGATACCAGACCGTATCCTTGACCCATGCTGGAGCATCAAATACGTCCACAGCGTTCATGTAAGGAACGGCAAAGTAATAGCCCGGATGATCAAGCGGCACCTCGTCATACCATCCTCGTTCTGTGTAGACGGCGGATGTGTCACCGGCATAGACTTTAAATCCATAACGAACACGTTTTTTAGCCGGTCGAATGGCGACGAACCAGTAATCATGGGTCGCATCCGATCCTGAATAGGTCATTGGTGTTGTCGCGGTTTTCCAAAATTTTTCTTTGTCCGGATCGAAGTTCCAGTCCCGATCCTCTTCTCGCTCAGCATCCCATTCATATGGATCCCCGTGTACGAGTTCGACACAATCGAGATCCCCTTTCGCCGACATTAAGCGGATATGCACCGTCTCTTCGTCATATTTATAGACGTACGGAGATAAGGCGCGATGGAACACTGCTGCTTTGTTCATAATCGTTCATCCTTCCACATGCTGAATTTATTCATCTACTGATACTTCCCGAATTTCCACTCGTTGTAAACGTTCCCGTTCAAAATTCAGTCAAGTCCTATCATTTCAGTTCAGAAATCGATGGCGGATGAGGTATACTAGACAGGCAGAGGGAACCGACGGGTTTCTACTAAATCGAAGTCATGTGAAAGCGAGTGGATTCTGATGGGTCGTAAATGGAATAACATCAAAGAGAAAAAGGCGTCGAAAGACAAAAATACAAGCCGGGTGTATGCGAAATTCGGACGGGAGATCTATGTTGCCGCGAAACAAGGCGAACCGGATCCTGAATCGAATCAGGCATTAAAAGTTGTCTTGGAACGCGCGAAAACGTACAGTGTTCCCCGGGCAATCGTCGATCGGGCGATTGAAAAAGCAAAAGGTGGCGCTGAAGAAAACTTTGACGTCTTACGGTACGAAGGATTTGGACCAAGCGGTTCGATGGTCATCGTCGAGACGTTGACGAACAACGTCAACCGGACGGCTTCTGACGTGCGTGCCGCGTTTGGGAAAAACGGAGGAAATATGGGCGTCAGCGGTTCTGTCGCTTATATGTTTGATGCAACGGCCATTTTTGCCTTTGAGGGGAAAACGGCCGATGACATCCTCGAATTGATGATGGAAGCCGATTTGGATGTCCGTGACATCTTGGAAGAAGAAGAATCGGTCATCATCTATGCTGAGCCGGAGCAGTTCCATGCCGTTCAGGAAACGTTAAAAGAAGCCGGCATTACTGATTTTTCAGTTGCCGAGCTGGTCATGCTCGCTCAAAATGAAGTGACGTTATCCGAGGAAGACGTCCAACAATTCGAAAACATGATTGATGCGTTGGAAGATTTGGAAGATGTGCAGCAAGTCTACCATAACGTCGAACTCTAATCTGTTCTTCAAAAAGCAAAGTCTTTATTCAGACTTTGCTTTTTTTGTACAAAAAAAGGAGCTTTCCGCTCCTTTTGACCCTGCTTTCAGCTGACGCCCGTGATTATGATCCGGTTACGCGCTGTTTCACTTTACGATACCGTATGAAACGCGTTTCATAACAACCCTAAAAAAAGATTCTTTTTAAAGGTTTAATTCTTCTATTTAATGGGAAAAGTAATATTCGATACCGATTGGTGATTGAATGTCAGGTCACATGGTCTTTTCACATAAGGAGGAACTTGCATGTCTTATTCATTAATAGAAACCTTTAAACGAATCGTAAGCGAAGCCAATCGTTTTACCCGCGTTGATTTTGGTGGTTACGATATCTATATGCAAACGAACGACGGACGGACGATTACAGCGACAATCCGCTTTGACGGTGGTGGTCAGGACCAAAATGAAGCCTATCTACTGCTTGAATCAAGCACGGGGCACAGTCGAATGACGACGCTTACCCTGCATCAATTCGAACATCTATCTTCCTACACAGCACATAGCGAGCGCATCCAAGCTCTCGTTTCGACAAGTGCCTGAGTTTTTGCTTCATATAAAAAACACGCTCCCAAAAATGAGAGCGTGTTTTTTTATTGGTTTTCTTCTTTTTCTAATCGCTCTAGTTCGGCATGTGTCTGCGGAAAACCATTTGCCTGCCAATCCGCACGCTGAATCGAGTCCAGTTGCGTCAGACCCACTTCTGTTTCGTCCGTTTTTGCATCGACGCTTGGACGCTGGTCCAGTTCCGCAGTATGACTGATACTTTGATCTTTTGAGCAGGATTGTTGATACCGTCTGATTGCTAATGCGGATAATGTAACGACTCCGCCTAGGATGAGACCTTGCTTAAACGACTTTTTCATGATGCCACCTCTGTCCACTGGATTTTTACACTTTATTTGTTTTCCCATAAACGGCTGATTGTAATCAAAATCGTCGTTTCAAATATTTTTTTCAGATTTTTTTAGCCTTTTTCTGCCGTGTTCCTACATATTTAATAATTCGATCAAAAACCGCGTTCCTGCGCTAAATCAAAAGGGTCAAGTCATGCAGAGACACGAAATGTACGCTATACTTTTAACAGATGCTTCACCGAAAATCGAATGCCTATGCTAGAGAGGACATCGTCACAAGCCAAACACGTCGCTTGCGTACAACGTCCTTCTTTCATTTTTTTCGATTGCACCACACAAAGGAGGGAATCATGTGTCATTGCTTCATTTGGCAATCTTGTTGCCGTTACTTGTAAGTCTCTTCATCCCATTACTCTACAAGAAGATTCGATCCGTGCATACAGGATGGTTCGTTTTACTCGTCCCACTCACACTGGTCATCTATTTCAGCCAATTCATCAGTCAAACGATGGCTGGAAAACCGGTCACTGCGACAATGAACTGGATCCCTTCACTGGGTATCAACTTCGTTGCTTATGTCGATGGACTCGGTTTACTGTTCGCGTTGTTGATTACCGGCATTGGATCCCTTGTCGTTCTCTATTCAGTTTATTATCTGGATCCCAAAAAAGAGGCGCTGCATAATTTTTATGTCTATTTGCTTCTCTTTATGACAGCCATGCTCGGGATTGTCTTGTCGGACAACATGATCGTCATGTACCTGTTCTGGGAATTGACGTCAATTTCCTCATTCTTACTGATCGGCTACTGGTATGAACGGGAACGCTCCCGTTACGGTGCCCAAAAATCGATGCTCATCACTGTTTTCGGTGGGTTGTCCATGCTTGGCGGAATTTCTTTGCTGTCGTTACTGTCTGGTTCGTTCAGCATCCGCGAATCGCTCGCAACGGTCAGTACGTATTCAGGCGAGCCACTTTTCACTGTTTCCCTTGTGCTGTTTTTACTGGCAGCTTTTACGAAATCCGCTCAATTCCCGTTCCATATTTGGTTGCCGGATGCGATGGAAGCACCGACTCCCGTCAGTGCGTATCTTCACTCGGCGACGATGGTCAAGGCGGGTCTGTATTTGGTCGCCCGGATGAGTCCCATCTTTGCTGAAACGCCGCTTTGGTTTTATCTTGTGTCGTCTGTCGGAATGTTCACACTCTTCTGGGGGTCGTTAAATGCCGTCAAACAAGTTGATTTAAAAGCCCTCTTAGCGTATTCGACGATTTCACAGCTCGGTCTGATCATGTCCCTGCTCGGACTGGGAGCAGCGGCTTTACAGGTTGAAATCCTGCCTGACAGCCTCTATACGATTGCAACTGTCGCAGCCGTCTTCCACTTGATCAACCATGCGACATTTAAAGGAAGTCTTTTCATGATGGCGGGAATCATCGATCATGAAACGGGTACACGTGATATCCGGAAACTAGGCGGTCTGTCTCAACTGATGCCGGTGACGTTCACGATCGCGACAATCGGGACATTGTCGATGGCGGGCGTTCCGCCGTTCAATGGTTTCTTGAGTAAGGAAATGTTTTTGACTGGTGTTCTCGAAGTATCAAATTCCGGACTGTTCCATCTCGAGACGTGGGGACTCTTGTTCCCGTTCTTTGCTGTCGTCGGTAGCATCTTTACGTTTGTTTACAGTATCTTGATTGTTTATCGGACGTTCCTTGGTCCAAAACAATTGGACAAGTTACCGAAAAAACCGCATGAAGCACCAATCGGCATGTTACTGCCTCCACTTGTGCTGGTCTCACTCGTCATCTTGATCGGCTTGTTCCCGAACTTACTTTCGAACACGCTGATTCGCCCTGCCGTTGAAGCCATTTTACCGCAGGTCGTTGACGGTGGTGGATCGTTCCCGCTCAAGATCAAGCTCTGGCACGGATTTAATCTCGAACTGTTCTTGACCCTGCTGATCATCTCAGTCGGGACAATTTTGTTCCTGACGTTACCGAAATGGCGCTCACTGTACAACCGGATGCCAAAACAGGTGTCGTTGAATCACCAATATGACGCCTTGTTGCGTCGGGGTGAACAAGCCTCGACCGCTATTCACGATACGGTCATGACCGGCTATATGCGTTCTTATTTGGTCTATATCTTCGGTTTTATCGTCGTGCTGGTCTTATCAAGTCTTTACTTCCTCGATGCCTTTAGATTTGACGTGGACCCACTCAGTTCGGTCCATGCTTACGAAATCGTCTTGGTCCTGGTTCTGGTCGGAAGTGCGTTATCGATCACGTTCGCCCGGTCCCGTTTGACATCCATCATCTTACTGGGTGTCGTCGGCTATACGGTCGCTCTGTTCTTCGTCTTATTCCGGGCACCTGACCTGGCGCTGACACAGCTTGTCATTGAAACGGTCTCTGTTGCGCTGTTCCTGCTTGTGTTTTATCATATGCCGGAAATCAGCCGGAAAGAAGAACGGATCAAGTTCAGACTCGGGAACGCAGCCATCTCCGCTCTCGTCGGTCTGAGTGTCACGTTAGTCGCACTGGCTTCTCTGAGCCAACGCTCATTTGCCTCCATCGCCCAGTATTATATCGATAATGTGGCGGACTTAGCCGCAGGCGGTAACATGGTCAACGTCATCCTCGTCGACTTCCGTGGATTTGATACGTTGTTTGAGATCAGCGTGTTGGCGATCGCCGCACTCGGCATCTATGCGATGATTAATTTCCGGAAGACTGGAGGAATCGACAAATGAAAAATCCGATGAAGAAACATACGAATGACGTCATCCTGGAATCGGCCACGACGTTCATCACGTTCATTATTTTCTTGTTTGCCGTCTATCTGTTCTTTGCCGGGCATTACACGCCGGGTGGTGGCTTTATCGGCGGACTCGTCACCGCTTCCGCCCTCGTGTTGGTCCTGCTCGCCTTTGACATTCAAACACTCCGCCAAATTCTGCCCATCGACTACAAATTGATGACGGCGATTGGCATGTTGATTGCCGTCTTGACGGCTTCGGGCGCTTTATTGTTTAATGTTCCGTTCTTTACGCACGCACATGATTACTTCAATTTACCGCTGTTCGGAAAAACTTCCCTGCATACGGCGATGTTGTTTGATTTGGGCGTCTATCTCGTCGTCGTCGGTGTGACGATGACGATTATTCAAACGATTGGGGAGAGTGATTAACGAATGGAGATCATCATGGCGATCGCTGCAGGCATCCTGACGATGTGTGCCGTCTATCTCATTCTTTCGAAAAGTATTTTACGAATCATCATCGGAACCGGCTTACTCAGTCATGCGGCTCATTTGCTTGTCATGACGATGGGGGGTCTGAAGACCGGAGCGGCTCCTGTCATCAAAGACGGGGTCACCCAGTATACGGATCCGCTTCCACAAGCGCTTGTTCTCACGGCAATCGTTATCAGTTTCGGCGTGACCGCATTTTTCCTCGTGCTCGCCTACCGGGCTTATCAAGAACTTGGCACAGACAATCTCGAGGAAATGAAAGGAACCGATACGCATGATTAATTTACCGTTATTACCGATTTTGATCCCGTTGATTACCGGTGTCATCTTGATGTTGTTCCCGAACCGCCTGCGTCTACAGCGCAGCCTGTCCTTCGGATCAACCCTCGTGACGATCCTGGCTTCGGCTTATCTGATTTTCCGTGTCAAACAAGGGGGCATCTTGACGGTGACGCTCGGGAGCTGGCCCGCTCCATTCGGCATCACGCTTGTGTCGGATATGTTATCCGCCCTGCTTGTCTTTACGACCAGCCTGCTTGTCTTTTTTGTAGTCTGGTACTCGATCTATTACTTGTCTGATCTGCACCAACGCTTTTACTACTACATCGCTGTTCAATTTTTACTTGTCGGTGTGAACGGTGCCTTTACGACAGGTGATATTTTCAACATGTTTGTCTTTTTCGAAGTCTTTTTGATTTCTTCTTACGTTTTAATCGTGCTCGGCGGAAAGCCGGCTCAGTTGCGTGAGTCCTTGAAATACCTGTTGATTAACGTCATCTCGTCTGCTTTGTTTGTCATGACGGTCGCCTTTTTATACGGCATCATCGGTTCATTGAGCATGGCAGATATTTCACAAAAAATTTCTGAAATCAATCAACCCGGCATTCTCAGCGTCATCGCGATTCTGTTTTTGATCGTCTTCGGATTAAAAGGAGCCATCTTCCCGCTTTACTTCTGGTTACCGGGCTCCTATCAAGTACCACCGACTCCGGTCCTTGCCTTATTCGGCGCGTTGCTGACGAAAGTCGGTGTCTACGGCATTTTGCGGACCTACAGTTTATTCTTCTCCCATCAACCGGAATTCACGCATCAGATTCTCGGCTGGTTGGCACTGGCGACGATTTTGATCGGAGTCATCGGTGCTCTCGCGACACGTGATGCCAAACAGATTTTGATCTACAACATCATCGTTGCTGTCGGCGTGATTTTATATGGTGTTTCCGTCATGACCCGCCAGTCGCTCGAAGGTGCGGTATTCTATCTGATTCATGACATGTTGATCAAAGCGGCATTATTCCTGCTGATTGGCGTCATGATCGGAATCGTTGGTTCAAGTCGATTAAAAGACATGGGCGGGATGATCAAAGAGTATCCGTTACTCGGATGGACGTATTTCATTGCTGCGTTGTCACTCGCCGGAATTCCGCCACTCAGTGGTTTTATCGGGAAGTTGCTCATCGTTCGGGGCGGATTTGAAGCGGGTGATCTCGTCGGACCGTTTGTCGTCTTGATTTCAAGCTTGCTTGTCCTCTACTCGGTGATGCAGATTTTCATTCGTGGATTTTGGGGAACGCCGAAGACTTATACCGGTCCGAAACGCCACCTGACCAAACAATTGCTCACACCTGCGCTTTGTTTAGTCGTGATTACCGTTTTATATGGAGTAGGTACGGAAGCCATCCGTCCCTTCATCTCTCAAGCCGTGGATCCACTTGTCGATCCCTCAATCTATATTCAAGCCGTACTGAAGGAGGATTAACCCATGCCATTTCAGTTATTACTCAATATCTTGCTTGCATTCCTCTGGATGTTTCTCGCCAACTCCTTTTCTACTTCATCGTTCATCATCGGCTACTTGCTCGGTTTGATTGCGATGTTTGCGATGCGGCGAGGCTTCAGTACTCGTTTTTATCTTGGACCATTCATCGCTTTAATCCGGCTGTTCATCCGATTTTTATACGAACTGGTCGTTGCGAACCTTGAAGTGCTGTCAATCATTTTGAAACCGCGCCTCGACATCAAACCCGGTATTTTTGCGTACGAGACGGAGCTGGAACACAATTGGCAAGTCACACTGCTTTCGATGTTGATTACGTTGACACCAGGAACACTTGTCGTTGATATTTCAGATGACAACAAGACATTGTATATCCATGCCTTGCATATGCCGGAAGCCGACGATGCCGTTTCCTCGATTCGAAATAGTTTTGAGAAAGCCATCTTGGAGGTGAGCCGCTGATGTTAGAGACCCTTTTATTTATTGCCTTAGGTGGCGTGTTCCTGTCGATGCTTGGTTTATTTTACCGCGTCATCAAAGGTCCATCCGTTGCCGACCGTGTCATCGCCCTTGATTCCATCGGCATCAGTTTGATTTCCGTCGTCGGATTAGTTTCGATCATTCTTCGTACAAGTGACTATTTGGAAGTCATCTTATTGATCGGGATTTTGGCATTTATAGGGACAGTTGCCTTCTCCAAATTCATCGAGAAAGGAGAGATCATCGAACGTGACCGCAATCAGTGATATTTTCGTAGCCGCCTTTGCGTTGATCGGAGCTTTTTTCAGCCTCGTCACTGCACTGGGTCTCATTCGGCTACCTGACCTCTATACGCGTGCTCACGCCGCGTCCAAAAGCGCGACGCTTGGTGTCATGAGCATTCTCATTGGCGTCATCATCTATTTTGTCGCAGAAGATGGATTTTTCTCGTCCCGTGTCCTGCTTGGTATTTTGTTCGTATTGATCACGGCACCGATTGGCGGACATTTGATTGCCCGCGCCGCTTACTACAGCGATGTTCCTTTATGGAAAGAATCCGTGCAGGATGATCTGGCGAAAAATCCCGAGCACGTGAACCCGAAAAAACGATCGGTTTCTAAATTAAAATAATGATTTTGGCACGTCCGCAGCTATCACCTGATCTTTTTCAGGCGGTAGCTGTCTTTTTTTGCAAGACGAATTGTAATATTAAGTGCAACACCTAGCTGAAAACACAAAAAAACCCATAACGGCCTCGTGTAGAATAGAGTTACCACACAAAATTCAACGGAGGATTCGTTATGAGCTATGTTCATCTTACCACATCAGAAAGAGTCAAAATAGAGACGTATCTCGA
>CABFOF010001725.1_pt1 | contig 15069 bp, 13 predicted proteins | sample 3521951 | NCBI WGS metagenome assembly CABFOF01 (sample SAMEA5312450, study PRJEB27640) | indoor metagenome | biome: indoor environment; feature: uncontrolled; material: polymer tiles stone | place: Germany | collected 2014-07-07 | reverse complement strand
GACATCGAGACGTTGGCAGAGTCCTGCCGTTTCCGTGACTGCCAGCACGGTGAAGAACCAGGTTGTGCGGTTCACGCCGCTTTGGCCAACGGAAGCTTGTCACACGAGCGCTGGGAAAGTTTTCTGAAGTTACAACGCGAGGTGGCATATGCGGAACGAAAACAAAATGTCGCTTTGCAGGCAGCGGAAAAAGAGAAGTGGAAGAAGATCCACAAGCAGGCACAGGCCCGAACGAAACTAAAATATCAAAAACGCTGATGTGAGTTAACATCACAAACGAACGACGCCCTTCTGATTAAACAGAGAGGCGTCGTTCGTTTTGTAAAAATAGATAAAGGATTTAATCCTGATCAAAATGAATCGTTCCCGTCAATTCATCGAGACGTCTTAAATCGTTCTGAATCGCTTGAATATCACTTGGTTGTTGTTCCCGGAGTAGTTTCGTTCCGACAGGATGGACGGTAGCTTCTTGATCTAACAGGATCGTCCGGTTCGAGAGTCGGTCATTGAAGTAACGATCGTGCGAAACGAACAACAGTTCACCCGGAAAGACATCGAGAGCCGCTTCGATTTGTTCGCGGGTCGTTAAATCCAAGTAGTTGGTCGGTTCATCCAAAATCAACAGACGGGCACCGGAAAAATAGAGCCGTAAGAAGGCGATTCGGCATCGCTCGCCCATGCTCGCTGCGTTAATGGGTTGATAGACCCGGTCACGCCGAAATAAAAAACAAGCGAGAAGCGTCCGCGCATCCGTCTCGGAAATCGTTGTCTCTTCCATCAAAGCGTCCAACAGGGAACCGGAAGTCGGCAAATTCGAAAGTGCCTGAGAAAAATAGCCGGTCGTCAGGGACGGATGACGTGTGATGGTTCCGTGAGTCGGATTCAGTTCACCTTGAATCAGCCGGAGCAGCGTCGTTTTTCCGGAACCGTTCCGACCGATGACGGCAATCCGGTCTCCTTGCTGGATGGAGAAGGTCAGCTGTTTCAATAGTGGGAGACTCGCGTAAGAAAAGGAAATGGCGTCCAATGAAAGCAACTGCTTGGCTGCAAAGGATGCGGCTTCAAACGCGACATGAACGGATGGTGCTGCTTCTGGTTTGGCAATCCGTTGATCCAGCACCTGTTCGAGCTGTTTTTCTTTTGCTTTGAACTTTTTCGCTTGTTTGGCTGCCTTTTTCTTGGCATATGGATCTCGTTCGCTTGCGTGGGCGACAGCTTGTTGATGCCAGTTTTGGTATTGATGGATCATCCGCTTCAGTTCCTTGCGTGTTTTTTCCTGTTTTTCATATTCGCGTTCTTGGGTCAGGCGTTCCTGTTCTTTTTGCTGGCGATACGTTTGGTAGTTGCCTTTGTAACGTGTTGCGAGACTCGGTGTCAGCTCAATGACGGCATCGGCCGTCGCATCGATGAAGGCACGCTCATGTGACACGTAAAGAATCGCGATGGGTGTCTGGTGCATCCAGTCAATCAACCAATCCAATGTGTCGGCATCCAAGTGATTGGTCGGTTCATCTAGCAGAATGAAATCGGGTTGTTGGACCAACAGACAGGCGAGTTGGATCCGGGTCTGTTCGCCGCCGCTGAGTGTATCAAAGGGGTGAGACCAGACGTGTTCAGGCAGTTGAACTTCTTTTAACGCACGTGCTGCGTCCGCTTCGAGTGAAAAAGCATCAACATCCAGCGCGACTTGGTACGCTTCGATGGATGTCGAGTGGAGTGTTTGTTCCCGTGCCTGATAACGAACTTGATCGGCTTGTTCGACCAGGCGGAGTGCCGGTTCATCAGAAGAGAGGTGTTGGGCGACATGACCGGCGTTTGTATAGGCACGGAAGATCTCGCCGGACGTCGGCTTGATCTGGTGGAGGATGATTTGTAATAACGTGGTCTTCCCGACGCCATTGGCACCGACCAAGGCGACATGCTCACCCGGATGAACGGAAAACGAGATGTGTTGGAACAACGTCTGTTGCGGAAGCTCAACGTGTAGATCGTGAATTGACAAGATTTCAGTAGGCATATTCTCAGCTCCTCAGGAGTTCATTTCGATACAGATGAAATGAAAACACACCATCCGAAAGCGAGCGGATGGTGTGCAGGAGTGCAAATCAAAGAAGGTATCTTCCTGATGAGGGAAATACCGAAAATGAGCAGACTCGTAGCGTCAGTCATCCGCAACTCATTGCGAAAGTGATGAATTCTTTCATCATTAGACAGTAGCGAGTGAATGCTTCATTTCGGTATTGTACCTCCTATTCATAGACTATGTGTTCAGTGTAGCAACTTGTAGTCAGCAAGACAAGTAAGAATCGAGTAATGCTTGAGCAGCCGTTGCTTCTTCCATGCTTGGGGGAAGGACGTCTTTTAACGGATAGTCAAGACCAAGTGCTTCCCACTTGTAGACGCCGAGCTGATGATAGGGAAGGACTTCGACCCGTTCGACATTGCCGAGCGTTCGGATGAATTCACCGGTCTGACGGAGGAAAGTTTCCGTCATCGTCAAACCCGGGACCAGCACGTGGCGGATCCAGACCGGAATATTTCGTTCGGCTAACCGTTTCGCAAAGGCGAGCGTATTGGTATTACTCCGACCGGTCAGCAGCCGGCAGGTCGCGTCATCGATATGTTTGATATCGAGTAAAACCAGATCCGTGTAGTCGAGGATGCGATCGAGATTTTTAGGAACGACCGAGCCGGCTGTATCAATGACCGTGTGCAATCCTTTTTGTTTCGCTTCTCGCAGGGCAGCTTCAAGAAACTCCGGTTGGGCAAGCGGCTCTCCGCCGGAAAACGTGATACCGCCGCCTGTCGCATCAAAGAAGGACCGATAACTTTCCGCTTCTTCGACAATCGCTGTCGCGGAAACGGAACGACCACATCCGAATTCCCACGTATCCGCGTTATGGCAATATTGGCAACGTAAGGGGCAACCTTGCGTAAAGACGATGAAGCGAATACCGGGTCCGTCCACTGTCCCGCAAGATTCAACAGAATGAATCGTTCCGTATGTCATAATCCTTCAGTCCTTTCTTCGTTAAAGTGCTCCGTGGAATGTCCGGTTGATGACATCGATCTGTTGTTCACGCGTCAATTTGATGAAGTTGACGGCGTAACCGGAAACACGGATTGTCAGTTGTGGATAGAGTTCCGGATGTTCCATCGCATCGAGCAGGGTTTCGCGGTCAAAGACATTGACGTTTAAATGGTGTCCTTTCGAGGTGGTTCCGCCCATATAGCCGTCGAGCAATCCGACGGTGTTTTGAATCCGTGTCGGTTCATCCTTACCGAGTGCTTTTGGAACAATCGAGAACGTATAGGAGATGCCGTCGAGTGCATGCTCATACGGTAATTTCCCGACGGATGTCAGTGCAGCAACGGCCCCATTCGTATCCCGTCCGTGCATCGGATTGGCCCCGGGTGCGAACGGCTCGCCGGCACGACGACCGTCTGGTGTATTACCGGTCTTTTTTCCGTAGACGACATTTGAGGTAATCGTCAAGACGGATTGAGTCGGTAACGCATCGCGGTAAGTCGGATGTTTCCGGATTTTTTCCATGAAGAGTTTGACGAGATCAACCGCCATCTGATCGACACGGGCATCATTGTTTCCGAATTTCGGGAAGTCTCCTTCGATCTTGAAGTCAACGGCGAGTCCGTTCTCGTCGCGAACCGGTGAGACTTTGGCATAGCGGATGGCGGACAGACTGTCAGCGACGACGGACAGCCCGGCAATCCCGCATGCCATCGTCCGGAGGATTTCCGGATCATGCAATGCCATCTCGATGCGTTCGTAACTGTATTTATCGTGCATGAAGTGGATGACGTTTAATGTGTTGACGTACAGTTCGGCCAACCAGTCGAGCTGACGGTCGTAAGCCGCCATGACCGTTTCATAATCCAAGACATCGTCGAGAATCAAATCGGTTTTCGGCGCAACTTGGATTTTGAGTTTTTCATCGATGCCGCCATTTAACGTATAGAGGAGTGCTTTTGCCAAGTTCGCGCGTGCTCCGAAAAATTGCATCTGTTTTCCGATTTTCATGGCAGAGACACAACACGCGATGCCGTAATCATCGCCATAAACCGGCAACATCAAATCATCGTTCTCATACTGGATCGAACTGGACAGAATCGACATTTTCGCACAAAATTCCTTGAAGCCGCGCGGCAATTGCGTCGACCAAAGGACGGTCAAGTTGGGTTCAGGGGCCGGACCGAGATTGACGAGTGTTTGTAAGAAGCGGAACGAACTTTTCGTGACGTTTGAGCGGCCGTCTTCACTCATCCCGCCGATCGATTCCGTGACCCAGGTTGGATCGCCGGAGAACAAATCATTGTAGTCCGGTGTCCGAAGGAATTTGACGATCCGGAGTTTCATGACAAAATGATCGACGAGCTCCTGAGCAGTTTGTTCCGTCAAGCGTCCGGTCTGCAAATCACGTTCGATATAAATATCGAGGAACGTTGAGACGCGGCCAAGCGACATCGCGGCACCGTTTTGTTCCTTGATGGCAGCGAGGTAAGCGAGGTAGACCCACTGGAACGCCTCTTGTGCCGTTTCCGCAGGACGGGACAGGTCACAATCATAACGATTGCCGAGCTCGGTCAGTTCCTGCAACGCGCGAATTTGCTCATTCATTTCCTCACGGTCGCGAATCATCGATTCGGACAAAAAGCCACCGCGGTTCTGTAAGTCTTGTTTCCGTTGCTCAATCAAGTACGCTGTTCCGTACAACGCAACGCGGCGGTAATCACCGATGATCCGGCCGCGTCCGTAAGCATCTGGAAGTCCGGTGATGATACCTGCTTTTCGGGCGGCACGCATTTCGGGAGTATAGGCATCAAACACGCCTTGATTATGTGTTTTCCGGTATTCACTGAACGTCCGGGTGACGACAGGGTCCGCCTTAAAACCATAGGCTTCGAGCGCATCGTTAACCATCCGGATGCCGCCGTTCGGATGAATCGAGCGTTTGAACGGTTCATCGGTTTGGAGACCGACGACTTTTTCTAAGTCACGATCGAGGTATCCGGGACCATGTGACAGGATCGTTGAGGGTGTCGCAGCGTCAACGGCATATACACCACCGCGTGTCCGCTCTTCGCTCGTCAAACTCATGATTTGTTGCCACAGTGTTTCTGTCGCGACCGTCGGACCGGCCAAGAATTGATCGTCGCCGCGGTATTCCGTCCGATTCCGTCGAATGAAGTCGGCTACATCGATTTGATTGGACCATTGTCCTGCTTCAAATTGTTGCCATGCTTGCGTTTTTTCGAGTAACATCATGAACACTCCTTCGTTTGTAAGGTAGACAGTTCAACACATATCCCTTATGTGAATAGTGTAACAAACATTCGTATGCGAGAGTTTTACATCCCTGTGAAAGCTCAGCAAATGTGAAAAGTGTTGGTATGCCTGGATTCTGCGTGTTCTGTATCACTCATCTCCGAGCAGCGGAAAAACAGACGATTGGCGGAAAGACACAGGAATTCTGAATCTGTATCACTCTTTTTTTCTGAAAAGCAAAGGGACAGTTTGTGTTGTGATAAAAGTCACATCAGGTTGTCTTGTAATTTTATGAAGTATCGTTGACAATGAAAAAGGGAATATAGACCGTGGAGGTGCATAAAATGGATTTTTTGCTGTTGGAAGACCGTGCCGATTATAGAGCAGGTGATTGGGTGACGTTAAAAGTATCGACTGAAGGAACACCGCGAACGGGAATGATTACGGAGTTTGAGGAAGACGGCTTTTGGATTCGTTTTGAAGATGACTTTGATTTTGAAGACTTCATCGGATATAAAGAAAAATACTTGGCGAAGCTGATTCGTCGCCCGAGTGATGTCCGATCCGATTACCCGGTGCTCGGTCAGTTTCCGAAACTGGCGGATGAACTGCAAGACCGGGTCATTCAAGGGTTTGATATTTTGACGGAAGAAATAAAGAATGACCAGGAAGTGGTATATCACATCCGGCTCATCGACGCCGGAAACGAATACACACAAACGTTACGTGGTCTGCGTGACGAAACGACCGATCAATTTGAATATGTCACAGAATGATGCACAAGAGAGTAGGAGAATACACGTTATGGACTTTATGAAACCTTTTATTACAGAAGCATGGGAGCGTGCACGTTTCGAGACGATGATGCCGGTCCAAGAACAGGCGATTCCGTTGTTACGGGACAGAAAAGATGTGTTGGTCGAAGCACCGACCGGAACCGGAAAAACATTGGCTTACGTCATTCCGGCGTTAGAATTGATTGATGCAGCGGAGCCGCATATTCAAGTCGTCATCACAGCACCGACACGTGAACTCGTCATGCAGATTCACCAAGTCATTCAACTGTTTGCACAAGGCAGCGGGATTGAATCAGGTGCCTTCATCGGTGGCGTCGAATTAAAACGTCAACACGAACGGTTGAAGAAAAAACCTCAAATCATTGTCGGGACACCGGGACGTCTGGTGGAATTGATTGATTCTAAAAAACTCAAGATGCACAAAGTAAAGCTGATTGTTTTAGATGAAGCGGATCAAATTTATGAGAGCGGCATGAGTGCATCGGCAACGCGGATTGCCAACAGTGCACTCCGTGACCGACAGTTGGCTTTTGTTTCGGCAACATTACCGGAGCGGACGGCCGAGTGGGGGAAAACTTTGTTTGCAAACGAGCCGGAACGCATTCGCGTCGAACGTGCCGTCAGCACACAAGTGAAATTTGGTTATATTGAAATGTCACGCCGTCTCAAGCCTGAATATTTACGCCGGTTGGCAAACATGCAAGGAGCAAAAGTACTGACCTTCATCAATAACCGCTCTTTCTTGGGACCGCTTAATGGAGAATTAAGCAAGTTTTCATTGAAGTATCGGATTTTAGATGCTGAAAAAGGAAAGCGGGAACGGATGGAGACGCTGCGTTCGTATAAACGAGGAGAGTTCCCGTTACTCGTGACAACGGGATTAGCCGCACGCGGACTCGATATCGAAGCAGTCACACATGTCGTGCATTATGATTTACCTGAATCATTTGATGACTTTGTTCACCGTTCGGGACGTACGGGACGTGGGAATGCTTCCGGAATGGTGTTAGCTCTTGTCACGGATCACGATTTAAGACACCTGAAAACATTGGCGAAACAAATGGGTGTGGAGATGGAAGAGATGGAGATCTATCGGGGAGAAGTGATTCCGAAACGGGAAGTCACTGAACCGGAAACAATCAAACGACCGGCGAACCCACACCGGAAAGGACCGACACGATGAAAAGTGAGCGAAAGATAATCCCTTTTCCGACGACTGTATCGGAAGCAGAGATGAATACGGCGCTTAAAACGATGTATCAAGAAGCGGCGACTGCCCGAAGTACGGACTGGGTCGCCTTCATCGAAGAAATTGCAACGGAAGGCCGTTGGTATCTAAAGGATGCTGAATTATTCCGTGATCTGTTTGTCGATTGGGCGATTTTTTATGAAACCGATGAACAGGGAAAAACACCACACGGTCGTTTCCTGGAGCAAGTCAAGGAAGACATGTCACCGAGTCTGTATCGGGCGCTGAGAGGGTTGGCGGATCCGGTTCCGTCGCTGTTTCTCGTCGAAGAAGAAGGCGTCGTCGACATCATGTCAAAACAGACGTATCAGACTGACTTAGCGGAGATTGAGGTCGAAACAGGAGACTTACTGATTGGGAAGTTGCTGTATATCTCAGGCAAGTGGCGTTTTGCGATTGCCTATATGAAAGTCGCTAAAGCACTTGTTCCGGAAGTCCGGATTCTGTTAGCTGATTTTGTGGATGAGGTCGGAGAAGATGCACTGTTACGGCAATACCCTGAATTTTGCGCCGAGCTGATTGATTTGTTGCTCGACATCGAAGAAGGCAATATCGCACCACGTCCAGAAGCATAAGAAGAAAAGGCTGACGCAAAAGTTGGTCGTTATACAGAATGGGGGGCCGATGTAAAAATCGGCCCCCCATTCTCGTTCAGACGAAGTTACTCGTTTTTTTCGTCGGATCGGTATACGCCAATCTCGTTTTTATCGTGGTTTTTGACCCGATACATGGCAAGATCAGCTTGTTTGATCCATTGTTCCAAATCAGCCCCGTCCTCTTGACGGGCGATGCCGATACTAGCGGTGACAGATAAAGCCTGATCGTGATAAACGTACGGTTGACACAGCAACGTCAAGAAATGTTTACAACGCCGGCGTAAGGACAGCTCATCTTCAGCGGCCGTCAACAAGGCGAATTCATCTCCGCCAAGACGATAAACGGATTCCTCCCCGTGCAGTTCAGCGGAAAGACGTTGCGCGACTTCGATCAGGATGAAGTCACCGGCTTCATGGCCGTGCGTATCGTTGATGAGCTTAAAGCCGTCCAAATCGATGAGTGCCAGATAGTTGAGGGAGGACGATTTTTGATGAAACGTTCGTTCGAGTGAACGGCGATTCCCGATATCCGTTAATCCATCATGGTAAGCATGGTATTCAATCCGTTGTGTTCGTTTCATCCGCTCTGTAATGTCGTGAAGAATCAAAAAGTGACCAACAGGTACTGTGGCGATTTTGATCGGGATCGGAATCAGTTCAAATTGTTGATGCGCTTCGTTGTGATAACGGGTAATTCCTTTAGCCAGTGCCGCTTGCAAGTGTTGGATTTCATGTGTCGGTGTATCAATCGTCATGGCGGATAACTTGAAGATCTGTTGAGCAGAACGATTCGCATAGAGGATTTGTTGTGTTTGATTCAACCGGACGATCGGGTCAGGGTGACCTAAAAAAAGCGGGATGACCTGCTGTTCACTTTCCCTGATTTGTTCTGTCCGGTGTTGAATGCGTGTCGCCAATTGTTCATTTCGTGTATCCAGCTGTTTGACGATCGAGGTATGTTGTCTCGTAATCAAAATCTGTCGGATGATTAATAAAAATAAAATGATGAAGATGTCCCGTTTCTCACCTTCTTGTTCGATCAGGTAGTGGAAAAATAAAGGCAAGGATAAAAAAGGAAGCCAAACTCTTTGAACGATTGATGACGTATCCGAACCCTCATAAATATGGTCGATGTGCCAAAGGATTGCTGCGCTCTGAGCTAGACGAATCAATATTGGTGAAAAAATTAAATATTGAGCCGTGAATTCCGGGAAATAGACGGATGATATTTCATAAATGCCCCGAATAAAAATCGACAAAAACAGTAAAAATAGAGTCGTCCGTGAGACCCAATGTGTCTCTTGGATGAAGAAAAAGTAAAAAAATACGAACAGACCAAGTGATGTATTGATGATGACGACTAACGAATAGGGAAACGGATTGATTGCAGGATTGACCCATTCGTTAAGACCATGAAACGCGACGAGAGCTAAAAAGATAACCAGAATCATCGCATCCATAAACGCCAGGACATGTTGACCAAAACTTTTTTTAGAAGCCACGCGGTAGAAAATAGCGTACAAGAATAAGTAATGCGACAACGAAAACAACACTAAGCTATAAAGTCCGGAAAAGTTGTCCGAAAAACTGAACAAATGAATGCTTTGCAAAATGGAACCGATAACCGACAAGGTAAGCGATCCGAGAGAGAGCAACCAAAAATTCCGGCGTGGAACAATCAATTGCTGTTCTTTTTGATAAGCAACGATGATAAAAAAGGCAATCAAAAAAAGTGAGAGATACTGTAACACCTGCTCGACGATGATGTTTGAAATCGATTCCTGCGTAGAGGCAATCAGCATTAACGTCACTGAAATAAGGAGCAGTGGTGGGAACCATTTTATGAAATAGGGAGATTGCTGCATCAAACCGCCTCCTAAAGATGACCTGCGATGACGTGACTGGATTAACCAACTTTTCCCGTCTTTTTTCTATCATACACTGCTTTTTCCCAGTTCATTCAATTCAAAAAAATAAATCGTATCCGAACGTCTCGTGGACGAAGGGATACGATTCAGAAAAGGAGGATGGACTTACTTTTTATAATTGTCGTACGCCTCAATTTTTTCAGAGAGGTAGGTCCAGTATTCCATCAATTGATCGATCTGCGCTTTTGCTTGTTCAATCTGTTGGTAGATATCATTGACCTGACCAAGGTCACTTCCGGACGAAGCGAGTTGCTGTTCCAGTGACTCAGCATGAAGTTCAGCTTCTTCAATTTGAGCTTCAATCGTTTTCCAGTCGAGCTGCTCTTGATAACTTAATTTTTTCGGTACTTCAACGACTGTTTTTTCGACAGGAACAGCTTCTTTCGTGACCGGTGTGTTGGCAGGAGCGGGTTCCCGTTGCTCCAAGTAATCGGTATATTGTCCGTAATAAGACACGACGTCTCCGTTCTCAAAGGCGAGTAACCGATCGACGACGCGATCAAGGAAATAGCGGTCGTGACTGACGGTAATGACCGTTCCCGGGAACGATTCCAAATAATCTTCGAGAACAGAAAGGGTTTCTGTATCCAAGTCATTGGTCGGTTCATCGAGGAACAGTACGTTCGGCTCATCCATCAAAATCGTCAACAGCTTCAAACGTCTTTTTTCGCCGCCGGATAATTTGCCGATCGGTTTATACTGTGCCTCCGGCTTAAACAGAAACTGTTCGAGCATCTGACTTGCCGTGATTTCCTGTCCGTCCAGCGTCGTGATGACTTGGGCAATCCGTTCGACTTCCTCGATGACACGGCGCTCAGGGTGACTGAATTCAGCAAACTGACCATAAAAGCCGACCTTCACTGTCTCACCATGAATGATTTCGCCGCTCGTCGGTTCTAAACGTTTGGCAAGAATCGATAACAACGTTGATTTCCCGCTGCCGTTTCGACCGACGATCCCGTACCGTTCTTTGCGACCAAACAACCAGTTAAAGTCACTGAACAATGTCCGGTCACCAAACTGCTGATGGACAGCGACGGCCTCGATGACTTTTTTGCCGAGCCGTGTCGAACCGACCTGAACTTCGAGTGTTGCTTCATCTTCTTCGTACGATAACTCTTGCAAGGCATCGACCCGTTGAATCCGTGCTTTTTGCTTTGTCGTCCGCGCTTTTGCCCCGCGCCGTAACCACGCCAGTTCACGGCGCAAGATGTTTTGGCGTTTTTCTTCCATCGAAGCAGTCCGTTCACGGCGTTCGGCCCGTTTTTCAAGAAACGATTCGTAGTTCCCGACATAAAAATAAGCTGTTCCGTTGGCAATCTCCATCATATGGTTCGTGACACGGTTTAAAAAATACCGGTCGTGGGTGATGAGTAAGATGGCACCCCGATACTCTTTGATCTGTGATTCAAGCCAAGTGATGGTTTCAGCATCCAATTCGTTTGTTGGCTCATCGAGCAACAATAAATCGGCTTCGTCTAACAAGGCTTCCGCCAATCCGACGCGTTTGCGCTGGCCGCCGGACAGTGAACCGATCGTTGCCTCGAGATTCGTGATGCCCAGCTTATTTAAAATCATTTTCAAGCGCGATTCGGTGTCCCATGCATTCGCAGCATCGATTTCCGTTTGCGCACTGATGAATCGCGTCAACAACGTTTCATTTGCGGGATCCTGCTCAAGAGCAAGGCGGGCGATTTCATAATGGCGCAGGGCATTGATCGTGGGTGTGTTTCCGGACAATAAGACTTGCATGACCGTTTGATCTTCCGGATAATCGGTCGACTGCGACAGCAGGCGGATCCGGTAATCATTTGGGTGATGGAGTTCACCGAAGTCAGCTGTTTCTTGTCCGGCTAGTATATGAAGTAATGTCGATTTTCCAGTACCGTTGACACCGATGATCCCGATGCGATCACCGGGACTTACGGAAAACGTGACATCTTCGAAAACAATCTTATCGGCGAATTCTTTTTTTAGTTGATCGACTTTAAGTAACATGTCAGACTCCTTCTACAATTTCCTTGATTTGTTGTTCGACCGTTTGGACTAACTCTTTTTGAGTCATCGTCGCAGGATCGATGGGTTTTAAAATCGTCACGTCGACAGTGGCCGGGCGAATACGTCCCGTTTCCTCCATGACACGATAGCTGCCGGAAATCGCGATCGGGATGACGAGCGCACCGCTTGACGTCGCAAGTGTAAAGCTGCCTGCTTTGAATTCGGCAACCGGTCCTCCTTTTGAACGTGTCCCTTCCGGAAAGATGATCATGGATTGTCCGTCTTTGATCGTTTCGATTCCGGCACGGATAGCCTTGAGGGATTGCCGACGATCTTTGCGGTCAATCATGACACACCCCATCAGATTCATCCAGACATTGACGATGGGAATCTTATTGACTTCGATTTTTGAGATGAAGGCTTTCGGCTTGTCGATCTTACCAAGTAAAATCGGGACGTCAAAATTCCCTTGGTGATTGGCGATGAAAACAACCGGTTGATCAGCAGGAATGTGTTCTTGTCCCGTCATGCGAACTTTGACGCCCGCAAGACGCAACAGTGAATTGGCCCAAGTTTGTGCAACTTTTTGCGTATAAGTATACCGCGCAGCGTGCGTTCGACGTTTTGCCCCCGGAAGAAACGGTAATGTAAGGGGTAGAACCAGTCCAAAAAAAATGAACCAGATGATAGTGCGTAACATAGTGGCATCAGACTCCTTTTCCTCATTCCTTATTATTGTACAAAAAAAGACCGGGTATCGCACCCAGTCTTCCTCATCATTCCCAATAACGCGGTTCTGATTCCTCTTCGGTTTCGCCAAGCTCAAACGTTAAACGCCGAGTGGTCGGGTCAATCGAAAAAGAAGCATTGGTATTATCAATCTGTTTGATCTCCATCGACTCTTCGTCAAGGATCAGTGTCAAGCGGACCTTGTCCTCATGATCGACAAGCAACACACCGTCCTCTTTCAGCCAAAGATCAATGACAGGTGAATAACGAAGGGTCCAACCGTTTGATAAAGGTATTTCATTCATAGTGACTCGGTTCCTCCTAATAAGAAGTTAAATCAGATTCTTTATTTATCATGCTGTTCTGTCGCGGATAATGCAAGTGGTGGAATCGATTCGCGTTGATCGTAAGACAATTGGTACGATTGTTCCCGCTTTTTCATGCGTTCATACTGTTTTTTGACACGACGATGCTGCACATATTCATGATAGGACTGATGAGACGTCCGAAGGAGCTGTCTGAACGAAGAGAGCGACAAACAAATGGCGAGTGTGAAGACGAAAACACCGATTGAATCCGTGTAATAACCGGACGTATAGCTTAAATATGTACTGATGAGACCCGTTAGCGTCGTAAAAAGATAAAACCACATGACTTGCCCTCCTTAGTTAAATGGTAATGACACCTTTTAAAGAATTCGTGATGAACAACCGATTTCCTGTATCGCCCAGTAAAACTTCGGAAAAAATAAAAAAATCCACACGGAAGGTGCAGATTTTAGGGTGTATCGATATGTTGGAGTGCTGGTGTCTTCGGAGACAGATCAGTACTGTTCGAACCTTCTGCGAAAACAATTCCGATCGTTGCAAGGAATGCAAAAAATGCAAATACCAATGTTTTTGTAAAGCGTCTTGCGAAAGAACGCGATTGAATGTTATGAAACATGTTTTTCCCCCATATTTACCTAAACTAAACCTTCTTTTTCCTATTGTTTTATCATAGCTCTTTTTGTCAAAAAAATCACTCAAATCAGAACCGTTCACAGAAATGTCATATTTGATCCCGCTTGCTTCATGTCAGAGAGGGGAGAAAAAAGAGTATAGTATGTTAGGTGATACGCAGAAACCGGGAGAAATCAATGGAACTCATAGAAGGGAGATGACCACAAATGGCATTACGCGCAGGGCAGGTTGTCACATTAAAAGTAGAACGAGAAGCAGAATTCGGTGTTTTCTTGAGTGACGGGGAAGAAGACATCTTACTTCATAATAATGAACAAACTAGAAAGTTAGAGCTCGATGAAGAAGTAGAGGTCTTTCTTTATCAGGACAACGAAGGGCGTCTCGCTTCGTCGATGACGATTCCGGAAGCATCGTTTGAGGACTATGTCAAAACGACGATCAACGGGACACGTTACAATACAGGTGTCTTCGCAAACATCGGTATTCAAAAAGATGTTTTGGTCTCGCTTGACGATTTACCGCAACGCCGGACATTTTGGCCGGAAGAAGGAGATCAATTATACATCCGTCTGAAACACGATCAAAAACTTCGTTTGCTCGGAGATCCCGCTCCTTATGCTTATTTCAACTTACGTGCGACACCAGCACCGGAAGAGTGGAATAACATGGATGTTGAAGGGCTTGTATTCGCTCAACGTGATCCGGGTGTAAACGTCTGGGTCAACGAACAAACGATTGGTTTTCTGCATGAACAAGAGATGGAGCGGTGGCCGCGTCTTGGAGAAGTTATGAAATTACGGGTGACAAATGTGAAGCCAGATGGTACAGTATTACTTTCAGCAAGACCACGTGCTCACGAGGCAATCGACATCGATGCGGATTTAATTATGACTCACCTGCTTGAACATGGTGGTCAGATGACGTATGGTGATAAGACACCTCCTGAGACGATTGATGAGGTATTTGGCCTAAGTAAGGCTGCCTTCAAACGTGCTTTAGGTCGATTGTTGAAAGACAAAAAAATAGAAAAACATGAAACGGGTATCCGGTTAACGAAATAAGTTATCCCATTGAACCTACGTTTCGAATAAATAGTTAGGAATTCATCATTTTGGTGGTTGCGGCTGGTATTTACCGGCGACCATTTCCAAATAAAACCCCATCACTAGTGGGGGCAAGCGGCGCGAATTTAAGCGTTGAACGGTCCGGGCATCATGCCTTTCCCTCGCCCTTATGGCAACGATTATGATGGTGACTTCCCTAAACATTATTATTTGCAGAAATAGCCTCTATCTTTAAGGATGAGCTTCTGCTATAATAGGTAGTCGATTGTATTCGTTACGGTAGCGTCTGTTTAGTGGCAGACGCTTTTCATATGACAAAGGAGAGTATTTAGCATTGACAACATTTCGTGAATTAAATCTTAGTGAGGCACTTATCAAAGGTGTCCTAAAAATGGGCTTTGAAGAAGCAACTCCAATCCAAGCAGAAACAATTCCAGTCGGTCTTAGCGGCGTTGACTTAAT
>CABFOF010000625.1_pt1 | contig 15527 bp, 15 predicted proteins | sample 3521951 | NCBI WGS metagenome assembly CABFOF01 (sample SAMEA5312450, study PRJEB27640) | indoor metagenome | biome: indoor environment; feature: uncontrolled; material: polymer tiles stone | place: Germany | collected 2014-07-07 | reverse complement strand
AAACAAGGGATCTCTGGACCACTTTAAACCGACAATTACTTTAGACAACTAAAAGGGGGAGAACACGATGCATCGTGGTAAAGGAATGAAATTCGTCACCGATTCACGGGTGTCGATCAACAACCGGATGCCGAACAAGTCAAAAGACTATTCGGAATATCCAGGTCGGACGGAAGCGTTTTGGCCAAACTTCTTACTTCGCGAATGGATGGTAGGAGCGGTCTTCCTGATCGGCTTCATGACACTGACAATCGTTGAAGCAGCACCACTTCAAAACATTGCTGACCCGACGAATACGTCGTACATTCCACTACCGGACTGGTACTTCCTATTCCTCTATCAGCTCTTGAAATACCAATTTGCAGCGGGTCCGTACATTTTGATGGGGACCGTCATTCTTCCAGGTTTAGCGTTCACGGCACTTCTTGTTGCCCCGTGGTTAGACCAAGGATTGGAACGTCGCCCGGCAAAACGTCCAGTCGCTGTCAGCATGATGCTTCTTGCAGTCGTCTCGATTGTCTTCTTGACATGGGAATCTGTTCAAACAACACACTGGGATACCATCCATAAACAAGGTGAGTTGACGATGAACGAAGGTCCGGAAATCGATACGGCCGCTAAAGGATTCGAGATCTACTCGAATCAGTCATGCGTCAACTGTCACGGGAAAAACCTTGAAGGTGGAGCAGCAGCTCCGCCCCTCGTCGGTACCCAAAAGACAGAAGAAGAAATTTATGAGATTTCTGATAAAGGAATCGGATCAATGCCTGCTGGACAGTACAAAGGTTCAGATGCAGATCGTAAAGAACTCGCTAAATTCATCGCTTCTTACGGTGAAGGCGGAGAGAACAATAAATAAGACAACCGACCGGGGGAATTTTCCTCCGGTCTTTGTCTATCATGAGGTGAACTGACGTGCCCTTGTTCCATCTACTCAAACACAAAGCGGTGCTTTGGCCGCTTGCCTTGATCAATTTAGCCGGTACTTTATACGGGTATTACTGGTATGAGCCGCAACTGGCGATGTCGAAGTGGTATTACTATCCTTTCATCCCGGACAGCCCGACCGCATCGCTCTTTTTTACAATCATCCTGTTCCTGTGGATTTTCAATCGTCGTTCCCGTTTGTTCGAGGCCCTCGCCTTTGTCACCTTAATCAAATACGGGGTCTGGGCAGTCGTCATGAATGCCTTGATGCTGAATGAACTCGGCACCAGTGATGCTTATTTGACGGCCATGGCGCTGATGCTGATGGTCTCCCACGGAGCGATGGCGTTCCAAGCACTTCTGTATGTTCCGTTGATGACGTTTCGTGTTAAGGAACTGGTCCTCGTCGCCATCTGGGTCCTTCATAACGATGTCGTCGATTACGTGCTCGGACAGTGGCCGCGTTATCCGGCGCTGGCAGAACACATCCAGTGGATCGGATACGGCTCATTTTGGTTGACCGGATTATGTCTTTTGATGGGATATTGGCTTGTTGCACGCGATTCAATTGACAATAAGTTCACTCGAACATAAAATAAAAATATAATCTTTTTTATGGAGGGGAAGATGCCACATGGCGAACTATTTGATTTATTTGGCTATCATCATCATCGTGCCGATCTGGGCACAGATGCGCGTCAGAAAAACGTATAAAAAGTATCAACAAGTTCCGATTCAGAGTGGAGTCACCGGAGCCCAAGTTGCGGATTTCATCATGAAACAAAACGGAATCACGAATGTGCGTCTTGAACCGATTGGCGGAACGATGTCCGATCATTACGATCCGACAAACAAAGTCGTCCGCTTGTCGGAAGACGTCTACTACGGTTCGACTGTCTCAGCGGTTTCAATCGCAGCCCACGAAATCGGACACGTCATCCAAGACGCCACCGATTATGGTATGATGCGTGTCCGTCACCGGATTGCACCAGTCGCTTCGATCACATCGAACCTATCGTTCCCGTTATTGTTGATTGGTTTCTTGGCTGGTATGAGTGGTCTTGCGATGCTTGGTGTCATCTTGATGCTCGGAGCGGTCATTTTCCAACTCGTGACGTTACCGGTTGAGTTTGATGCTTCAAAACGTGCGATGGCCCAGTTAACGGAACACGGCATCATTGATGCAGCGGAAGAACGCGGATCACGTCGTGTCTTGAACGCTGCTGCTTGGACTTATGTCGCTGCGACGCTCGTTGCGGTTGCCGAGTTCATTCGATTGGCATTGATTGTGTTTGCACCATCAAGTGATGATTAAAACGAAACAATACAACAAACGGCGCGGAATCCGAAAGGACTCCGCGCCGTTTGTTTTCGTATTAGAGATCATGTTTCTTTAATGGGGACACGATTTTCATCGAACGTAAATCCTTCCCCCGTCACTTCGTACACATCATGCAGCGTGATGAAAGCGTGTTGATCAACTGATTTGACGAGTGTCTTCAGTCGTGTGATTTCATTTCGGGCTACGACGACATATAAGACTTCCAAGTCGCGGCCCGAGTAGCCGCCTTTGGCGACGAGACGAGTTGTTCCCCGGTTCATCGTCGCATGAATCCCGTCTGCAATTTCCGTCCGGTGATCACTGATGATCATCGCGGCTTTTCCGGCATACGTTCCTTCCTGCATCCAATCAATGACACGGGCACCGACATAAACGGCGAGCAGTGTGTACATCGCTTGCTTATAGTCGAGATAGGTCAGCGATGCGATGATGACAAAAAAGTCGAAAATCATGAAGGTCCGGCCAATCGACCATCCGAAGTACCGTTTCGTCAAGCGGGCGATGATATCGACCCCGCCGGTCGTCCCGCCATTATTGAAGATGATGCCAAGCCCGACACCGATAAAGACACCGGCAAACAGAGCGGCAAGAACCATATCGTCTTTCAGAAGGATTTCAAGCGGCGAATACTTCGCAATCAATCCGTACCAAATCGAAAAACTGAACGTTCCGATCAGTGTGTAGACGAACGTCGTCCGGCCGAGTAGTTTATAGCTGACAAGGAACAGCGGGATGTTCAAGACCAAGTTCGTGATGGACGGCGAAAAACCGAACAACCCTTTTAAAATCAGGGTGATGCCCGTGAAGCCGCCTTCAGCCAACTCGTTTTGAACGTTAAAATGATAGATACCAAAAGCAAAAATGAATGATCCGATTAAAATCCAGATGATGTTCTGGATCCGGATCGGAAACTGGAATGGGGGTGCCATCTGTTTACTCCTCTCTGACATGACTCTTTCTCTAGGGTAACGGCAGACGCCGGAAAAGACTAGTATTTCTGACGAAAATCGTTCGAAAAGTGGCGGATGTAGTTTTTAGTCGGTAATTTGATTACAATGAGCAGGGGACAGGACATTACTTAATGAAGAGAGAGTGAGCAACTATGAAAAAAGCGATTGGGATTCTCTGTTATCCATCGGTCGGCGGTAGTGGCGTCGTGGCGACGGAACTCGGGATGAAATTAGCGGACCGGGGACACGATGTCCATTTTATTACATCGAGCATTCCATTCCGTTTGACGGAATACCGGCCGAACATCACCGTCCATCTCGTCGAGGTGAACCAGTATTCGGTCTTCAAATATCCTCCGTATGACATCACGTTAGCGTCGAAAGTCGCGGAAGTCATCGATTTGTTTGATTTGGATATCATCCATGCCCATTACGCAGTCCCGCATGCGGTCTGTGCGGAACTGGGGCGGAACATGGCGAAGAAAAAAGGGGTTGGTGTCGTAACGACCTTGCACGGTACGGACATCACGGTCATCGGACAGGACTTGGAAATGCAACCGGCCATCCGCTATGGGATTGAGAGCTCCGACGCCGTCACGGCAGTTTCAGAAAGTCTGGCTCTTGAGACGAACATGACATTAAACGGACAGTACACGATTGATGTGATTCCAAACTCGATTGACGAGAGTGTCTATTATCCGATGCGCGATGATCGCTTGAAGCGGCATTACGGAATCGAGCCGGACGAGATCGTCGTCATCCACATTTCAAATTTCCGACCGGTCAAACGGATTGATGATACGCTGGCAGCCTTTGCCATTGCATCAAACGGTCGCGCCATGCGGCTACTGTTAGTCGGTGACGGACCGGAGATGGGGCAGACGCGGCGCCGTGCCAAAGAATTGGGGATTTACGACAAAATCATCTTTGCCGGGAAACAAGAACACGTCGCCCAGTTACTGGCGATCAGCGACATTCATTTGCTGTTATCGGAAAAAGAGGCCTTTGGTCTCGTCGTGCTCGAAGCGATGGCAGTCGGCGTTCCGAGTGTCGTCTCCAGTGCCGGCGGATTACCGGAAGTGATCCAGGACGAAAAAACAGGATTCATAGTTCCGACGTATGATGTCAAAGCAGCAGCAGAACGGATTGGACGGTTGGCGGATGACGCGAGACTCCGGGAAGAATTCGCGGAAGAAGGCATTCGTGATACCCGCAGACGATTCGATTCTAACCAAGTCGTTCGAGCGTACGAACTTTTGTATGAACGGGTGTGTGCACGTTATGAAAATGCTTGAGTATGCCAATCAAATCATTCGGACGATTGAGCAGGCCGGGGGCGAAGCCTATATCGTCGGCGGAGCAGTCCGGGATATGTTGCTGAAGCGATCTCCCGGTGATTACGATCTGGCCACGTCGCTGTTGCCGCAGGACGTCATGAAGCTGTTCCCTGTCGTCATCCCGACCGGACTCGATCATGGGACGGTCACGGTCGTAATCGACCATCTGCCGTTTGAAGTGACGACGTTTCGTTCCGAAAGCACCTACAGTGACCGCCGGCGTCCGGATGAGGTGACACTCGGGGTCAGCTTAGAGGAAGATTTGACACGTCGTGATTTTACGATCAATGCGATGGCGCTCAAGCCGACCGGTCTCGTCGATCTGTTTGGCGGTCAACATGACTTGGCAGCCAAAATCGTCCGGACGGTCGGTCGGGCGGAGGAACGGTTCGACGAAGATGCGTTGCGGATGATCCGCGCCTTTCGATTCATGAGTCAACTCGAGTTTTCACTGGATCAACAAACGGAACAAGCAATTCTTGTAAAAAAACAACACCTGTCATCGGTGGCAATGGAACGGATTGCCGTCGAATTTGAAAAAATCTTACTCGGACCCGGTCGCGCGACAGCATTACAAGCGATGATCCGGACAGGTATCCCTGAATATTTGCCGCATCTCGATCCATCGATCCTTGAACGTCTGATTGAGATGCCGTTAAACGGCGTCTCGACCGACGACGTCTGGACCCTCGTCGTTGTCGCCGGAATGCGACCGGAAGCGTTACGGGCATGGAAGCGTTCAAAAAAACAACAAACCCGCGCGAAAACATTGGCTCCCCTCGTCAAGGAAGAAACGTTATCCGATTGGCAACGGTATTGTTTGTCAGATGAAGAATTATTGCGGCTAAACGAAATGACCGGACGTCATCACCAAGACCGGTCGACGCTGCCGATCCGGCAATTAAAAGATTTGACCGTCAACGGACGCGATATGATGACCCTCGGATTACAGAAACAAGCAATCAAAGAAGCATTGGCCCACTTGGAGCAGCAAGTGGTGGTCCACCGGCTCGGCAATCAACGGGAGACTTTACTAAGGGAAGTGAAGATGTGGAAAAAACAACACGGGACCGGATCCTCCATGCGTTGATGCAGACGGACTGGATATCAGGTCAAGAACTGGCGGATCAACTAAATATTTCACGTACCGCCATTTGGAAACAAATCGTTTCTTTAAAAGAAGCCGGGTACGCCATTGAATCCCATAAGAAAACGGGGTACCATCTCATCGATCAAGGAGATCGCCTGACCCCTCTTGCCATCGAACAACACCTTCAGACCAAACAATTAGGTCGAAAGATTCTCCATCTCGAGGAGACGGAGACGACGCAACGCATCGCGCACGAACAAGCGCAGCAAGGAGCACCGGAAGGGACTTTGATTGTCTGTGATTATCAAACAAACGGACGGGGACAGCTCGGCCGTACCTGGCATGAAGCACGAGGTGCAGGGATTGCCATGAGTTTGATATTACGTCCGGAGGCGCCGTTGCATCAAGCCGGTCAATTGACGTTAATCGCAGGCATTGCTTTAGCAAAGGTGCTGCGGACACTTCAGGTACCTGTGACCATCAAATGGCCAAACGATTTGTTGATTGCGAATCGAAAGGTGGCCGGCATTTTAACAGAGATGCAGACCGAGGCCGATCGGATCAATTCCGTCATCATCGGGATCGGCATCAATGTCCAACATAAAGATTTTCCGGAAGTATTAGCGGACCGGGCGACCTCGTTAAAGCTGGCGACGGAACAATCATTTGCCCGTGCAGAAATCGTGGCCTTGTTTTTAAACGAATTCGAACACATGTATCAGCGCTGGCTGATAGACGGATTTGCGTCATTCGTCTCAGAATGGGAATATCACGCCGACCGGTTGAACCAAGAAGTAACGCTTCGGACCCGGCAAGTATCTGTGACCGGATATCTCCGGGGAATCCAATCAGACGGGACGTTACAAGTCGAGACAGCGGAAGGAATCAAAACGTTCCATTCTGCGGAATTGGTCTATTGGGCGGAAACGTGAGACGGGACGTTTGCAGTCTGCTTTTTGAATCGGGTATACTGAAAACGAGGATGATATCCGTTCGGAATCATACCGGTTGAAGGCTTTGATTGATCATTTATTTTTTAACTGCCTTGATCCCACTCGGACAGGGACAGAAGGACGATGTTGCACTTATTCACGCCTTCTTTCCTATGGATTGCTTTAGGAAAAGAAGGCGTTTCCTTTTGTCCTCTCTAAATCAAGTAAGGAGAGAACACACATGCATACAATGACACCTTTATTAAAAAAACAACAGGCTGGAGAAAAGCTTGTCATGCTGACCGCCTACGATTATCCTTCGGCGAAACTGGCGGAAGCGGGACAAGTCGACCTGTTGCTCGTCGGCGACTCGTTAGGAAACGTGATTCTCGGTTATGACTCGACGATTGCCGTCACAGTCGATGACATGGTTCATCACGCCCGTGCCGTCCGTCGGGGGGCACCTAACACGTTTATGGTGGTGGATATGCCGTTTGCGAGTTACCATGGATCGTTTGACCGGACGCTTGACGCGGCAGCACGCATCTTCCAAGAAAGCCAGGCCGATGCCTTGAAACTAGAAGGGGCAGGTGACATCCTGACAACGATTCGTCGTCTGACCGATGCCGGCATGCCGTGTGTCGCCCATTTAGGACTGACACCTCAATCGGTTGGAGTTTTGGAAGGGTTTAAAGTTCAAGGAAAATCGCTTGCAGCAGCGGAACAGTTGATTGCCGACAGTTTGGCGGCTGAACAAGCCGGAGCGAAGATGCTTGTATTGGAATGTGTCCCGCATCCGTTGGCAAAACGTGTCCAAGAATTGTTGACGATTCCCGTAATCGGAATTGGTGCCGGTCCTGACGTCGCCGGACAAGTTTTGGTCTATCATGATATTCTGACGTACGGCGTGGGACGTCTGCCAAAATTCGTCAAGGCGTATGCTGACTGGAACACATCTGGAACAGAAGCGATCGCTGCTTACGTCAAAGAAGTCAAGGCGGGCGCGTTCCCTGAACTTGCACACTCGTTCATGATGGACGAGGAACTGATTGGCACCTTATACGGGGGAACAAAAGAATGAAAATCATCCGGAACATCGAACAATTACGACAGGAATTAGACGGGCAGACCTCAATCGGATTCGTTCCGACGATGGGCTTTTTGCATGAGGGTCATGCCTCGTTGCTGAAGCAGGCGCGCCAAGAAAATGACATCGTCGTCCTGAGCATCTTCGTGAATCCGACTCAATTTGGTCCCAATGAAGATTTAGACCGTTATCCGCGCGATGCGGAGCGGGATCAAGCACTGGCGGAAGTCGCTGCGGTCGACTATCTCTTTTATCCGACAAACGAGACGATGTATCCGCTCGATATGGCACGGGTCACGGTGCGTTCAGGAGATGACGTCTTATGCGGCGCCTCGCGCCCAGGACATTTTGACGGGGTATTGACGGTTGTCAGTAAACTGTTTAATATCGTTCGTCCGACCCGCGCCTACTTTGGTCTGAAAGATGCCCAACAATTGGCCTTGATTGAAGGATACGTCGCGGACTACTTTGTTCCGGTCGAAATCAGACGCTGTCCGATCATCCGTGAAACGGATGGTCTGGCCAAGTCATCTCGAAACGTCTATCTGTCTGATTTGGAACGGGAACAGGCACCCGGGATTCAACAGGCATTGGTGCAAGCCAAGTCCTGGTTGGATGACGGGCAACCGATCGAACAGGTCGTGGAACAAACACGCGCGTTGCTTCAGTTTGAAGGGACGGCGATCGATTATGTCGAAGCGGTTTCCTATCCGGCACTTGGATCGGTCACAGCAACAACTGAAACGATTTTATTGGCTGTTGCCGTTCAGTTCCAATCGGCACGGTTGATTGATAACTTACTTTATACGAGAGGAGCATGAACATGTTACGGACATTCATGCACGCAAAATTACACAAAGCCCGCGTAACGGAGGCCAACCTCCATTACGTCGGTTCGATTACGATTGACGAAGATCTGCTTGATGCAGTCGGCATTCTCGAAAATGAGAAGGTTCAGGTAACGAATAATCAGAACGGGGCGCGGATTGAGACGTATGCGATCAAAGGGGCACGCGGTTCAGGCGTGATCTGTTTGAACGGGGCAGCAGCCCGTCATTTCCAAATCGGGGATGAAGTCATCATCATGGCGTATGCTCAGTTGACGAATGAAGAAATCACGACACATGTCCCAAAAGTAGCGGTACTGGATCAGGATAACTCGATCAAACAGATGTTATCGCAAGAAATCGCACATACGATCTTATGATTTTGAGGGACCTGAGATACATTCGGGTCTCTTTTTTGTTAAGATGGAACTTGAGATGCCATATGCTGAAGCTATGGATGGTTAAAGGTGGAGATAAGTCGTGGAAAAGAAGTTTGTTGTAGTGGATCTAGAAACGACCGGACATTCGATTAAATCCGGCGATGAAATGATTGAAATCGGAATGGCGGTCATCGAAGAGGGACGGATTACCGAGCGTTTATCGGCGTTTGTCCGACCACAAAAACCGATTCCTCCGTTTATTTCTCAATTAACCGGGATTACGGACGAAGATGTCGCAGAGGCTGAGACATTTGATGTCATTGCCCCACGTGTTCTTCAATTGCTTGATGGAGGCGTCTTCGTCGCCCACAACGTCCAGTTTGATTTGACCTTCTTGAACGAAGCCTTGGAAGAAGAAGGGTATCTGCCTTATACCGGTCCTGTCATCGATACGGTCGAGTTGGCACGAATTTTGTTACCGACAGCTGAGAGTCATTCCTTGTCGCACCTGACAGACTTGTTGGAGCTGACGCACCATGAAGCACACCGGGCGGGGAGTGATGCCGAGGCGACAGCCGAACTGTTGCTTCATCTTCTGGCACGGTTGGAGGATCTGCCGCTGGATACGTTGCGGCATTTACGCCGCTTAGCGGGAAAACTCTTCAGTGCGATCGAGCAAGAGATTGAACAGGCGATTCAAACCGTTGGACTGGAAGCCGATGAGCGGTTCGACAGTTTCCGGAAAATCGCTTTGAAAAAACGGCTTGAACCAACCGAACAGACCGCAGCATCCCAACTGGAGCCGTTCAGCCCATTTGTTGATCGTCTCAACGAGTCGGTATTCCCCAAGCTGTTTCCCGGATATGAAGCACGGACCGGGCAACTGGAGATGATGCGGCACGTCTATCAATCACTCGACCAGGAAACACCATTGCTCGTCGAAGCAGGAACCGGAACAGGGAAATCGCTCGGTTATTTGGTGCCGGCTGCTCATTATGCGATTGAACACGAGACACCGATCATCGTCAGTACACATACGATTCAGTTGCAGGAACAATTATTTGCACGCGATTTACCGCTCTTACGCCAATTGTTTGACGCACCGGTCGAGATTACATTATTAAAGGGTCGCAGCAACTATATGGATTTACGGAAATTCGAGTTTTTCCTCAGTGAGACGGAAGAGCCGTATAACTTTACGTTAGCGAAAGCGATCTTGCTCGTCTGGTTGACCCAGACGGAGACAGGGGATCTGGAAGAAGTCAGTTTACCGGGAGGCGCGGCCCAAGGGAACATTGCCATCAAACAGCTGATTCAGTCGGACAGCCAATCGCAACTGGGACGATTTGATCCGTGGTACAGCCGTGATTTTTTCCATCATGCTGTCCGCAGAGCAAAGGATGCGACCATCATCGTGACGAATCATGCGTTGTTGTTCAGTGATATCCAGTACGAGGCCGGCGTCTTGCCTAAAGGCTGTCCGTTGATTTTGGACGAGGCCCATCAAATCGAAGAGGTGGCGAGCCATCATTTCGGATTAGTTTTTGACGGTCACTCTTTTGACCGGATCTTCAGACAACTGGGGTTTTCGTCCGATAAAAAATTATTGACGCGTCTGGTCAGTCTGGCGGATCAATTTGATTTGACGGAATTGGTCGAAGCTCACAGTGAAACGATTGACGAGACATTAACGGAGTTGTTGGAAGAAGCCGACGGTCTGTTGACGATCATTCAAGCGTACGGACTGGAGCTCGCTTCACGGAAAGAACGACGGGAAGGGCGTGTCACCGTCCGCTTCAAACGACTTGATCAGTCGATGCGGGCAGTGCAGGAGAGCGCGAAACGTGTGGAACTGGTTTTACGGCGGCTCCGCCAGGCGATCCGGGCAATTCATAAATTGTTCCATGATCAACGGGAACATATGAGTTACCGGGAACGGTCCGTCGTCGCGGATTTAAAGACGGTGATCGGACAGTTGGAAGATGTCGAGCAAGCGATTTTTGAAACGATGCTCGCCCCGCATGACGAAACCGTTTCCTGGATTGAAACGACCGTCAAAAACCGTAAATTGACGCGGATTTACACGCAACCGATCGATATTTCCGACCGTCTCCACCGGGAAGTCTTCTCGAAGCGGACGTGTATCCTGACATCGGCAACGTTAACGGTCTCGAATAAGTTCCAGTTCATCGAAAAACGACTCGGTTTGTCGGAACTTGAGACACGGCGGTTCATCGTCCCGTCTCCGTTTGGGTACGCGGAAAAAGTCCGGCTGATGATTCCGACGGACCTGCCGTTGTTGCAAGATGTCCCGCAAGCAACGTATTCTGAAGTCATCGCAGATGCCATCATTCGGATTGCGGAAGTGACGGAAGGGCGGATGTTGGTGCTGTTCACCTCAAACGAGATGTTACGGCAAACGCATGATGCGACAAAAGCCGCGTTACCGGACCGGTTTACGTTATTGTCACAAGGCATTACCCAAGGATCCCGGCAACGTCTGATGAAACAATTCAAACAGCTCGATGCCTGTCTTCTGTTCGGGACGGCGAGTTTCTGGGAAGGGGTCGATGTACCGGGTGACGATTTGAGTTGCCTTGTCATCGTTCGTCTGCCGTTCGCCCCACCCGATCAACCGATCGTCCAGGCCCGTTCGGAACAGATTGAGCAACAAGGAAAATCATCCTTTTTTGAATACAGTTTACCGCAAGCGATTATTCGCTTTAAGCAAGGATTCGGTCGTTTGATTCGGACGACAAACGACCGGGGTGTCGTCTTCGTCTTTGATCGGCGGATTGAAACGACCCGGTACGGAAAACGGTTTGTGTCGAGTTTACCAAGTGTGCCAGTTTTAGCGAAACCGTTGGATGAACTGACAGCCGAACTGGAATTGTTCTTAAATGATACGGATTGAGTCTATCCAGATAAGCATTATCGCATTATAATAGATGTAGAAAAATGAGGGAGGACAATAAGATGGATTCGAAAATCGAGACGCTAGCAACAGTCAAGGTCAATCGCCATGATGATACGTACAAGATTGTAGATGTATTGAATCGCACGTTAAAAACAGAGGATTTGATGTTTGGTCTGGCACTGGACGAAAAAGATAAGGAGCAGATGGTCTTTACCATCTACCGCACATGAATTGGAAGATCGTCCTCGGTCTTGTCGGCTTCATCCTTCTCGTCACGTTAATCGGTACAGGGATTTATCAATTTACGGTGGCGGAAGCCAAAGACCGTGAACAAACAGTTGTCCAGGAAGCGGAAACACGTTTGAAAAAAGAGATCGCACCCGACGAAATCAAGTTTGAACATGTATTTAATGGTGAAATCCAATACAGTGTCTTTACGATTCAGCAAGACGGAGAAGCCTTGCGGGCATTCGTTCCGAAAAAAGGAAAAATCGAAACGAGACGGGTGGCGGACGGGATGAAGATTGCAGACGTCATCCAAAAAGCCGGTAACCCAGCAAACATCGTCTCGGCCAAATACGGGTTCGACCAACGGGCATTGATTGAAATCGTCACCAAAACGAAGTCAGGATACGACTATTCGTATTACACCTATCAAGAAGGATCGTTCCTGAAACGATTACGGATCAATTAAAAAAGGAGTGTGCGAGATGTTATCAAAACGTGTACAACAATTGACACCGTCAACGACATTGGCGATTACAGCAAAAGCAAAAGCCTTACGGGAAGAAGGACAAGACATCATCGGTTTAGGGGCTGGAGAGCCGGACTTCAATACACCGGAATTCATTATCCAAGCAGCGTTTGCGGCCGCTGAAGCCGGAGATACAAAATACACGCCGTCCGGCGGAACCGTTGCCTTGAAAGATGCCATCATTGAAAAAACGCGTCGTGATCTTTGGTTATCGTACGACCGTTCGGAAGTCATGGTCGCGTCTGGAGCAAAACATGCCTTATCGACGTTATTCCAAGCGATTCTCGATCCGGGTGACGAAGTGATTGTCCCGGCACCTTACTGGGTCAGTTATCCGGAACAAATTAAATTAAGCGACGGTGTTCCTGTCATTTTAGAAACGACGGAACAGTCACGGTTCAAAGTGACACGTGAGTTGCTCGAGCAACACATTACACCCAAAACAAAAGCGCTCATCTTGAACTCTCCGTCTAACCCGACCGGAATGGTCTATACGAAGGAAGAACTCGAGATGGTGGCAGATGTGGCGATGGCGCATAATCTGCTTGTGATCAGTGATGAGATTTACGAAAAGTTGCTTTACAATGGTGTCACGCATCTATCGATTGCGACGTTACCGAACATGCGTGAACGAACAATCATCGTCAATGGGGTGTCGAAATCCCATGCGATGACAGGATGGCGGATTGGTTATGCGATTGGACCAAAAGACATCATCAGTGCGATGACGAACCTTGCGAGCCACTCGACATCAAATCCGACATCGATTGCTCAGGCAGCGTCTGTGGCCGCCTACGCCGAAGGAGACGCTCCGGTCGAGGCGATGCGGGTCGTGTTCGAAGAACGCTTGGAGCAGATTTATGATCGGTTGATTCAAATTCCCGGTTTAACGTGTCTGAAGCCGGAAGGTGCTTTTTATCTGTTCCCGCATGCATTGCGGGCAGCCGAAATGTGCGGTTTCTCAAACGTTGACGACTGGTGTACCGCTGTCTTGTCGGAAGCGAAAGTCGCCTTGATTCCAGGGTCCGGCTTTGGCGCACCAGAATATGTCCGGTTATCATATGCGACAGACCCGAAACGGGTGCTGGAAGCATTAGACCGGATCGAAGGATTTATCACGGCGCATACGGCCGTTTAATAGAGAGAGGATGTTGACTTTTGAAAGCAATGATTCGTGATGTAGAAAAGCACGTCGGAGAAGAGATCACGATCGGATGTTGGTTAGCAAACAAACGATCGAGCGGTAAAATCGCGTTTCTTCAGTTACGTGATGGTTCCGGCTTCATGCAGGGAGTCGTCGTGAAGGAAACGGTTGGCGAAGAGTTATTTAAGACCGCTAAAGGATTAACACAAGAGTCTTCGATGTGGGTGACAGGGGTCATCAAATCAGATGGAGGACGGACAGCGATTGGTCATGAGATGGAAATCACGGCAATTGAAGTGATTCATGAAGCGATCGATTATCCGATCACACCAAAAGCACACGGAACGGACTTCCTGATGGATAACCGTCATCTTTGGTTGCGTTCAAAACGCCAACATGCCGTCATGGTCGTTCGAAACGAACTGATCCGTGCCACATACGAATTCTTTAACCAAGAAGGATTCATCAAAGTCGACCCGCCAATCCTGACAGGAAGCGCACCGGAAGGAACAACGGAATTGTTCCATACGAAATACTTTGATGAAGATGCGTATTTGTCACAATCAGGCCAGTTATACATGGAAGCGGCTGCGATGGCGCTTGGAAAAGTCTTCTCGTTTGGTCCGACTTTCCGTGCTGAAAAATCAAAAACGCGCCGTCACCTCATCGAATTTTGGATGATGGAGCCGGAAATGGCGTTTTATGATCACGAGATGAACTTGGAAGTCCAAGAAAACTACGTCTCGCATCTCGTCCAGTCGGCACTGACAAACTGTCGTGCTGAACTGGAGTTGTTGGAACGGGACTTGACAGTCTTGGAAAACATCAAAGCGCCGTTCCCACGCGTCACGTATACAGAAGCAATCGCGATGTTGAAAGAACAAGGTTTTGACGACATTGAATTCGGAGACGATTTTGGTGCGCCGCATGAGACGGCAATCGCCAACACGTTTGCGCGTCCGGTCTTCATCACGCATTGGCCAAAAGACATCAAACCGTTTTACATGAAAGAAGACCCGGAAAACCCGGGATTCGTCTTATGTGACGATTTGATTGCTCCTGAAGGATATGGTGAAATCGTTGGTGGTTCACAACGCGAGGAAGATTTCGAGAAGTTACGTGCCGGCATGAAAGCACATGATTTAGATGAGACGGGTGCCTATAAGTGGTATCTGGAAACACGTAAGTATGGATCGGTCCCACACAGTGGTTTTGGTCTTGGACTCGAACGGACAGTCGCCTGGATTACAGGTGTCGAACATGTACGTGAGACGATTCCGTTCCCACGTCTGTTGAACCGTTTGTATCCGTAATAGTGATTAAAATCGACCCATCCCTCGGACGGGTCGATTTCTTGCTTATCATAAAGAATCGAGGAAGAGCCATGGATCATAATTTAATTCAGCTCTTTGAGGAAGGAACGGTTGTGCTTCCCAAACGGCTGTTTACGGAAGCAAAACGCCTCGGCATCAGTTTCGTTGAATTTACATTGATTGGACAACTGTTTGCTTGTCGCGTTGAAGGCATGGAAATGCCCTCGCCGGAAGAGTTAAGTAATCGGCTTGGATTATCCGAGACGGAAACCATCGAGACGACACTGGGTCTCTTGCAAAAAGGATTGCTGGCGATGGAGAACATCGGAGGATCAGAACGGTATTCATTGGTTCCGTTATATGAAAAACTGATGGCGCCACCTGAACAAGAAGCACCGAACTTTGATACGATCAATCCGTCCGTTTTTCAACACTTTGAGCGAGAACTGGGGATGATGTCACCATTTCAGATGGAGCAAATCATTCAGTGGTTGACGATTGAGAACATTGCAGAAGAACTTGTTCTC
>CABFOF010000578.1_pt1 | contig 16175 bp, 12 predicted proteins | sample 3521951 | NCBI WGS metagenome assembly CABFOF01 (sample SAMEA5312450, study PRJEB27640) | indoor metagenome | biome: indoor environment; feature: uncontrolled; material: polymer tiles stone | place: Germany | collected 2014-07-07 | reverse complement strand
GTCTCCTAAGATGACAACACTTCCTCCCGTCATGTATTCCAAACCATGATTCCCGATTCCCTCGACGACTGCTGTTGCCCCGCTGTTCCGAACAGCAAACCGTTCCCCGGCCTGACCGTTGACATACAGTTCGCCGCTCGTCGCTCCGTAAAGTGCCACGTTGCCGATGATGACTTGATCTGACGAGACGTAACTTGATTTCGTCGGTGGTCGGACCGTAATGATTCCTCCGGACAACCCTTTGCCGACATAATCGTTGGCATCTCCGACGACATTCAAGGTCATGCCCCGGGGGACGTACGCACCTAAGCTTTGACCGGCCGATCCATTCAATTGGAGCGTCAACCGGTCCGACGGAAGTCCCATCGCCCCGTGCAATCGGGTCAGGCGTGCGCCGGTATTCGTTCCGATTGCACGGTCCGTATTGGTGACAGGGAACGTAAACGTTTGTGGCTCGGCAAAGGATTGATCGGATACCAGTGTTGCCAATTCCCGTCCGTCAAATGACGCCGATACGTGATGCTGCTGAAATTCCTGTGTCGTCGCCGAATAGTCCGGCATGACGAACAGACGGGACAAGTCGAGACTCGACGCTTTCCAGTGCGACGTCAATCGGTCCGATGCCTGAAGCAAATCAGTCCGTCCGACTAAATCAGCCAAACGCCGAACGCCTAATTGCGCTAAATATTCCCGGACTTCTTCCGCGACGAATTCCATGAAATGTACGACGTGATCCGCCGATCCCGTAAATTTTTCACGCAGTTTCGGATCTTGTGTCGCGACACCGACCGGACACGTATCGAGGTGACACGCCCGCATCATGATACAGCCGACGGCGATTAACGGTGCCGTCGCAAAGCCGTACTCGTTCGCCCCAAGCATCGCCGCGATGATGACATCACGTCCGGTCAACAGTTTGCCGTCGGTCTCCAGAACGACCCGTTCGCGCAGACCATTCAAGGCCAACGTCTGGTGCGTTTCAGCCAGCCCCAATTCCCACGGTAATCCCGTATGCTGGATACTCGTCTTCGGCGAAGCACCCGTTCCCCCGTCGTGACCACTGATGACGATGACATCAGCCAATCCTTTTGCGACACCTGCCGCTATCGTACCGACACCACCTTTGGCAACCAACTTGACACTGATCCGTGCTTCATCATTGGCTCGTTTTAAATCATGGATCAGTTGTGCCAGATCCTCGATTGAATATATATCATGGTGCGGCGGTGGTGAAATCAACCCTACACCCGGTGTCGATGCTCGGACACGGGCAATCCACGGGTAGACTTTTTCACCCGGCAACTGTCCGCCTTCGCCCGGTTTTGCTCCCTGGGCCACCTTGATTTGCAGTTCATCGGCATGAACGAGGTAATGACTGGTCACACCAAATCGTCCGGACGCAATCTGTTTGATACGGCTCATCCGTGAATCCCCGTTTTCGTCCAACTGATAACGTTCTTCCTCCTCGCCGCCTTCACCGCTGTTGCTTTTCCCGCCCAAACGGTTCATGGCGATTGCCAACGTCTCGTGGGCCTCTTTTGATAAAGAACCGTAAGACATGGCTCCTGTCTTAAAGTACTTCACGATTTCACTGACCGGTTCGACTTCTTCCAGCGGAATCGGCGTTGTCTCCTGAAAGGTCATCAAATGACGTAAAAACGTCGCCGGCTCTGCTTGAATCCGGGCCGAATAGGTTTTAAACAACTCATATCGTCCAGTCCGGCAAGCATGTTGCAACAGATGAATCGTCGCCGGATTGAAGGCATGATGTTCCCCGTCATGCCGGTAGCGGAATACACTGCCCGACTCGAGGTGTGTCCGTTTGATGCCTTCTTCATGTTGGCGGACCGCTTCTTCTTCAATCAAGGCAAGCGAAAGACCACCCAATTGTGAGACCGTTCCCGTGAAGTAGCGATCAATGACTTGCTCGGAAATGCCGATTGCTTCAAAGATTTGAGCGCCGCGGTAACTGAAGACCGTCGAAATCCCCATCTTGGACATGACCTTGACGACGCCTTCCGTCACGGCAGCCCGGTAACGCTCTTCGTAATCCGTCATTGTTTCCGGCACGGCATCCTGTAAGGTCGCATAGACCAGGTATGGGTGAACGGCATCCGCCCCGTATCCGATCAACGCTGCAAAATGATGGACTTCACGGACTTCTCCGCCTTCGATGATCAAACTGACCTTTGTCCGTAAGCCTTCCCGGATCAAGTGATGATGGATGGCACTTGTCACAAGAAGCATCGGCATCGGCACTGCTCCCGGCCGCACGTTCCGGTCGGAGAGAATCAGCAGTTCACAGCCTCCCTGGACGGCATGGACTGCTTGTTCCAGCAACGTTTCCAGTGCTTCTTCGAGCGAACCTTCAAATAATGTCGACAGCGTTCTCGAAACCAGCTTGGTTTGTTTTAAGGCTGCTCCTTCCGACGGGATGAGGATCGGGGAAGCGAGTCGAATCCGGCGGCAATTCCGACGGTTCGGGGTCAACAGTTCCCCCTGCTGACCTAACCACGTCATCGTCGAGGTGACGATTTGTTCGCGCAACGCATCGATCGGCGGATTTGTTACTTGCGCAAACAACTGTTTAAAATACCGGAACAACGATTGCGGACGTTCACTTAAGACGGCTAAGGGGATATCCGTCCCCATCGCTCCGAGCGGATCTTTTTTCTCCTCGACCAAAGGAATCAAATACTGATCGATATCTTCTCGGGTATAGCCGAACAAACGCTGTAATGTCCCGAGGTTCACGACATCCTCTTTAGGAACATCCGCCGGCAACGTCACCAACTCTTCCGCCAACCATTCCGCATACGGATGACGCATGGCGAGTTCCCGTTTGACTTCTTCGTCGGACATCAATTGACCGGAAGCAAAATCAAGCAACAGCAACTCACCCGGAACAAGTCGTTTCTTGAACAGGATGTCATGTTCCGGGATCGGGAGGACACCTGATTCAGAAGACAACATGAAATGTCCGTCCCGCATCATCATGTACCGTGCCGGCCGCAATCCATTTCGGTCAAGTGTCGCCCCAATTTGTTTTCCGTTCGTGAATACAATAGCCGAGGGACCATCCCAAGGCTCCATCATCGTACTGTGGTATTCGTAATACGCGCGTTTTGCCGGTCGGACCTCTCCATGCTCAAATGGTTCAGGTACTAGCATCAACGCTGTTTCAGCCAGCGTCAGTCCCGACAAGTATAAAAACTCAAACGCATTATCAAGCATCGACGAATCACTGCCCGATTCATCAAGAATCGGCAATACATCCTGGGCTCGGCGTCCATACGTCGTTTTTGCCAAGCTGTTTTCCCGGCTCCGCATTGCCCGGATATTCCCTTGCAACGTGTTGATTTCTCCGTTGTGAATCAAATAGCGGTTTGGATGGGCCCGTTTCCAACTCGGGAATGTATTTGTGCTGAATCTGGAGTGGACGATGGCAAAACCAGATTGATACCGCTCATCCTGTAAATCATCAAAATACAAGCCGAGTTGATCCGTTGTCACAAGCCCTTTATAGAAGATCGTTTCACTCGAGCTGCTCAACACGTACTGTTCAATCCCAAGTCGTTCCGCTTCCCGTTCGAACAACCGGCGGATCAAAAACAGCGTGCGTTCGAACGCGAGCCCTTCCACCTTTTTAGCTTCAATGAAGCATTGACGAATGACGGGTTCTGTCTGACGGGCTTTTTCACCGATGACTGTATTCGAGACAGGAACGGTTCTCCATTCGATCAACCGTTGCCCTTCTGATAAAATAATCGATTCCAAAGCGCGTTCCAGCCGCTGACGTAAACGATCTTCCCGGGGAAGAAACATCATCATGACTCCATAGTCTCCGCTAGGTGGCAGGCTGACATTCCGAAGTGCTTGACGGAATAAACGATCCGGCAGTTGCGTCAGGATGCCTGCTCCGTCTCCTGTTTTCGCATCGCTCCCTTGACCGCCCCGATGTTCCATCTGACACAACATGTTTAAGGCATTTTGAACGATTTCATGACTCGCTCGTCCCGTCCGATGAGCATAAACACCGATTCCACACGCATCGTGTTCCTGTTTCGGATCATAAAGCCCTTGCCGTTGCGGCATTTGATGAAATGACATATTACCACGCTCCTACCCATTCTAAATTTTCTGTATATTCAGTTAAAATATACTTTACACCCTTTTATGTTTATTCGCTACCATGTATATTTTTGAATCCATCTCTCAAAAATACGTTGATGGTCGTGATATCAATTATGATAACGCTTACATATAGATGAATAATTTCCTTATATTTCTTTTTAACAAAAAATAATTTTCAGTCGGTATTCTTTTTTGCGCCAATCGATTCTTCCATGGTATTTTTAAATAGAAAGTAACTTACCTCTGCTTGTAGGAAAAGGAGAAATTAGACGATGAAAAACTCTGTAAAATGGACGGGGCTCTTGATTGCAGGAACCACCCTGTTCCTCGGTGCGTGTGGTCAAGAGGAAAAACAGCTGACCGCATACGATAAAATTCAAAAGGACGGAACATTAACGGTCGCGACGGCCGGTACTTTATATCCGACTTCATTTCATGAAGAAAAAAATAATAAATTGACCGGCTTTGATGTCGAGGTCGTGAAGGAAGTCGCTAAACGACTAGATTTGAAGGTCGAATTCAAGGAAATGTCGTTTGACGGGATGTTGACAAGTGTGAATACCGGTCAAGTTGATTTGGCCGCCAATGATATCACCATCACGGAAGAACGAAAAGGAAAGTTCGCCTTTTCGAAACCATACAAATATACGTATGGAACAGCCATTGTTCGTAAAAGTGACCTTTCCGGCATCAAATCACTCGAGGATTTGAAAGGCAAAAAAGCCGCCGGTGAAGCCACGACGACGTATATGCAAATCGCAAAACAATACGGCGCCAAAGAAGTCACGTATGACAATGCAACGAATGACCAGTATTTACGTGATGTCTCAAACGGTCGGACGGATGTCATCTTAAATGATTATTATCTCCAAAGCCTCGCAATCGATTTCTTCAAGGACTTTGATATTACGATTCACCCTGATATTGCCTACAATCCGAGCCAAGTCGGTCTCATCATGGATCTGGACAACAAAGAATTGCAATCAAACATCAATGCGCAAATCGATGAGATGAAAAAAGACGGAACACTCGCTAAATTATCTAAAACCTTTTATGCCGACAAAGACGTTTCAAAAATGCCTGATGTCAAAACGACAATCGTCGATGTGAATTGATTAGTTTCGATACGATTGAATGGCGATCCGTCTTTAATCCCGAATTAGCGGTTGATGCCTTCCCTTACATCTTGGGGGGACTTGGTCACACGCTCTGGATTTCACTGCTTAGCATGGCGATTGGTCTTGGATTCGGCTTATTGCTTGCTTTGGCCCGGCTATCAACGTCCCGGGTGTTGCGTATCGTTGCCACGCTCTACATTTCATTTATGCGGGGCGTACCGATCTTGGTCTTACTCTTCATGCTTTATTTTGGACTGCCGGTCATCAACATCCAACTGGACGCTCTCACGGCTGCCGTTGCCGGGTTCAGCTTAAACAGTGCCGCTTATATGGCAGAAATCATCCGCTCCTCGCTCTTGTCGGTCGATCGTGGTCAACGGGAGGCCGCTCAATCGTTGGGACTCTCACGTTACCGGGTGTTTGTAGGAATCATTTTACCGCAAGCCGTCCGACTGGCCATCCCGCCGTTATCAAACGTCTTGCTCGATTTGGTTAAAGCCTCTTCTCTGGCTGCCATGATTACGGTTCCTGAGATTTTCCAACGTGCCAAAATCGTCGGTGGACGTGAGTTTGATTATATGACCGTTTATTTTGTCATTGCATTCATTTACTGGGGCATTTGTGCCGTCATCGCTGCCGGACAAGAAGTATTGGAACGTCGTTTCGCACGTTACCTGTAACCAAAAAGCTCAACTGCTTTTCTTAAACGCCTAGTGACGTTCAAGAAACCAGTTGAGCTTTTTCTTTTAAGCATGTCGATCAAGCAACGGTTCGATATATAATGCCTCCAATGGCTTGTGAAACAAATAGCCTTGAAGCGTGTGGCACCCTAGCTGTTGCAACAACTCAGCTTCCGCCGTCATTTCGACGCCTTCTGCGACAATCGTCATATCCAGACGTTTTCCCAGTTGAATAATCATTTCGACGATCGCACGTTTTTCTTCTGAATCGATGGCTTCCTGAACAATTTCTTTCGGGATTTTCAATTGATCAAACGGCAGCTTGACGAGTGTCTGCATCGATGAAAAACCGGTTCCGAAATCGTCGAGCGCAATTCGGATGCCGTGTCGGTGTAATTCATTTAGTGTATCGATGATCTGCATCGTTCCCTCAACGAAGATATGTTCCGTCATTTCAATTTCCAACAACTGAGGAGGAAACCCCGTATCCGTTAAGATTTCAAGGACCTTTTCCGTAAAATCCGGCTGACGTAATTGCCAGGGGGATACATTAACGGCAATCGTAATCGGTTTTCGACCGTGTTCAAGCCAATGTTTTCCTTGTAAACAGGCTTTACGCATCACCCACCCGCCAAGTGTTTCAATGAATCGTGTCCGTTCTGCGAGCGGAATAAATTCGAGCGGCGAAATGAGACCATATTTCGGATGATTCCAGCGGACGAGCGCCTCCGCTCCCGTAATCCGATGACTGCTCGCTTCGACCTGCGGCTGAAATAACACAAAAAAGTCTCGATCGAGTTCCGCATCATATAAGTCACGCGTCAATTGCATCGCCCGTTTCCGTTCGTTTTGGGTCGCTTGATCCGTAATGGCAAATGTATTTTTTCGATTGGATTTAGCGGTAAACAATGCGATTTCCGCATCGTTGATCACATGATCAATCGATTCCCCGTTCACAAAGGATACACCGATACTGGCGGTTAAATTGATTTGTTTAAAGTCGATTTGGACGCGCTCCGAGATACTGGATAAAATCTCATCGCATAATCCTTGTGCCGAATGATGTGCGTCTGCATGCAATAGAAATGCACTACCGCTCGCCTTCGCCACAATACAATCCGAAAACCGCGTCATCAATCGACTGCCGATGACATGAAGGGCACGATCCCCTGTTCGGTAACCAAACGCATCATTCACCGTTTTGAAATCGTCGAGATCAATCAGACAAATCAAGTCTCCTGACGTTGCCCTTTTTTCCGTTTCAATCACAAAAAAAGAGCGGTTCGCAAGTTCCGTGACCGGATCAAAAAAGGCTTGTTCCTTCAAGCGGGTCAGATAATCAATATTCCGTTCGAGTCGTGTCACGTATTGTGTGTGAATCAATAAGCTGATTAATGTTGCAATCAAAATCAAGCCGATGCGGGCGATGTGATCCGTCGCCGTAAATACAGACGTTCCTGCTGGTGCCTCGAGCCAAATATACAGTAAGGATAAAATACTGATGCCGGTCGCATACAGCAACATCGTCCGGTTGATGACGACGAGTGACGTCAATAAAAATAACAGCGATGCCGCCCAGACTGTTTGTGCACCACTTTCGATATAAGGATAATTGATGAAGGGAATCAACAAGAATACACTCGACATGACGTGTGGTTTCAATTGGTCCGACAGATTACTTTTTCCAATCAGGAGCTGAACCAATCCGACAATGAAAATTAAACCCGCCCGCCAACCATCAGACCATTCAAGCCCTGATCGGCTTAAAGCACTAGAGAAGACGTATAAAGCGGAACCGCAACTGGTCAATACAAAGATGATCATTCCGAATAGTCGGTAATTCGCCTTCACTTCACGATGATAGTGAAGATTTGCTGATGAAGGTCGATCGTGCGCCTTCATATCATCCCCTCTTTTCCGTTTCTTCCTCCTCTCTTTTTCCTTATCCAGCTGGAATTAAAACCTAAATCCTCCACGAAACTGGTTGCTTGGGTGACGTCTAAGGAGTGTCTCTTTCGGGTAATTCAATACTAAAGAATGAAAGGAGTGCCATCCTATGAGCCGTTTATTATTTATCGAAGCCAATGACAGCACCCATCAATCAAAAGGTATCAGTTCACAGATGAACGAAACGTTTCTGTCGAGTTACCGGACACATCACCCGGAAGATGAGATTGTCGTCTTAAATCTATTCGAAGAACGCCTGCCTTTTTTTGACCTGAAACTCGCCACATCTGCGGCAAAACTGTTTCGGGGGGAATCTCTGGACGCTGAAGAAAGTGTCCCGGTTGAAAAGTTGCAAGAGTACCTGACCGGTTTTCTCGAATCGGATAAAATCGTTTTTTCTTTCCCGATGTGGAATTTGACCGTTCCTGCCCCGCTCCATAATTATATGGATTACTTGGCGCAGGCCGGTCAGACGTTCCGTTATACGTCTGAAGGTTCTGTTGGACTCGTAACGGGGAAACATGTCTTGTTGCTCCATTCACGTGGCGGTGATTACTCGACACCTGACAAAGTCAGCTCGGATCACGCCGTCCGCTACATGATTGACATCCTTCGCTTTTTTGGAATCGAAGATGTCGACTCAGTAATTCTTGAAGGTCATCAACAATATCCGGACCGGGCCGATGAACTCATAAAAAATGCCCTCTCTGCTTGCGAGAAGGCCGGGCAACGATTTTAAAATTTATACAACAAAAATTCTTCATGACTGTCGATGACAAGCTGTTCGTAACTTGGCATTTCAAAAGCTTTAAACAGACTATAGGAAAGTGTAAAATCTCTTTTGATATCTTGAAGAGCACCGTTTGTTTTTTTCGTGAAGTAGCCACGTTGATAATAAAAATGTCCTAAAAACGAAGCATCATCTAAGGCTAAGCTTTCCTGAATCCCGACAGCTACTACTCGAAGACCTTTTTCGTAATTTTGTTGGAATGACAGTTGTTGAGCATGATTATAAATAATTTTGATTCTCATTTTTTTTAATTCAATCGTATCGTAGTTCAAATTTAATATTTCTTCATACACACTTTCCGAATGAATAAATTGTTTATTTTCAAAATAAAAATTAGCTATTGCCATTTTTATGCGCAGATACATTTGCGGAGATTCAAACCACACTTCTTCCGTATCTGTCAAATGTGCCAATTGTGAGATACTGGATCGAAAATCGACTTTTTTGGTCCGCTCTCCACTGATAATTTTAAAGTATTCTAGTAAAAGAAGAATTTCCTTGTTTGTGGACTGGCTTTTTATTTCTTCGATTTGATCTAGCAATTCTTCAAATTGCTGATTTCTCAACAATCCTGTAAGAAGCCGGTCACATTCACGGAACTGCTCACTTTTATATTGATCGCGGAACAACATTGACATCGGGACTCTTAATCGCTTGGCAATTTGTTGCAACAAGTCAATTGTCGGCGAATTACGCCCATTCTCAATCTTGCTGATTTCTGCTTGGCTGCAAATCCCCTGACACAGATCTGCTTGCGTCATTCTTTTTCCTTTACGAATTCGTTTGATTTCATTTCCAATCGATACCGGTAGTGAATTCATTAACTGTCTCCCTTAACAAAAAGCCTTATCAAAATTTAAACAACAAATAATCAGTTCTTCCTGTTTCAACAATTTCTACATAACGTTCAAGATTTAGTGCGGCAAATAAAGAATAGGATAATGAATAATCTTCTTTTACACTTTGCATCTCAAAATCTAACTTTTCTCTGAAATTAGCCCGTTGATAATAAAAATGGCCCGAAAAAGAAGAATTTTTGCGGATGATACTCTCATCAATTCCAAGTTCAGTGACTTTTAGTCCTTCTCTATAATCACCTTGAAAAAACAATTGTTGCGCATGATTATATAAAATCTTTAAGCGCAAATGTTTCAGTTCTTCGGTTTCAAAATCCATTTTCAATAATTCTTCATAGATTTTTCTCGAATGTACATATTGTTGATTCAAATAGTAATAATTAGCAATTGCTAATTTAATACGCAAATACATTATTGGAGACTCATACCATACTTCTTCATTGTCAGCTACGAACGACAATTGTGAGATACAGGATCGATAATCTAGAGACTTTTTTCCTTCTAATGCAATTAACTCAAAATACCTTGCCAATAAATGAATTGAAGAATAGAGCGGCAAATCCACAGTTTTTTGGGCAAATTCTATTACTTCATCGTATTGTTCATCACGAAAAAGTTTTGTGAATTTATGGTCATATTCCCGAAAGATCATTGATTGAGTGTCTTCTTCGAATAATTGTAGAATAGACACGTTTAATCGCCGGGCAATTTTTTGAATTATATCTATTGTCGCGGACACTTTACCTTGCTCAACTTTACTCAGCTCCGCTTGACTACAGATATTTTTGCAGACTTCTTTTTGAGTGAGGCCTTTTTCAAGACGAATTTGCCTCAAGTGGTATCCGATTGAAGTAGAAAGTGGAATCATTTTGAACAGTCCTTTTTATTCTGTTTTAGTAATACTCGAAAAAAGGAATTTTTTTTTGACATCTTTTACAATATCAGCATACCGAAACATTTGAAAAGCACTAAACAACTCATACGCCATCATATAACTTTGACAAGTATTTGCTTCCAATCCATACAATTCCTCAAAAAATTCTCCCTTTTGATAATAAAGATGTGCCATGTACGAAAAATTATGGAGATGCACACTTAATTGAATTCCTTCTTGAGTGACAGTAAGTCCTTTATCAAATTTACCAACTTTAAAAAGTAACTTTGCATGATTGTAAATAATTTTTAGTTGTTGTGTTCTCATCTCTATATCATTTCTAAAATCTAGTTCTTCCAAATCAGCATATATTTTTTCCGCTTGTTTATAATCGAAATTTTCTGCATATAAAATCGCAAGTGCCATTTTTATTCGAAGATATAGTCCTGGACTTTCAAACTTGAGTTCACCTTTTTCAGTTAATCGAGATAATTCAACGGATGTTGTCCGATAATCAAATTTGTCCATTCGATAATCACTAATGATACGATAATATTCGAGCAACAACATCGTTTCACTCGAAATACTATCGGATTTTTGAACTTCATATTTTTGAATTTGATCATAATGACCTTCTCGTGTTAGTTTTAGCAGCATATGATCAAAACGATTAAACGTTTCGATTTCTGCTTTATTTTCCAATAAATTAGAAATAGGCACCTCTAACCGTTCAGCAATTTGCTGCAACAAATCCACTGTTGGTGAATTTCGTCCATTTTCAATCTTACTGATTTCTGCCTGACTACAGATTCCCCGGCACAATTCAGATTGTGTCCAATTCCGCTCTTGCCGGATCCGCTTGATTTCGTTGCCAATCGAAATATTTAATGAATTCATCGATTTCTCCTTCAAGGTCAGTTCCTGTTCCAAACGAAAACAGGTCCTCCGTTCAAGTGATTGACTTGTGACGGAAGACCTGTTTATTTTGATGCTTCCGGCGAGAATCGAACTCGCACTGCAGCATTACCATTGCTGAGGTCTGCCATTAACCTACGGAAGCCTGTTTTTTTCTAATATTAGTATAACGTATCCGTTTTTCAATTTCAACTTTTTTAAAGAAACAAGAAAATAGAAAGAACAGTTACAGGAAATCTTGCTTCCCGTAACTGCTCCTGCGATTAAAGGACTGTTTTGGTTAATGAGTTATCAAAAACAATCAACACAGAATAATGTTCATCCGCTTTCGACGCGACGAATGTCGAGAATTTGAGTGTGATGATCGAATTTGACCCGACACCATTTTCCTCAAAGAATTGGTTCAGTCGTTCTTCGAGCTCTTCCGGTGATCGTCCTACTAACACTTTAGAATGTAACATAAAATCCACCCCGTCCTTTTTTTTGTGTACGATATTGAGTTTTCCCAACGTTCTTCCGTTTAAAACCTTTATTTTTCGAACTTGCCGAAATGAAGCCCGTTCGGTACTGTGAAGACAGTAGCAATTCTATTTCGAAAGGAATGAAGACAGATGCAAGAATACTCCTTTGATGAAGTGTTGGAGAAAAGAAAAACCGGATCTGCGAAATGGGACGGGCTGGAACAATTATTTGGATCCGATCAATTGATTCCGATGTGGGTCGCCGACATGGATGTCCGTCCCGCCGACTCCATCACAAAAGCCTTAACGAAACGGGCAGCAAGCGGACATTTCGGATATTCCTTATTCGAAGACGAAGCGAAGTCTGCCATTCAGCAATGGTTTGTAAAGCGGTATGATCAGCCGGTCGACCCGTCGACGATTCTTTATTCGAGTGGCGTTGTGCCGGCACTGGCGCACAGTGTATTGGCATTGACCGAGGAACAGGATGAAATCATCATTCAAACGCCGGTCTATCCGCCGTTTCACCATGTCGTGCAAGCAAACAACCGTAAACTGATCGAAAACCCTCTTCGATTGGTGGACAATCGATACAAAATCGATTTTTTACTGCTCGAACAACAAATGAAAACTGCTCGTATGATCATTTTATGTAATCCTCATAATCCGACGGGGCGTGTCTTCAGCCGGTCCGAGTTGGAGCAAATCATTACGCTGGCGAAGCAGCACGACGTTTATGTCTTATCTGATGAAATCCATGCCGATTTGATTTTTTCCGGATCGACCCATCATCCGATTCTCGCTTTTGATTATGAACAGGTGGTTTTAGTCAGCGCGCCCTCAAAAACCTTTAACATCCCCGGGCTGTATGCTTCTTATTTGATCGTCCCCAATGCAGAGACGCGGGGAAAAATCGAACAAGTGCAACAAGCACACTTTGTTCATCCAAACGCCTTTGCGGCAACAGCCATCGTTGCGGCCTATACGGATCCAGACAGTGAACAATGGCTCCAAGAGTTACTTCTTTATCTGGAAGCCAACCGGAATCATGCGGTGCACCGGATCCAATCTGAAATGCCCCGCTTGACGGTCATTGCACCGGAAGCGACGTTTTTACTGTGGATTGATTGTCACGCTCTGCCGTTTGACGCACCGGAGCGTGCCGACTGGCTGGTCGAGCAGGCCGGATTAGCCTTAACACACGGTCAACCCTTCGGAGAAAACGCACTTGCATTTGAACGTTTGAATTTCGGTTGCCCCCGCAGTCAACTCGACGAAGCCCTTAACCGCCTTCGTATTGCCTATGACAAGCTTGTTTTTACCGATTAATCTATTGCGAGACGACAACCTTCTCAGGACAGTCGTCTCGCGTTTTTTTTGCATTGAATAAAAATCAATTTTTTTATTATACCTTTTTTAGCAACACCCTTCATTTCGATTCCCTTTCCATTTGACGACATTTTCATGACCGAATTTTGAAAATTAGAACATTAAGAGGGACGGAAAGTGTCCCTATCCCTTGATAGATGAGGGCTGAAGCCACTTTTGGCGAGATTGTGAAGACTTGCTTTGTTGTTTTGGACCCTGTAAGGTGGGGAACAAATCGATTGTGCTTATTTGACAGATGAATGAACAGCGCAAAAAAAAGGTTATTGGAGGCTTTATTGTTATGACGCAAGAATGGATTTCAATCAGCTTGTATTTGGTCATGATGCTTGCCATCGGCTACATTGCCTACAAGCGAACGACAAACACAGAAGATTATATGTTAGGTGGTCGGGATTTAGGACCCGGTGTCACGGCACTATCCGCCGGAGCATCCGACATGAGTGGTTGGATGTTGATGGGGTTACCCGGAGCGATGTATGCGACCGGCGTATCCGCTTTATGGCTCGCCTTAGGTTTATTGATCGGGTGTTACGTGAACTATTTGATCCTTGCCCCACGTTTTCGTCTTTATACGGAAATGGCAAATGATTCGATTACGATTCCTGACTTTTTAGAAAATCGTTTCAAAGATACGTCACGTGTCTTACGGACTGTTTCTGCAGTCGTTATTATCGTTTTCTTCACGTTTTACACTCCAGCTGGTATCGTATCCGGCGGTAAATTGTTTGAAAGCTCATTTGGCTTTGACTATCACTATGGTATGCTCTTGACGATTGCGGTCGTTGTCGCCTACACGTTGTTTGGCGGTTTTCTCGCAGTCAGTTGGACCGACTTCGTCCAGGGTTGTATCATGTTCATCGCTCTCGTCCTTGTACCGATTGTTGCTTTGACAGATGTCGGCGGTATCGATGGGGCATACAGCTACGCAGAAAACTTAGATCCGACATTATTTGATCCATTAAAAGGAACAACTTTCCTCGGAATCATCGGATTCCTCGCTTGGGGACTCGGCTACTTCGGACAACCCCACATCATCGTCCGCTTTATGGCCATTCGTTCGGTCAAAGATTTGAAAAAAGCACGTCGCATCGGAATTGGTTGGATGTTCATCTCGATTCTCGGTGCCATGATGACAGGACTGGTCGGAATTGCTTACTTTGAGGGACAAGGAAACGGTCTCGGCGACCCAGAAACCGTCTTCATCCGTTTTTCTGACGTCTTATTCCACCCGTATATCACAGGATTCTTGATGGCAGCGATTTTGGCAGCAATCATGTCAACGATTTCGTCACAGCTCCTCGTCACATCAAGTGCCTTGACAGAAGATTTTTATAAAACATTCTTAAATAAAAAAGCGACGGATAAACAGTTGGTCTTAACTGGACGAATTGCCGTCTTAGTCATCGCCGTCATCGGTTCCGTTTTAGCCTGGAATCCGTCAGCGACCATCTTGTCGCTGGTTGGTTATGCCTGGGCTGGTTTCGGTTCAGCATTCGGTCCGATCATTCTGCTTTCACTTTACTGGAAACGAATGACGAAACAAGGTGCGCTTGCCGGTATGTTGTCAGGTGCCATTACAGTCATCGTCTGGGTCCAACTTGGCCTCAGTACGACGCTGTATGAAATGGTCCCCGGATTCTTTACAAGCTTACTCTTTACCGTCGTCGTCAGTCTGTTAACGAAGCAACCGGTTGAATCGGTTCAAGACAAGTTTGACGATATGGAAGAAGAACTAAAAGAAGCTGTTGAATAACTGATGTTCCTTAAAAAGCTCTTCGCAGATTGCGAAGAGCTTTTTTGATCCTATAATTCAATGACCCCGTAATGAAGCTTTGATGATTTTCGTTTGATTCGTACAAAACCGAACCGTTCAAACAGTTCGCTTTCAAAATGCGCTTTTAAGACGATGCGTTGACGTGCCACACGCTTGGCTTCCTTCATTACCTGTTCTGTCAACGTCTCATAATTCGCCAGCTGTCGTAATCCATCCAGATGAGTGGATTCCGAGACGGTTTTTTCAAACATCGGATCAAAATAAATCACATCAACCGACTTACTTGAAGACTGTTCTAGATAAGTGAAATGATCCAGTTGTTGCACCTCGATGCGCCGCATCGCCTCAACAATCGGTGGATAGCCCTCCACCCATTGCTGTAACCCTTCGCGCACGATCAGAGCGGTCGCCGCCTTACTTTCTATCCCGGTCACCTGACCCGACGGTCCGACCGCATGGCTCATGACAATCGCATCCGCCCCGAGTCCCAATGTACAATCAAGAACCGTCATGCCTTCCGTCAACCGGGCGATCGCAATCAATGGATCATGTCCGTTCGTATCAAATTGTTTGATGCGGAAGACCGCACTGGACGGATGAAAGAAAAATGAACTTTCCGCTCCGGTCGGATAATACTCCAAACGGTTTTTATCGACGACGAGGACAGGACAGTGATACATTTCCTGAAGCGCATGCAGACTCAGCTTTTTCCGTGCAACGATTTGAAAATCCATGTCCTGTTCCGTTTCAGCCAAGTGCTGTAATCGGATTTTCACATCGTCTGTCGGTCTGAGACATGTTGTTAATACAATCTGTTCTTTGGTCAAAACGATTCACTCCCAGAAAAAAATAAGCTAGCGCAAGCTAGCTTATTTCTTTTTCTTCAATAACCCTTCGATGTCTTCGATGAGTGCTTTTTTAGAAATCAAGTCTTCTTGCTTTTCTTGTTCGACTTTTGCGTCAACGGTCGTCCGTTGTAACAAGGCTTGCAACGTTTCGTCGATGCTTGATTTCAGGTGATCACGATCTTCTTTGTTTAATGCGAGATCGTGACGAACTTCATCACCTTGTTCATCCAGTTGGCGTAAACGTTCCGTCAATTGTTTCGCTTCCCGATTTAAATCGGAATATAAACGTTCAATTTGCTCTAGGCGTAATTTGATGCCATCCCGTTCAGTGAACACATTTCCCAACCCCTTCCAGTATACAGATGTCTACATCATTACTTTACCATAT
>CABFOF010001774.1_pt1 | contig 16242 bp, 16 predicted proteins | sample 3521951 | NCBI WGS metagenome assembly CABFOF01 (sample SAMEA5312450, study PRJEB27640) | indoor metagenome | biome: indoor environment; feature: uncontrolled; material: polymer tiles stone | place: Germany | collected 2014-07-07 | reverse complement strand
ATTTTGGCGGCAGTTGCCGTCTACGGGATGGTCGCAGGACAAATTCAATTGTGACGTAATCGAAAAATACTAACGAACGCCCTCATCCAATATGGTTGAGGGCGTTGTCTGTTTGCTGGAGGAACACGATTTTATTGCGCAGCGTCACCGAACCGGGCGGCCACTTCGTCGATGGATAACGGCTCTGCGAAGATGAAGCCTTGCATTTGCTGGCAATCCGTCTTTTCTAAATAGTGAAGAGCACTTGACGTCTCGACGCCTTCAGCGACAAGGTTCAAGTTCAAGTTCCGGCCAAGCTGGATGATCGAATCCAACAAACCGTTTTCACCTAAGTCGATGCCGTCGATAAACACTTTATCAATCTTGAGTTCATCAATGGGGAACGCCCGAAGATACTGTAAGGAAGAGTACCCGGTCCCGAAATCATCAATCGACAGACGGAAGCCCAATGATTTGATCAATTGCATCCGCTCGACGGTCCGCTGCGTTTGGAGAATGGCGATGTTCTCCGTCATCTCCAGAGTGACAAACCGCGGGTGAATTTTTTTCTCAGCGACGACATGTTGCAATGTCCGGACAAAGGAGTCGCTTTGGAACTGGTGGGGTGAAATATTGATTGCCATCGTTAAGTCAGGTGAAAGCTGTTGATGCCACTTGGCCAATTGATCACACGCTTCGAGCACGACCCAGTTGTTGATCGGCGTAATCAATGCCGCTTCTTCAGCAAGAGGGATGAATTCATCAGGCGGGATGCTACCGAGCGCTTTGTGATCCCAACGCAGTAAGGCTTCAAACCCATCAACATGTTTGGTTTTTAAATTAATGATCGGTTGATAAGCCAGGTGTAACGCTTCATCTTCGAGTGCGGTAAAAAGTGACCGTTCGAGCTGAAGTTTTCGTGTAAACTGTTCGTCCATTTCGTGCGTCAGATATTGAATCGTTCCGGTTCCGACCGTTTTCCCGGCATATAACGCCATTTCAGAACGACGGTATAAATCTTCCAGTGATTTGGCTTGAGACGGATAAACCGTGATGCCGAACGTACACGAAATAATCAAGGAATGTCCATTGATGTAATAGGGACGCTGTAAAATCTGTTGTAATTTCCGAGCGTACTGAAATAAAGAATTGCGGTCTGTCACGGTAACGAGTAACCCGAACAAGTCACTTGTCGGATGGAAGGTCAACATCCCTTCCGCATGTTGCGAAAGGCGGGTCGCAAGTGATTGCAGCAGTTGATCGCCTACATGCGTCCCGAACGAATCATTGATGACTTTAAAGCGGTCGATATCAAATAAGATGAGGGCAATCGGATCCGTCTCCGTCGCGTGTGAAAACAGAGCATCCCCTTCGCGAAGAAACCCACGTCGATTCAACAGATGCGTCATCTCATTGTGATGGACAAGAAAATCAAGTTCTTGTTCGAGCTGTTCGGTTTCTGTGATGTCGGTTCCGATGAAGATATGTTGGAAACGGACACCATCCACATCATAAATCGGGATCAGTGTCGCCTGTAGAATCTTTTCACCTTTATCATTGGTTTGAAGCGGTAATTTACCTGACCAGGCTTTTCTGTTTTTAATTTGCGAACGGATTTCCGCAACAGCTTCTGTCGAAGGACTTAATAATTTTGTCCACGGCTGGTCGAGTAACATCCGCGGACAAAAGCCAGTCACGTCTGTCATATTAGCATTCGAGTACTTGATTGTCCCACGGGCATCAAAAACAAGCACACAGGCAATCTGATCGAATGCGTAACGCAAGTCCATCAATCCTTGAAACAGTGGTTTGATGCCTGATGGCGCATTAGAAGTCGGAAGGTTACAGAAGAAGGCCCCGGATATTTGATCTCGTTCGTCGAATACGGGGGAGACAACCAATGTCGATGTCGTCCGTTTTCCTGATTTGTGCAAAAAGGTCGTATTAGGAAGTTGGATGGTTTGGCGACGTTCCAAAAAAGAGTGCCAAATTTGTTGGCTGAAAGCAGCATCTTCTGGGTCAACCAGAGGAATCGTGAGACCTAAAATATCTTCAGCCTTCCACCCCCAGAAGGATTCAGCGGCTTCATTCCATGAATGGATGGTTAAATCTACGTTTAAAATGAATGCGGGTAAAGGAAACCCTTGCATGACGATCTCATAGGAATCAATGGTCGAACGATCCATTACGGGCGCACACTCCTTTTAGTTATCCGAGTTGACGGTTCACTTGTCTTGTCTATTCCCAATATATTCAATTCTCAAGCAAAGAAATCCTGTATTTCGATTGAAGATTATTCGTGATAATCTGTTATAATCATTTTGAAAGCGTTTTCTAAGTGAAGGGGGATTTATTTATGAACCAAACAGAAAAAATCATCACACAAACAGAGAAGTTCGGAGCACACAACTATCATCCGCTTCCAATCGTCATTTCGGAAGCAGAAGGAGTTTTTGTCAAAGATCCGGAAGGGCGACAGTATATGGATATGCTCAGTGCCTATTCAGCCGTCAACCAAGGACACCGTCATCCAAAAATCATCGAGGCCTTAAAACGTCAAGCGGATAAAATTACGCTGACATCACGTGCGTTTCATAACGATCAGCTAGGATTCTTTTATGAAAAAGTGGCACAATTGACTGGCAAAGACATGGTGTTACCGATGAATACAGGGGCAGAGGCTGTCGAAACGGCAGTCAAGGCGTCGCGCCGCTGGGCATATGAAGTCAAACAAATCCCGGGTGATGCAGAAATCATCGTCTGTGAGGGGAATTTCCACGGACGGACGATGACAGCGGTCTCGATGTCGACAGAAGCGGAGTATCAACGTGGTTTCGGTCCACTCTTACCGGGCATCAAAACGATTCCGTACGGCGATCTCGAAGCTTTAAAAGGGGCAATCACAGAAAATACAGCGGCCTTCATCGTCGAACCGATCCAAGGCGAAGCAGGAATTCTGATTCCGTATGAAGGATTCCTAAAAGACGCACAAGACGTCTGTAAGGAGCACAATGTATTGCTCGTCTCAGATGAAATTCAATCCGGACTCGGTCGTTCAGGAAAATGGTTCGCATCCGACTGGGATGAAGTCACACCTGATATGTATATCTTAGGTAAGGCACTTGGTGGTGGTGTGTTCCCGATTTCTTGTGTGGCTGCGAATCGCGATATCCTGAATGTGTTTAATCCGGGATCACACGGTTCAACCTTTGGTGGTAATCCGTTGGCTTGTGCGGTATCCGTCGCTTCACTGGAAGTATTGGAAGAAGAGAAATTACCGGAACGTTCATTAGAACTGGGAACGTATTTCATGAACCGTCTGAAAGAAATCGATAATCCCTTAATCAAGGATGTCCGGGGACGTGGTTTGTTTATCGGCGTCGAGTTGACGGAAGCGGCGCGTCCGTATTGTGAAGCGTTAAAAGAAAAAGGATTGCTGTGTAAAGAAACACACGATACGGTCATCCGATTTGCACCACCACTCGTCATTACAAAAGAAGAATTGGATTGGGCATTTGAACGGATTGAACAAGTGCTTGGCATTTCCGTCGCCCAATGAAAACAAACTCTCTGCAGGAAACTGCAGGGAGTTTTAGGTTTGATTCTGTCTGACGTGGGAACATACTATTATGCGGTTAAAAAATAGGGGGTAATGAATATGTCAAACGATAGCGGATTAAACAAAAAAGTGGATGGTCTAGTTGATAAAGTTGCCGGTAAAGCGAAAGAAGCGCTTGGGAAAGCAACAGGAGATAAATCAACAGAACGCGAAGGTAAAAAAGATCAATTTAAAGGCGACGCGAAAAAAACAGTCGGGAACGTTCAACAAAATCTTGACGATACAAACCGTCGTTAATTGATACGTACAAGGTCCCTTACACAAGGGATCTTTTTTTATTTTAAAAATTTGTATAAAGGTCTAGTCATTTATATGTGTATGTGGAATAATAATAAGTGTTAAAGCGTTTTCATCGTCATGTCATTATTTGTTTTTATTTAGAAAGGGTGAAGTATATGTTGCAGTTTTTACAACGAATCGGTAAAGCGTTAATGCTACCGATCGCCGTTCTACCGGCCGCAGGAATTGTCCTTCGACTTGGTTCAGCGGATATGTTGGACATTCCGCTGATGGTGGCAGCCGGCGGAGCGATTTTTGATAACCTTCCGCTGATTTTTGCGATTGGTGTAGCGATCGGTTTATCGATTGACGCAAGCGGGGCAGCCGGTTTAGCCGGAGCCGTCGGTTACTTGGTTTTAAAGACCGGTGTCGACTCCATGAACAAGGATTATTCGGATGCCCAGATTCAGGCAAAGTATGATGCGATTGCCGCCATTGTCAATGACTCCTCGACCAAAGTCGACGGAGCCACCTTGACGTCCATTGCGAATCAGGCGACGTTAGGTTCGATGGTCAACATGGCCGTCTTCGGCGGAATCATTGCCGGTATCGTCGCCGGACTGTTATACAACCGGTTCTATAATATCAAATTACCGGATTGGTTGGCTTTCTTTGGTGGACGTCGTTTCGTTCCGATCGTCACATCAGCAGCGATGTTGGTCTTGGCGTTTATCTTCGGTTACTTATGGCCATTCATTGAAGACGGCATTAACAATGCAGGAGAGTGGATGGTCAGCCTCGGAGCAGGTGGAGCCGCACTGTTTGGTTTCTTCAACCGTCTGTTGATTCCTGTTGGTCTGCACCATGTCTTAAATAATATTTTCTGGTTTGTTTTTGGTTCCTATGAGAAAGCCGACGGAACAATTGCGAACGGGGATATTGCCCGCTTCTTCGCAGGCGATCCTACAGCTGGAATCTACCAAGCCGGCTTTTTCCCGATCATGATGTTTGCCTTGCCGGCAGCGGCAGCAGCCATGGTCATGGCTGCCCGCAAAGAGAACCGGAAAGCAGTCGCAGGGGCAATGATTGGTTTGGGATTAACGTCGTTCTTAACGGGAATCACAGAGCCGATCGAGTTTTCATTCATGTTCTTGTCACCTGTGCTTTATGTCATTCATGCGGTCTTGACAGGAGTTTCGATGGCGGTCGTCAACCTGCTCGGTATTCTGCACGGCTTCTCCTTCTCGGCAGGTTTCATCGACTATGTCTTAAACTTCGGAATCGCAACGAAACCGTTATTGTTACTTCTGGTCGGTCTCGCGTTCGCGGTCATCTACTACTTCCTGTTCTACTTCATGATCACGAAGTTTGATCTGAAGACACCAGGTCGTGAAGATGAGACGCTCGTCACAGACGCCGGACTTGTAGCAGACGTTTCGGATGATAAGTACGAGCAACAAGCAGCCCGGATTTTTGCAGGGCTACAAGGAACAGAGAACGTGACGGCGATTGATAACTGTGCGACACGTCTTCGTCTGCAAGTAAAAGATGCCAGTATCATAGACGAAGCGGCAATCAAAGCAGCGGGTGCAAAAGGTGTCATGAAGATGGGGGCGAAAAATGTCCAGATCATCATTGGTACGGATGTTGAATTCGTCGCAGATGCCATGAAACGACAAAAATGATCATAAAAAAACGGCCTTTCCTGACGAATCAGGAAAGGTCGTTTTGGCGTTGAGTGGACGTGGTTGTTTGTTTGAGGCTGCTGACATAGATGGGATAAAAGATCCCGATCAGGATGATGACGATCCCGATCCATTGTGAAGCCGCGAGGTGTTCCCCTAAAATCAGGACTGAACAGATGACCGCGGTCGGCAGTTCCGCTGCGCCAAGCAACGAAACACTTGCCGGACTGAGGTGAGGTGCTCCGGCAGCAAACAGCAGTGGCGGCAAAATTAAAGCAAAGAGGCCGAGTGGGAGAGCGTACCAAATCAATCCCTGTTCAAAGTTCGCTGTCGTCAAGAACGTCGTCGGTGGATACATGATCATCACAAACGCTAAGCCGCCCGTCATCATGTAAAAGCTCTTTTTGATGACCGGGACGTGGTTCGCGACACGACCGCTTGCGAGCAGGAAGATCGAGAAACTGACAGCCGCGCCGAGTCCGAACAGCGTTCCCCGAAGATCAAGGGCACTGGAATATGCCGCACTGGCTAAGATGGCCCCGCCAATCAACAATAGGGCGGATAGGAAATGCGGACGTGACGGAAGACGTCTTGTCAGAAGTGAATCAATGACGACTCCAATCCATGTGAATTGGAACAGTAGGATAATGGCGACGGAAGCGGAAACGGTTTGCAGACTTTGATAATATAGATATCCGGTCGTTCCGCTGGAAATCCCGATTGCCATCAAGGTAAGTGCAGTAGCGGGAGACAAACGTAAATTTTTGGTCAGTAAGGCTAAGATGAAAATCATCAGCCAGCCGAAAAAGAACTGACTGCCGGAAACAGCGGCAGAGTCAAAACCGGCGCTGTAAGCCAGCTTGACAATGGTCGATAAGACGCCGTAACTGATGGCGCCGATTAGGACAAAAAGTGTTGCTTTTGAACGGTTCATACAGATTCCTCCATGTTTTAGAACGCACAAAAAAGGTTGCAACGGGGCCTTGTCCAGGTTTTTTGGACAGGGTTTGGTTGCAACCTGTGTGAGTTATTTAATGTTGAGTCCAGCCTTGTCATAAAAGGTCGGCTTTAATTTGTTGTAACGGACTGTCAATTGGTTAAACGTCTTTAAAGCGTCTGTCGCTTGACGAGAAGTCCGGTTTAAATCGGCTGTTGCTTCATCAATCTTAACGAAATTTGGTTTTTCGGTCAAGTAGGAAAGCACTTTCTTTTCAGAGGCGATCGCCGCTTCGTAACGCTTCAAAAAGGTATTAAAGGCTTTTTTTCGCTGATCAAAAATATCCAGTAACGCCGTCCCCTCTTTTTTGGCAGCAGCCGGTAAGGTCGCTATTTCATCCGCCAATTCCTGTCGATCGAACTCTTCGAACGCACGGCTCCGAACTTTTTGTTCTTGTTTTAATAAATCAACCCGTTCTTGATTCAAAGTAGACAATTCATCACGTTCATTTTGAGCACGTTTGATGTCGTCGGCTCCGGCCTCTAACACTGCCTGATACGTATTAACAGAAACTTCATCTTGTCGTGTTCGTTGCTCCGCGATCGGTACTGCTTTTTGTTCGAGTTGAGCTTGTTCTTCCAACCGGTCGTAGATCGAGGAAGCCGGATCAGTCGAGCAGGCACTGAGTAGAAGGATGCTGAGACCGGTCAAACCACTAGCTAAAAACGTCCGTTTTTTCATTATCGTAGCTCCTTACAGATTTGGGTATTTCGCAAAATTATAGGGAATATGGAAGTCTTCATCATAAATCGAGAATTGATAACCTTTTTTCTTGAGACCTGCAAGGATTGCCGGTAATGCGCGCAACGTTTGCGGTTGTTCGTGTAACAGGATGATTTCGACGGGATCCTCCGCCCGGTCAATGACTGTTTTAGCAACTTCCTTGGCGCTGTCCTTATAGTACCAATCCATCGAATCGATTGACCAATCCCAGGCCCGAAGATTTGATTGTTCCATTTCTTTCGCAATTGATTTCGTGATACCGGGAGACGAACCGTACGGCGGACGTGTCAGAAGGGGGGCATGACCCGTCAGTTGCTTGATTTGTTTTTGAACACGCAGCATTTCGGGAACATATTGCTTCTTTTTATACAACGTATCGTAGTCATGCGTTTCACTGTGTAATCCGATGTAGTGACCGTCGTTTGACATCGTACGCACCACATCCGGTTGCTGATCGATGTTTGGACCGATCAAAAAGAACGTTGCTTTGGCATTTTGTTCCTTTAAAGACTGTAAAATATCTGACGTCAATGCTGTCGGACCATCTTCAAAAGTCAGGTAAGCCACTTTTTTAGTAATGCCGTTCCATTTTTCGACACGTGCTTTGTCGAGATTTGCAACCGGGACTTCACTTAATGATTGCACGGACTTTACGGCAGTTTGCTGTTGGTTTGAACCGAGGTATTGATAAATGACATAACCGCCGATCGGAAGCAACAGAAGGGCTAGAAAAATAAAAAGCTTCGCAAGATATTTTCGTTTTTGTTTACGTTGTCTTGGACCAAGTCCGATTGGATTACCTGAGTTGTATGAGTCCATCGCTGTCTGAGCTCCTTTGCGGAAAACCTTATGAGTTAACTGTAACATTTTGTCTATTTCATTTGTAACAAAAATATTACAAAAAGATGACTGAGTGGTCTGTTTTTTGAAAAAACTCATTTTAAATAGAAGAAGGGTGTTTTTCTGTATGTAAAACAGGAATGGTACAAAGCCCTTAACGTGAAGTGTCGCATCACAAATCAGACGAATTGGTGTCTTTATTTTATATTCAAGCAATATCAAGACATGTAGAGGAAGTACGACGAGGAGAGCGAATACTTGATTAAGAATCGGAAAGGAGCGTTGTTCATTTGCAAGCGTCATACCGTCAGCTAATTTCGTATGTAAGTGACATCAAGGAGCGGAATCACAGCAGTGCGGCTGCGTTGCTTGTCATGCAGCATGACAACATCATTCTGGAGCATTATGAAGGGTTTCATTCCAATAAGGACTCGAACTCGATTCATATAAATTCCATGTTCAATATCGCTTCCGCCCGTAAAAGTTACCTGGCATTCGCCATCGGTTTCGCCTTGTATGAAAAGAAAATCCACAGTCTGGACGATTTGATCTCACACTATTTGAATACGTATGATACGGGGGTCGTTCAAGGTACGACCATTCGCCATCTGGTCACGCATTCGCATGGATTGAATGAACGAGCTGACGGATCAATTTACAGGGAGTTCGCTGCTGGTGAAGGGTGGGCCTATCGTGGAATCAATGTCAAAATCATGACCGAACTTTTTAAGCATCTCTACGGATATGATTTCCCTCGACTGTTAGGAGAGCGGATTTTTGTTCCGTTAGGGTTTAAGTACACCGAATGGTCGACGGAGGTGTCGGACACTTTAGTTAAAGTCATCGATGATCCTGAACATGCGGCAGATTTTCAGCTTTATCCTTCTGCTGACGGAATGGGTTCAAATCTGCATACCACCGCAAGAGAATTGGCAATATGGGGAAACCTGCACCTGAATATGGGACGACATCAAGGGATTCAAGTAGTCCCGGAAGAAGTCATTCGACTTTGTACATCCATTCAAAATCTGCAGTATGATGATGCACGACTTCCTGACAATGGATTGTTTTGGTATGTACAAGACGAAGCAAAGGACAGAAGTGAGATCGGGGAACATGTGCCAAAGGGGTCCTATCAAATTCTTGGAAATACAGGTCCACTTTTACTCGTTGTACCAGAACAACAACTTGTTGTGGTGAGGATGTACAACAAACGGTATAACTACGGCGGCAACCACTATCTTCATTATCTGCGTGAGTTCAGCAATCTGGCATCGGACACCTTTACGATCCATTGCTCATCAAACAGTTGTCCGTAGTGAAAAATTAAACAATCCACCATTCACACATAGAAAAAAGAAGAGTGGACGCATCGTGCGTCCGCTCTTCTTTTTCGTGCTGTTGCCTCTTAATGTTCCGTTACTGCACACTCATCGCACTCTGTTTTATACGATTCACACTGTTCGTCCATTTCTTTTCCGCAATGTGAACAGGTTTTGACGGGAAGTTGGCGGTAAAATTCTGGAGACGTCTCTTGATACAGGGGTTGTTCCATGATTATATTCCTCCTCTTAGTCCTCGTTGTGTCAGTGGGTAGCACTTGAATAATTTTATTGTACTAGTACAGTCTGTTGATGTCAATTATTGTTTTATAACAGAAGGCGGTTAAACAAGTCTTGTCATATGACAGCTGGCACAGAGGATGATACGATAACAAAGTAAACAGATGTATTTTAAGGGGGATTATCATGAATCAAACATTAACCGAAACACTATCGCTTTTGACAGAACGCCGATCAGTTCGTCATTACGATGAAACCTTTACGCTTTCGCAAACGGAAGTAGAAGAACTAATTGAATTGACGACAGCTGCACCAAGTGCCTGGAACTTGCAACACTGGCATTTCTTAGCATTCCATTCAGAAGAAGCGAAACAACAACTGGCTCCGATTGCTTATAATCAACCGGCCGTCAGTTCCTCTTCAGTCGTCATTGCAGTACTCGGGGATCTGCAGGCAAACCGGAACTACAATCCCGTATACGGACCGGCAGTCGAGGCGGGCGGAATGACAGAAGATCTGTTTGATTCCATTAAAGGACAAGTCGAGGGAGCTTATCAAAGCGAAGCCTATGCCCGAGATGCAGCGATGTCGAATGCGAGCCTGGCTGCGATGCAACTCATGTTGGTTGCGGGAGCGAAGGGATTATCGACGCTCGCAATGGGTGGCTTCAACCATCAAGCCTTTACGGATACGTTCATCACGGATGAGCGTTATGTGCCCGTCATGTTGATTGCTGTTGGTAAAGCAGTTGAAAATGCGAAAAAACGTCCGGCACTCCGATTACCGGTTGATCAAGTAACAACGATCTTATAACAGGAGACGGGACTGAAAAAAGCCTGTATTTTTGGATGCATGGTGTGCTTCAGTCCCGTTTCTCGTTCTTTTTCATATTTTTTAGAAAAGTACTTGCCAGATTGTTAGTTTCTTGCTATATTAATACATGTCCTAGCAAGTACATAACGTACTGCATCATGATTCTGTAGCTCAGCTGGGAGAGCGCTACCTTGACAGGGTAGAGGTCGCTGGTTCGAGCCCAGTCAGAATCATACCAAAAAGCCCGTTCATCCTTTGATGAGCGGGCTTTTTTTAATTATCTGCCTGAAGTTCATCCTCTGTGACCCATTTATGATTTTTGACGGTTTTTCCACCGGTCGTCGGCTTAAAATCAACCATATAGACCGTCGTCTGTTCCGCACTGTCGATTGTAGCTTCAGCACCGTCCATTCCTTTCATATGATCAGCGGCAAGTGTCACGTCGTCTCCCTTACTTAAAGTCGAAGCAGGGACGGGGTTAAGTTCTTCCTGGATGACCCATTTATGATTGGTGACTTTTTTTCCGCCGGTCGTTGGCGTATAACTGACCGCATAGACCGTTGTGTCGAAGGCGTCGACGACCGTCCCTTTCGCGCCATCCATCCCTTGCATATGATCAGAAGCAAGAATGACTTTACTGTTATCCTCGAACTTCGGATTTTCAGCTTGTTTGATTCCTTCTGGAACCTTTCCGTCACTTGAATGCATCATTCCATCATGTGAGCTACTTTTATCGGCGTCATGCATGTCGTGCGAACCGGAGGAATCAGAGTCGGTTCCACAAGCACCGAGACCTAAAATGGCAGTGAGAGCCAGTGTTGTAACAAACAGTTGTTTCTTCATGAATGTACCTCCTGTATGAATCTGATTACATTACGACTATACCCGTTGCGTGTGCAAAAACCGTGCAGAAAGCGTGACGATTTGTGTTTCCTGTGTCCTGACATACATTTTCGATTCAAAAATCTTTATACTTAGCAGAAGGAAGTTAAGGAGGGGGAGTATGCGGCATATTTCTCATTACATCGGTCTGCTGTTTTTCACAGCGCTCTTTCTGATAGGGAGTATTCTTTTTAGTACGTTGTATTTAAATCTTGTGAATCAACGTACCGATGAAGTGTTGTCCGGATTATTGAATCGCGGAAATACGCATCGAGACGTTTTGGAAAAGTCATTTGATCAAGAAACGATTGATCATGTCAGTTTAATGGAATCTGCTTCTGAATTTACTGTCGTCGTGACCGATCAAAAGGGAAAAATCCTGAAATCTTCCAATCGTTTAACGGAAGAAATGAAAACAGAATTGACGCATACTGAATTTCAAGATCAACGAAAGGATTTAGTGCTACAGACGCCAATGGAGCATGGAAACTTTTTGATGACAGATAGTCCGATCACCATTGCGGGCAGTCATCGCGGGCATGTTTTTATGTTTGCTCCTGAAAGATTGATTCAACAAGTCGTCAAACCGTTGCAGCAACAGTTCATTCAGGTGGGAATCATCGCGGTCCTGCTATCACTGGTCACGGTAGCGCTCTGTACACGTTTAATCTCGAAACCGCTGATTAACATGGAACGGGCGACCGCAAAGTTGAGGGACGGAAACCTGGAAGTGGATTTACCGATTGAGCGTTCAGATGAACTGGGTGCATTGGCACGATCCATTACCCAACTGGCAAAAGATCTCGACTACGTAAACCGTGAACGCACAGAATTTTTAGCACACATCTCGCATGAATTGCGAACGCCACTGACGTATGTCAAAGGGTACGCTGATATTTTGAGTCGTCCCGATTTGCCCGACTCTGACAAAACGATGTATCTTTCCATTATCAAGGAAGAAAGTAATCACCTCAGCCAACTGATCGAACACTTGATGTTACTTGCTCGTCTGGACGAAAATCAATTTTCGGTCGATCGTTTGCCGCTTGCACTTGACGAGGTGATTTTATCGATTGCCGACAAAATGCGACCGGCGATTGAAGAAAAGGGACTGCGTTTTGTGGTGTCAGGTCATCCTGTAACCGTAATGGGAGATCAAGTCCGGCTTGGTCAAGTCCTGTTAAATTTGCTCGATAATGCCCGGAAGTATACAGAGGTCGGTAAAATTGAGGTCAGCTATGGAAAAAATGAGACCGGAGCATATTTTATAGTAAAAGATACGGGGATAGGGATTTCCGAAGAGGCATTGCCGCATGTGAAAAAACGCTTGTACCGGAGTGAACCATCACGCTCCAGAAGCCGCGGCGGATCGGGTCTCGGGTTAACGATTGCGACGGCAATCGTCCAAGCGCATGATGCGACACTCGACATAAAAAGCGAATGGCATGCCGGGACATGCGTCACAGTTCAATGGAGGGCGTGAAAAAATGGCACGAATATTAATCGTAGATGATGAACCACGGATGCTTCAATTGATGAAGTTATATCTGGCACCTTATGGGCATACCTGTCATTTGGTCGATTCAGCCCAAAAAGCGTTAGAGCTGGTTCGAACCGTACCGATCGACTTGGCCTTATTGGATGTCATGATGCCTGAAATGGATGGGTGGATATTATGCCAAAAAATCCGACAGGTTGCTGATTTTCCGATCATCATGGTGACAGCACGTAATCAAAAAGAGGACATTTTACGAGGGCATGAAGTAGGGGCAGATGACTATGTCGCGAAACCAATCCATGAAGGAGAACTACTGGCACGGATCGAACTATTGATTGGTCGAGTCAAACAGGAACAAGAGACATTTCATGGACTGTCTTATGATGCTGCTGCGTACCGTTGTGAATTCAAACAGCAAAAAATTCTCCTGACCAAAACGGAATTTCAACTGTTAGGGAAATTGCTCGCCTCTAAGAATCGTATTTTATCGAGGGAGCAGCTTGTCCTTTCACTGTGGGGAGATGATCAATCAATCGAACCCCGAACCATCGATTCACATATCCGCCACCTGCGCGAAAAATTACGCCGTGCCGGGTTTCCAATCGATGTTCACTTAGAGACGGTTCGTGGAGTGGGGTATCGATTGCTCGAAGCAACAACTGAGAGTTGAGAAGGGAGACACCATGACAACCATCTATTTAGTAAGGCATGCTCATTCAACCTATTCACCGGACGAAAAAGCACGACCTTTATCCAAGCGGGGCACGGCTGACGCCAAACAACTGATTGCACTTTTTCGAGAGGTTCAACCGGATTACATTTATGCGAGTCCGTACCGGCGGGCAATTGAAACCGTTCAACCGGTAGCGGAACACTATGGACTGCCGATCGAGGAGGCGGAAGCATTTCAAGAACGATTACTGGCTCCCGGTCAACTGGATGATTTTCAGCAAGCTGTCGAGTACGTCTGGAATCACCCGGACAAAAATCCATACGGCGGAGAATCAAACGACATCGCACAGCACCGTGTTGTTGCAGGTGCGCAGCAGTTGGTCAGGAAACACACAAATGAGACAGTTGTCGTCGGGACACACGGGAATATCATGGTGTTGTTGATGCAACATTTTGATCCGGCATACGATTATTCTTTTTGGTCGCGTTTAGCGATGCCAGCCGTTTATCGTTTAGTATTTGACGGCGAGACATGTCTTCAAATCGAAGAAGTATCCCTAGCTTCATCATCAAAATAAAAACAGGAGATCATCCCTCGTAAGGGACGGTCTCCTGTTTTATTAGTTATCACGCTTTGACGGGATTTTCATGTTTCTGGATTAAATCAGCCGTGAGCTGACCAGACAATGTGACCATCGGTACGCCTCCGCCCGGATGCGTCGATCCACCGACAAAATAGAGCCCTTCATACAGATCACTTTTCGATGGGATTTTGAATCCACCATTCTTTTTCCGGTCGGCAGCCACTCCATAAATGGAGCCGCCATTTGGACCGTACAACGATTGTAAATCTTCCGGTGTGAAACGGTATTCGAACTCGATCGCTTCACGTAAATCGGTTACCCCCATGCGTTCCAGCTTGTCGAGAACAACTTCGCGGTAAGCATCCCAATCGGTTTCTCCACCTTGTTTCGTCAGAGGCGGAACGTGTGTCAGGACAAACAAGTTATCCTTTCCTTCTGGCGCCTGCGAAGCATCGGATTTAGACGAAACACCGACATAAATCGTTGGATCTTCCGGTGGTACACCGTCCTTGAACATTTGCGCGAATTCACGCTCCGGATCGTCGGAGAAGAAGAAGTTATGATGTTTTAAGTCTTTGTATTCCCGGTTAACACCAAGGAGGAGGACAAGACCTGAGACAGATGGGACAAACGATTGATTTAGTTTTTTAGCCTGTTTTGGTCCTTTTTTGTCAGCAACGAGACGCTGATACGTCGGAATGACTTCAAGATTCGACACGACGACATCAGCCGGATAGAAAGTACCGTCTTTCGTTTCCACGCCAATCGCGCGTTTTCCTTCCGTGACGACCCGCTCAACCGGTGTATTGACGTGAACTGTCACACGGAGTTCATCGAGGACTGTTTTCATCGCACGGGCGATATTGTACATGCCGCCTTTGACGTAATAGATGCCGAGCCCCATCTGAACATAAATCATTTGATTGAAGACAGCAGGTGCTTCGTACGGATTGGATCCGACGTACATGACCATATAGTTGAACAACTGTTCGAGATACTTGTTATTGAGATGTTTTTTTGTACCGCTTGCAACGGTATTAAGCGGATCCATCTTCAGTAATTCTGACATCGTATGGTATTTTTTTAAGTCTTTTAAATCTTCGAGACTATATTTATAGAAGCTGTCTAAGCAGAGATCATACATTTTTTTCGAATAGCTGAACAGTTCGACGAAGTCAGCTTGATCAGAGACTTTTTTAAACTCTTCGAGCATCCCCGGCAAATCGCCTTTGACATCGAGCTGTGTCCCGTCTTCGAAAAATGTCCGCCATTGCGGTTCGATTCGTTCAATTTCTAAGTAATCGTCCAGGCGACGATGCACACTCGTAAAGAGTTGTTCGAGCACCCAAGGCATTGTCAAGATGGATGGACCGGTATCAAAGGTGAACCCTTGACCACTCCGTTGGTTCAACTTCCCGCCAACATTTCCGTTTTGCTCAAGCATCGTGACGTTGTATCCGTCTCCTGCGAGGCGAATTGCGGCGGACATACCTGCTAAACCTGCTCCAATGACTACAGCTTGTTTTTTCAAAAAAATCACATCTCCTTATGTCTTAGTAAATGAACGGAATTAATCGTTTTCTTTTACGTGCCCATGCAGTATAAGCCGGTCCGAAGCCTTCGGTTAACAGCCGTTCTTCGATTCGAATGCGATGTAATAAAGCAAAAAACATCAGCACTGTCGCGAATAACGTCAATATCAGGTGTCCGAAGTACAGGGGAAAGCCGACCGTGATGAAAAGTAAACCGGTGTAAAGCGGGTGGCGCAAGGCACGATAAGGACCTGTGCTGACGAGTTGATCTCCTGAGTTGACAGTGACATGTCGTGTGAACTGATGCTTCAGATGATATATGCCCCAGTAACGTAAAAACACACCGAGAGTTAATAACAGCAGTCCAATTTGTTGCGATAAAACATGAGATTTGGATGGAGCAAGTAAAATGGAAAAGATAATGGTGCCGAGCAAAGTAGCTAAAATCCAATAAAAGCTTCGTCGTTCTTCGAGTGGAGAAGGTTCCTTCTGACGATTTCGAAAAAGTAACAGTTCGAGTAACCAAAGAAGGGAGATGATGATGAAACCAACATCTAAAACAGTCATAAAGATTCTCCCCCTGACGGACCATAATCATTATTTAAAGAAAACGCATACAACGAATCTTTACCCATAT
>CABFOF010001328.1_pt1 | contig 16605 bp, 9 predicted proteins | sample 3521951 | NCBI WGS metagenome assembly CABFOF01 (sample SAMEA5312450, study PRJEB27640) | indoor metagenome | biome: indoor environment; feature: uncontrolled; material: polymer tiles stone | place: Germany | collected 2014-07-07 | reverse complement strand
GTTCGTTTCGATTCGACAGACGTCGCCCGCGTCTGTTCGTACAGCTGCCCGCCTTGTTGCGTGAAGTACTGCGCGAGACCCAGTAAGTATTTGACGGGATGGAACTGGGCTTGCTGACGGATAACGAGTGCCTGTTCAACAGGATACGGTAACTTAGCTTTAACCTCGTCCGTCGCGTCCCCTCCATTAATACCAAGTCGTTTGTAGGCATCTGCTTCTTTGATCAGTTGCTTGTGTTTCGGTCCACTCGACGCCACGTACAGATACGCATCCTGTTCTTCAAGCTCACATTCAATCGCAAGACGCGTCGTCTGATCCCGCAGGAAACGAATCGCTTCTTCATTCGCTTCATAATAGAGTTTCGCTTTCTCTTCGCCAAATGTCTGAATCAGTTCGTCGTAAATCAAACCGTGTTGCGATGAGACTTTTGCTGTCGTATAGCCGGTCGTTCCGCTTGCAATCCGGTCCGCCTCAATTACGGTCACGCTGTATCCTTGTTCCACCAGTTGAACGGCCGTGACGAGCCCGGCAATCCCGGCCCCGATGACGACAACCTCACTTTCACGATTCGTCTCGAGTTTCGGATAAGTCGAAGGTTCAATCGAAGTACGCCAATATGATGTTGGAAATCCGTCCAGTTGCTTCATTGTCCCGCCTCCGTAAATGTCAGTTTGAGTTAACCTTTCTAACAGTTAAAGCTACCCTTGTTTATAAAAAAACATACATGAAGTGTATAATTTAAATAGTAAACAACTCTATATTTTCTTTTGTCTTCCCATCATCCGTGTCTCTGTTTCTTTTGAAACAAGACAAAAAGCATTGAATCGGGTCTAGTGACGGTTCCCGACCAATGCTTTTTGTTCTGTTGTTTAGTTGACAGTCAGTCTCTTCTCCTGACTCTTGTTTCCTGCCTGATCTTGAATGACAATTTTTAAAGCCGTTCCACGCTTTTGCTTCTTAATCTGAATTCGGAATGATCCTTTCGAATCAGCGAAACCCTCACCAATTTTTTTAGAGTTGCTGTAAATGATCACTTGAGCATGACGCTCTGTTTTTCCACTTACCGCTCCACTCGTACTGGTCACCTTGTTGACTGTTGGCATCTTCGGAGCTGTTCGGTCCAAAACCGTAAGTTTTTTATCGTTGCTTCGGTTACCAGATTGATCAATGGCGTAGACGATAATTTGAGTTCCTGCTTTCAGTTTAGACACATTAAAGTAAAACAAACCTTGTTCAGCTTTTGATACTCCGCTTAATTTCCCGTTTATTTTCAGGTAAACTCTTGCATCTGTTTCTGCTTTCCCTTTAATAAGGGTCGATTGGTCCGATACAGCCGTTACGCTCGGAACAGCAGGAGGCGTTTTGTCCAACACTTTTATTTTGGCCGAACGACTGATGTTTCCGGCTTTATCAGTGGCATATACAAATAACTCTGCATTCGCCTTTTGTTTCTTAATTTTTACGCTGAATGCACCATTTTTCCCCGTTAAGCCTTCACCGATTACTTTTTTACCGGATTTGATGGTAATTCTCGAATTTACTTCTGAAATCCCGCTTACCGTCGCAGAGAGGTCCGTCACTTTATTTACTCGTGGTGCTGAAGGAGCAGTCGTATCTTTCACAACTATTTCAGTCGGTTCACTCATGTTTCCATCGTTGTCTACGACGACAACATTGAGTTTTGTTCCGCCTTTTTGGGGTGAAATATAGATTTCATAACTTCTGTCTGAATTCACGCGTGATCCGCTGATATACTTTGTTCCCTCTCTCACCATCACCTCGCAATATGCTTCAGCTTTTCCGGTAATTACCGTCGACTTATCTGTTACTTCAAACACCCAGGCTGGTCCCGGTGGAATAATATCCTTTACAAATACATCCGTATCTAGACTCCGGTTCCCGGCAGCATCTTGTGCTGCGACTGTCACTCGTGTCCTTGCCACTTGATTGTTGATGCCAACTTCATAAAATCCTTCTCCGTCAGCTTGAGTGAGAGCCACTATACTTGATCGTATCATCACCAAAATCGTTGCATACGGCTCTGTTCTTCCGCTTACTGTTCTCGAGCTCTCGTTCAGCTCATTGACTTGCGGCGGCGGTGGCGGTGTGCCGTCTTCGACGATGATTTCTGACGGTTCACTGCTGTTTCCGGCAAGATCTGTTGCAGTGACGGACAGTTTCATTCCCAGTTTTTGTGAAGGAATAGAGACTGAGAACTCTCCGTTTTCATCCGCTGTCGTTGTTCCAATCGTTTCCGTCCCTACTTTCACCGTAATGATTACGGACGGTTCTGTTACTCCTCTTACTGACGTTTCATTTTCTTTTAAAGAATAGACATAGGGGATTTCAGGGGCGGTAGTATCCTTCACTGTCATTCCTGCTTCTAAACGAGCGTTTGAACTGTCACTGTCAAGGACGGAACCGGCTTGTACGGTATCATAATTTAACTCGCCCACCGCATACAGCGTACTGACGACTATCATGGAATGGATTAATTTTTTCATAGACTATGTTTCTCCTCTTGTAATTAGTAAACTTCTTCTATTTTTCACTTTCCTATCTCTCATTTTATTAAAAATGGATTTTATTCACTATATTTTTCTGACTTCATTTTTTTCTTACAGATTGTTTTGATTTCCCACCGGTAATTTGTACTTTATGTTTCACTGCTGTACATTTTTTGACCGTCCTATCTTTAATATCGGTCGATTCCATACTCAATAAAAAAGCGGCTCGGATTTGTTTATCCAAACCATCTTTCCATTCTTAAAGTATTTCATTGTCTCTCGTACGATCTTTTACGCTGTATGTCAGGTAACATCCCGGTTCTTCCTCATTTTACATAGATATTAATCCGGTAGTTTCGATTATCCTTTCACTTGACGGAGATTGTACTGAAGCAGTATATACATCCTTTTTCCTTCCACATCGAATTAAAATCCTTTAATAATTCGTTTATTAAAGAGTAGTCACCCTATAAAAAATATTTAACGTCAGCTGATTTCTAAAAAATCATTTACTATTCCAACAAAAAACTTGCAGAAAGAAGCCGATCACTTTTATAAAATTAACATATATTTCTAAAAAAACTACTTTTACATTATGATGGGGTGTTCCAGTGAATACAATAGAGACATACGGTCTTGTTCAAAATTTAAAGACGACTCAATCAGTCAATACGTCCGAAAAATTTCCTGTACGGGATCTTTTAAATCAATACCAGGAAGTGATTATCAAAAGTTTAATCACTTCCTTCGGACTGGATCTTCTGTTCGTAAAAGATCGTCACGGCGGAGATGTAGATACGATTCATAATGTCAGGGCGATGCAAAATGGGGATTCTCGATTTGATGGATACGCCAACGAAAACAATCAACGTGATTATGACGCGCAACGCGGGTACGATAAATCCACCTCTGCCAAGTATCACAGTCATAAAAACTACATCAACCGCAACAGAGAAGGAGCTGTTCAGAAAGACCAAGGCATCTTAGATGATGCTTACACCGGAAAAAGATTTGAACGCAATGAAAAAATTGATTTGGACCATGTGGTTTCCGCAAAAGAAATCCAAGGAGATGCGGGCCGTATTTTAGCCGGTGCAGACGGTGTTGATCTCGCCAACCAGTCCACCAATCTGAAGCATACGAATCGTTCCGTCAATCGTTCAAAAGGAGCCAAAACCGCAAAACAATTCAATGATTCATTGGATCAAACGAGACCTGACAGACAAAAACGCATTCAGGAGCTTTCCAACAAGTCGGCACTTGACGACCGTGAGAAAAAAGAATTGAACAAACTCACTCAACTGGAGTCGGTTGATGCCAAAAAAATGGAGAACGCCGAAAAAACAGCACGTGATCACTATGATAAACAATTGGAACGTAACTATTACATGAGTACCAAATTTTTAAATGACACCATCAAGTCCAGTTGCAAACTCGGTTTCAAAATGGGGTTAAGACAGGCACTCGGCGTGATTTTGACAGAGGTCGTATTAGTAGTAAAAGCAGAACTGCCTGCTCTGGTAAAAAGCATGAAAACATCGTTTGATTTGAAGTTGTTCTTCAATGAAACGGCAGCCATCATGAAGCGCGCATTCAAACGAGTCTGTCAAAAATACAAAGATATCATTCGAGGGTTCAAGGACGGTGTATTAGCCGGAATTTTATCATCATTAGTAACAACCTTAATCAACATATTCGTCACATCTGCAAAAAATATCGTAAAGATCATCAGGGAAAGTTTATCGACTGTCGTAGAAGCTCTAAAAGTCCTGATTCTTAATCCTGAAAACTTACCTCCCGGAGAAGTCATGAAGTCTGTCGCTGTTCTTATTTCTACCGGTGCTTCCGTCATCTTAGGAACCGTTGTGATGGAAGCCATGAGAAAAATCCCGGCGCTTAATATTCCGGTTGTCGGAGAAGTATTGACAACATTCGTGGGCGCAAGTGTCACAGGTTTGATGAGCATCAGTTTGATTTACTATATCGAGAATTCAAAAAACGTAAAAAAAATTATGGATTGGCTGAATCAAGCAAAGTCTTCCCTCGATTCTAAAATCGATGACTTTAAAAAAATAAATGAAGATTTGCTTCTTTATGTCACAACACTTGAAAAAATCGATCTAGATCAATTTTCAAAACAAGTTGAGATGACTCAGGAAATTGCACATCAAATGAATGCTGCGGATTCAGACATAGAAATCAACCGCATTCTTTCAGAAATTGTTGAAAAATATAAGATTCATTTGTCTTATGACGGGACGATCGACGGATTAACGGATTTTATGAACAATCCGACCAGCACGTTACAATTTAAATTATGATTCTTTTCACGGCTTTCGTTTGATTGCCTTGTAAATATGAATGACAGCATCACGCCGTTCCGTCACAATCTGAGCAGATGAACACTAAAAAAAGGAGATGCGTTTAACATGCCACTTCCATTTATCGTTGGCGGGATCGCAGTAGCAGCAGGTATTGGTTCAAGAAAAAAAATGAAACAAGCCCGACATATCGTTGAAGAGGCTGAAAAAACGTACAACCGATCTAAACATTCACTTTCATCCACCGAAGAAGAAACATCAGAACAATTGGCTACACTGGAAAAACTCGAGGTTAAAATCTTTAAAAGTTTTCAGCGTTTTTCGCATGCCTTCGAACAAATTAAAGGTCTGCCGGAATTTGAACAGAAAGCAAAAGATCCTTTCACCCTGCCTGAATACTCTTTTAATGACTTTAAAAAATTCGAAACATTTCAAACTGACATGCATAAAAAATTTCTTACCATGACGATGATTCCTTTTATAGGAGGACCTTTAGCATTCGGATCCGTGCTTAAAGAATTAAAAGACAATTCCAATTTAGACAAAGCACTTAGAGTGCAATATGAAGTTGATCAAATTGTTGCTTCCATCGACAAGTCCGTTAAATTTTTAATACGACTTGAAATACTTGCTCATAAAATGGAGTTGCATCTCTATATGATTCACAAAATTTACCGTAAGCAAGTGTACAAACTGGAAACTTTGGTAGCTCACAACACGGATTTTAATTCGTACACTCATGAAGAACGGTTACTCGTTGATACGAATATCAAGCTGGTGGCCGTCCTTCATAGATTAATCAATCAAGATTTAACCCAGCAGGAAAAAGATTCGGAAGATTTGCCGGTTTTACTGGATGATCCGGCAAATGAATTGATGTCACAATCACAAGAGGCTGTAATGGCATTAAACATTGTGAATTAACTTCGTCTAATACCTCCCTTCATCTGTAAAGAGTTGCAAAAAAGCAACTTTTTTACAGCTAAAGGGCTTTTCTGTTTCTTTCTCCATCCTTATTTTTATGAATATTCCATTTTTTAATAAAAAAATGGAATAAAAGTGTTTTTATTTTATTTTTAACCATTTATGATTATTCTTATAAAGTTCTTTTACGTTTCTTATTTTTTCAAGCGAGGTGTTTCTTATTATTCATTCATCTGTTGTATCCCCCACTTCCATTCATATGGAATTAACTACAAAAGCCATTGATGATCTAATGGCTGTTTTAAGCATGTCTTCCATTTACGGATCTCCACGTTCCCTTGCCCTGGACTTCTTCCGTCTGCAACGTCAGTATTCGATGCAGCTCGAAAAAGATTATGATTCTAGAGGCGAGACCACCGTTAACTTTTATTTTGAATTAGAGGCCAATCCTACGTTTCGTCTCGTCTTTCCGAAAAAGACATTGCGGCTGAAAACGGTCATTAAACCGGACTGCTTTTTGCTTATCGCCATTCAAGAAGTCGACCGCTCGTTTGCCCAACCAAACAGTCGTCGTCTGCCAATGGAACTTCAGCTTCTGTTTTATCAAAATCGTACCAAACAGTTGCCTATCAAGGAGGACATCTTCGTCCAGATTCAAAAACTTCCTGTTGCTCGTGAACAATCCAAGATTGTGCAACAACGCCTGAAAAGCTGGGAAATTTATTTAGATTTATTAAATAAGAACGCTCTGGATAATGAACTGACGTTAGATTATATAACGGCTCAGCCTTCGAAAAACTTCCGGGAGCTTCACGTGACTGTGCAGTACTTAAAAGAGTATATCGAGCAACGCCGAATCGTACGGTTTAACGCTACGTTACTGTCTGTAACGGAGACTGGCCAAACAGAAGAAGAAAAAGTCGGGACCATCAAGCGGGCAGTTCCTTCAAAAAATCTGCTCGTCATTGAGCTTGAGGACGATTATGTTGAACTCCTCCGCATGAACAAATGGGCAGTCCCTGTCATAGGACAAATCAAACTAAACAATTTCGGAGACTTGGCGCAAGCACGTAATCTTAGAAAAGGATTCCATGACCTTCGAAGAGGGAATGTACAAAATCCGAATCTAGAGTATCTGATTTTCGATGAAGAACCGATTACCCCCTCTTCTTTACATACCAAAGAAGTTGTATTTAAGGATACATTGCGTGACAACCTGAACCCTTTTCAACAAGATGCTGTACTCGGTGCGCTCAAAGCACAAGATCTGTTTTTAATTCAAGGTCCGCCTGGTACCGGAAAAACAACGGTCATTGCAGAAATCTGCTATCAAAATGCCGCCCGCGGGCTACGAACGCTCGTGGCTTCGCAATCCAACCTGGCTGTTGATAATGCACTCAGCAAACTCCTTCAACATCCGTCCATCCGGATTCTCCGCAAAGGACGCACGAATAGCATCGAGGAAGAAGGAAAAAAATACATCGAGGAAAATATTGCCCGGACCTGGAAAAATCAAACGTATCAATTAGTCGAAAACGATTTGATTCTGTTTAAAGAAGAAGCTCAACTGCAAACCAATAAGATAGAAGCCTTAGAACGAGACGTCAAACAAAAGGAAGCGTTGCTTGCAAAAATTGATGAATTGGCGTTGATGAAAAAAGAAGAAGCTCCATTAAAAAAGGACTTAGCCGCAACCGTTGAAAGATTGGAGACCGAGCAAGGCACCTTCCATCTTCTTTCGGAGAAAGTACAAGTGACGGAACATCAGTTGCTTCAATTAGTTGAACAGCGAGAAGCGACGCGCGATCAATTGCATCAATTGAATGATGAAAAAAAGCGACAGGTGCAATTGGCGGAGTACGACCGGATCGAACGGTCGTTGGCTGAGGATATGGATCGACTGAAGCGTGTCAGAGACTCAAAAGCACGCATCGAAAAGCTGGCGAAACAATTGGATGATGCCTCACATGAACTTAAGGAAATCCAAAAACAACAGGCAATTCTGCAGTCTCTGGATCCCTCCATGTCTTTAAATCGGTTGACAGAATTCATGGACGAATCCACGATTTCGATTCCAAGTTCATTGTATGAGACCGAACGTAAAATAAGAGAGTTGCGCATCCTGCTGAATGAAGAAAGTTTTCCGACCAATCAAATCGACGAGTGGATTTCAACCATTCGGATGTTCCAAGAACGTCTTCTTCCGGCCCTTCAACCTTTCGAAGTGTATCCGGATCGTTCTTTTGATCTGATTGAGCCGGCTACTGACAAATGGAACCGGCAACAATATGAAGTCTTTTTAAGAAGAATCCGTTTTCACCTGATTGATTGGAAAGCTCCGAATTGGTTGGAACAGGTTCAATATAAACTGACTAAAAAATATCCTGCATCCATCCAGCAGTCCATTACTTATTATCATGAACTCAGCAGTCACCTGAAGGCCTTGAACCGGATGGTAAAATCGCAACAAAAGAAAAGCGAACAACAGCAACACTACCAATTGATGTGCACCGAGCAGGAACAGAATGTTCGCGCGATGATTGATACTGTAATCCGGTTCAAAAACCAGGATGCCACTTCTGCTGAAAAAAAGGTTCTTTTCGCACAAGAAGCTTTATCAAACCTTAAAGCCTCTCATGAAAAAGATTCACTTTTAGTTCTGGCCAACTCAAACATCGAGGACTTGCAAAGAAAATCACTTCAAAATGACAAGAATAAGCAACTGTTGCTCGATGTTGCCCATACGAAAGAGCGTTGTCAGAAAGAACTGATCACTCTTGAACAAAAAATCATCTCAGCTGAAAACGAAAAATCGGTGCTTTTGGCAAAAATGAACGAAGTGAACAGTAAGATAAAAAATTTAAAAGAACAGCATGCGTCGTCTCTTCAAACGCATAAGACGAAACTCGCCGAAATTAAATCCGCGGTAACAATGATCGGGAGGGTTACGGCTGCAACGCTTCGTCAACGCATCATAGAAATAACTGAGCAAATTGCTGCGTTAAGCGAATCCATTAATGATCGGGAAGAGTTTATCAGAATGAAAGAAGTCTGGAAAGGCCTTTTGGAGACAGCTGAAAATGAGGATTTAGAAGAAATCCGCCAGCTCTACATTCGTCATGCCAACGTCATTGGGACGACCTGTCTGCAGTCAGCACGACGTGACTTCATCGACGACTATCCTGATTTCGATGTCGTCATTATTGATGAAGTCTCAAAAGCAACACCGCCGGAACTTTTAATTCCCATGCTCAAAGGAAAAAAAATCATTCTGGTCGGAGATCACCGGCAGTTGCCTCCGCTGATCGGTGAAGAAACCATCGAAGAAGCAGTCGCCGCTCTTCCCCTTTCCCAACAGGAAGAGGCAAAAGAAACGTTGCAAGAGTCTTTATTTGAACGACTGTTTGAAACGCTGCCGTCCGAGAATAAACAAACACTCCGCATCCAGTACCGGATGCATGAGTCCATCATGCAGACGATTACACCTTTTTATAAAAAAGATGACGTCCCAGGGGCATCCGGTCTGACGTGTGGCTTGCAAAATTCCGATGAAGAACGCGATCACTTGCTGGACGGCCGGTATGTTCAGCGCGGTCAACATTTAATGTGGTTTGATTTACCAAATGAAAAAGAGTTTTTCGAACAAAGGGAAACCGGTAATAACAGTATTTTCAATCTGGAAGAATTGAAAATCGTCAAAGGATTGATTCTGGATATCGAACAGGCCGTCATAAAAGCAAAAGATGAAGGCCTGATGGACAAGCATGTCAAAAAAGAAGTCGGTATCATCAGCTTTTACGGAGAACAAATCCGTCGTTTGAAAGCACTCGTCGATGACGAAATCGAAACATCACACTTAAAATTCCGAATCGGAACAGTCGACCGGTTCCAAGGAATGGAAAGCGATATCATTATCGCTAGTTTCGTCCGGAACAATCGCCAGGGGACAATCGGTTTCTTAAAAGACTATCGCCGGCTCAACGTCGCGCTTTCACGGGCTAAAGAGTTATTGCTCATTACAGGGAATTCTGCAACCCTCATGAAACAACCTAAGCATGCGGCGATGTTCAAGGAACTGATGCGCACCGTTCAGCAGCAAAATGGACTGCGTGATCACCTCGGACGATTTCTAGGATAAATGACAGGAGAAAGAAGTGAAGCGAAATGTTATGGACGTTAGAAACAGAACAAACGGAAGATGAACTACAACAGACAACCATCCAGAATCTTCTTGAAAAAAAACCGCACTGGCGGTTATTACAGGTAACAGAATGGCAGTTGCCCATCATTACTTATGAAACGAAAGTCACTTCCGCTACCAAAACCCGTCTCGATGTCCTAAAAAAAATGATTATGAAACTCGTCCAACGATGGGAAAACATGACTACGTTTAATCTTGTTGAGTTTTTGCATGTCGATGAGGTCTTTATTCAGGACGTCGTACGTCAAATGTTGAACGTTCATGTACTGGAAGAAGCGCGCGACGGGAGCTTGTCTTTAACATCGTTAGGGGAAAAACAACTGGCTGCAGGAACCGTACTCAGTTCTCCTAGAACGGAACACTTTTCTTTTCATCATAATGCACTTCAAGGAGAAGTTTTACCGGATGACACAGGTAATCGCTGGATTAAGGATGACTGGTCGCTCCCCGGTTACCGCTATCAATCAACTGAATTGTCTCTCGAGAATCTAGTACTGGACAGCACAGGGTTACGAGAATTCTTAAACGAGACGAAACAAGTATTTGAAGTGGGTGGAAAAGAAAAAATCATTTCTTCCATCGAGCCGCTGACTCCAAAAGAACGACAGTACGCAAAGGTCTTGGAATGTCACCTGTATGATGTGTTGACGGATCAAGTCTTCTGTCAGGTGTGGAACGGGGCTATCAGCAAATGGGATGAAGACCTCCAAACTGAAATCACACAGCACGAAGAGGACAGTTGGCGGGATAACTATGAAATCGAGCTGGCTCCTCATTTAACGAAACGCTATCAACAATTAAAGCAAGACTTCGCATTGCTCGAAAAACAGACAACGTCAAATAAAAAGCAGACGAAACTGTCCGTTCTGCGCGGGATCGACATCCGTAACAGTTTCCTCAACTCGTTTAAGGAAACCAAACGGAAGATGTTAATGGTATCTCCGTGGATTTCCGAAAACGTCGTCGACGGACAGATGTTTTCCGTCCTCCGCCAATTTGCGGAAGCCGGAAATACGTTATATATTGCCTGGGGAATCGCCAAACGCCGGGAATGGGAAGACCGGGCTCCGGATCAAGATTTACTTGATCAATTGCAAGCCATCACCCATCCGGACGGTACGCCGGCCGTGTTCGTCCGCTGGTTCGGTAATCAGCACAACAAGGAAATCGTCATCGACCAGACGACGTTGTTGCTCGGATCATTTAACTGGTTATCCTATCGGGGAGACTATAATCTGCGTAATGAATCCGTCATCGTGACACCGGATCCGGTCGTCATCAAGGAAACGACCGAGCATATCGAAGAGAAGTTCCTGACGGCTCTTGAACAGGATTTACAACAACTGTTACTCTCCAATCAATCGCACAATACACCATCCGGATTCGACCGGACTGCCGTGTTACAATGGCTCAAAGAAATCGCCCTTCTTGACAGCTTCTTTGAAAAACGCAAGCACTTAATCAGCGTACTGCAAGATGCCCTCCGCGAGGAGGAAAACGAACAGTTGCTGTATGATGTGAATCTGTTCTTGATGACATATGGACTGGAAGAATTCGGAGCCATTGAGTACTTGACAGCGCTACTGGCAGAAGAAGATAAAACACGGGCTGTCGCTTATTACAGACAAGCCTTGAAATCGCTCCCGCTCAGTCATTTGTGGCATACGCACGAAGCACTCGCTGATCATACGGAATGGTTTGATTCATTTGAAGAGATCCGCAAGCAGGCACAGTCTAAAAAACCGGCTGCCACTCCTGTCAAAAAATCATCGAAAAAGCCGGCGAAGACAACAAAAACCAAACGTACAAAACAGGTAAAATAACCTTCCCCATCGTAAGACGTTCTCTATCGAAACGAAAACAGGCCAATTTGATCCGCGTGGATCGGATTGGCCTGTTTGTTTATGTTGATCTTATTTCATCTGATTCAACAGTTGATATTTCTTTTTCACTTCGTTTGGTACAGCGGTAAACGTCACGTCTTTCACTTTGACCAATCGATTGTCGGATAACGTAAAGAAGGTTTTGCCTTTTTTAATGACTTTATACTCTTTGTTTTTGTTTACAGGTGTACCGGATTTGATGATTTTGCCGCCTTTTTCGCAATAAAACTGCGTTTTTGTCAGTTTCGTCTTCATCTTCCCGAGCATGGTAGGGGCATAGTAGAATTTCCCCCAGTACGGATGGGCGATGCTGCTGACGTTGTATGAAATCACTGGATTCAAATAACCGATTTCTTTAGACAGCTGAATCTTATAAGCATCTTTTGCTGCGACCACATGAGCTTTTGAAATTTCAGTCCACTTGTTGGAAACCGTCACTTTCCCGCTGCTGCTACCGTTTATTTTTACACTTACTTTAGTAGAATCTGTACTTTTTAATTTAACCTTTGTTGTAATATAGAGCTTTTCTTTAGTTGTTAGCGTATATGTGTCTTGATCAGTATTAGTATTTTCTTCGAGTAATGTTCCTTCATATCCTTTACCAAACGAATAATTGGCTCCATTAATCTCGGAGTAAGCGACTGGAGAATGCGTTATTTTAAAACGATAAGGTACCTCGTAATCTAGTTCTACATTCTCATGTTGGATACATAAGATATACGTTCCCTTTTTCAAATATTCAACAAATTGAGCACTCATTTTTCCATCGTTGGCTCCTTTTGTTCGAATTCCACTCCAAATGTTTTTCCCCGACGTATTCCATAGACTGAATTCAAGCTGATTGTCCGGCATAGTTGCGCTGTCTAATTGAACCCGTCCGTCTTTAGTAATCTCAAAACGATAAAAATCTCTGTCGAAACTCTCATCATCATACTCCACAAACTCACTGGCAAGATCATCTGCCATTAAGCTGGCCTGATAGATGTTATTCAATTCGATTAGATTGGCAGTAGACTTTGAGTTATTCACTTCCCCTTCATATAAGCCGTCATTGTCTAGCGAAAGTGTCAATTCATATTTATCACCAGGGTAAATATCACCAAAGTTTAATCTCATAAAATAAGTACCTTTTTTTAAATAAGCATGGATGCTGTTCGTATTGGACTCGGGATCCAATGAAACAAAGTCAGCGTGTACGGTTTCGTTTTTATCGATGATGGAAATATCCACATCCGAAAAGTCATCAACAGGCATCTCGTCTAGTTTGATTGTCACTTTTCCTGCATTAGTCACATCTAACTGGTAAAAATCAGCCGCATCATCCTCGTAATCTATACGCTCCGACTCTACTTTTACTGATTTTGATCCGTTTAAGGTAATGACTTCTGCCTCTTCCAACTCTTCTTGCCCACTGTTGGCACTTACATTTAAACTACCGTACCAAACAAAAATAAAACTGCATAATAAGATAAGTTTCTTCATTTGCTCAATTCTCCCTTTTATTAGTATCCACCTTAAAAAGTATATCTTTTCCATATAAACAAAACATTTCATCAAATTAATTTCAGGTCAATATGTTTCTAATTTTTTAACTTATTGGGATTATGATTGATTTGTACTCCTCTCTCATTTCCTTTCACTCATCCCTTTCGAACTTCAATAGCAATATGTTGCATCATATATTCCTATAAAAAACAGTCCCTTATTCGCTTGAAATAAGGGACTGTTAAAGGAAACCACCTGTTTTTTTAGTTTAATGAGCTGAGTGCAAAAATACGTGCATAATCATTTTTATCAAATGCGATGTACAGATACTGACCGTTCACATGATAGACCGATGCATTGCTGATGGTATATTTAGCGAAGTTTTTCTTTGATTTATCCAAATAATACGTAAACGGTTTTTGATAGTTGTATGTTTTTGTCGCTTTTCCAAAAGCGGTTTTGATTTCTGTCTTCGTCAGCGTTCGTTTTTCTAGTGCAGGCAACAGGACAACGAGATCGATTTGATCCGCACCATTTCCATCATACGAAGCAGACCGTGCATACAGCGTATTGCCACTCCACTTTCCATTCCACATCTCATTTGTTTTGGGGATATACATTTTTCCTGCTACCCCGCTGATTTTTTTATACGAGGACTCCGGAGCAACGGTTCCTTCAAATGCTTTGTTCGTCAAAATGCTTTGGCGGTGCCGTTGTAACCACGGAACATCCTTCAACGAAGACAATTTTGGCGGAGCGACGACCTTTCCGGTCACGCTTGTCGTGAACCCTTCATATGTTGCTTTTAATGTGTATGTCCCGACACTTTTCCCAACCAGTTGATTCGATTTTAGATAGGCTTTGGTCGGTGCATTAATCGCCCAGGTCACACCGTCTTTCACCTTTACTTTTTTCCCGTCAGCTTGTGTCAGTTCAATCGAAAGTTCTTCCGACGTGCCTGTTATCACTTCCTGATGTTCTTTTAAAATATTGATCGCGACAGGACGTTTTATGACGTTGCGGCCATCAAATACATTTATGTTGCCATTATTTGAACGCAACAGAATTTTTTGAGCACCGTTCGTTAGTTTGACGGTCGAATTTCTGTTTACTTTTGAATTTCTGTCCAATGAGGTATGAATCGTTCGGCCTGACCGTTCGAACATGGAAAACTTTTCTGAATAATTATAATAAGTCGCCGCGATAAACTGACCGGATTCATCAATGTCAATGTCTTTGAAATCGATTTTGCCGAAATCAGATTTTGCATTCGTCATAAATGTATTGGACGTATGTAGTTTTTTGAAGTCCTGTTTTCCGTCATATACTTTCAACTGCGGACTTCCATTTTCCCCAAGGGCCAATAATCCGTCACGGTTAAAATCAAACACTTCAATCTTTCCGTCCTCAGGATGAATGACCGTTTTGTATGTTCCATCATGTCCATAAAAGTAGGCGTCATTTGAATTGATGACAGCTATTGTATCATTTGAGGTAAGAATTCTACCGAAATGATTGGTTCCTCTGGAAAACGTGATCGATTTCTGATCCAAGTCATAGCCGAACAGCTTGCCATCCGCTCCTTTATTCGACATTCCGATTAACGTATGAGAGTTCGGTAAAAATTCAAGGTAGTAAAAAATAGATAACGTTTCGTTTTTATTCGGAATGGAATCAATTTGTTGGACCATCTCTGCAAACTCGTCATAAATTTTAATGCTTGTATTTTCAATGATGGCCACCAGTTTCTGATCATCGGAAACTGCATAGTGTTTTCCGATATCCGAAGTTGAGGACCGTTATACTTTGAAGCTTTTCTCCACTCTCCAAATCAACCAATGCAATCGTATTTGCTGACGTCTTCGTCCATGCCAAGTTCTGTCCTTCAATCAGTTTAAGATATCCTGTACTTGCAAAAGAGGTCGTACTTGGAAAATCGACCATTGCTTGTACGTTCACCGTTCCTGCACTCAGTGTCAAAGCCGTAGTCAATCCTATTAGTATTTTTTTCATAATTGAAATACACTCCACTTCTAAAATTCGTTTCTTCATGTAGTGTACCGAACAAAACCTTTGAATATTTTCTATTTTTTTGAATATAAGTAAATATAAGTTTTTATTTTCTTTTCGAACATCTTCTTGGATAAGTAGAGTTATCCCCTCTTTTCAAATCACCTTTTTTGAATCATGCCAACGGTTTTCTCATCTTTTAAAATGCCAATCCCCTTCATTTTCCCCATTCCACTTATCATTCTTCTTGAAAAACCTCTTGTTTCCGTCACTCCCTTCAGGATAACTCTACTTATACTGAAACTACCGCGGAATACATAGATATGCATATCTCAGATTGGATTCTCTTATAATGAATGAAGCCTTAAAACAGTGGATGCCCCTCGTCAATTCTCTTCTCTCCCGTCTCTCGATTCACCCGAATGAACAGGATGAATGCCGCCAGGCTGCCCTGCTCCGTTTATGGAAATCAATCGAAGAAGGTAAAGTCATGACCGTCACCTTCGCCCGGATCCGGGCGAAAGGCGCAATGCTCGATTACTTGGCCACCCGTAACCGGACGCTCGCCGGTGAAGTTGCCGTCGAGACGTTACCGGAACTCCCCCGTCAGCAGCAAGTCTCGTTCACCTACTTACTCGATCAACTGAAACAGGAACTATCCCGGAAGGAATTCACTATCCTGCAAGCTCTCCTTCATGGCAACGAAGACACCCTCGGCTACTCCCCGGCCCGACTCCGATCTCTTAAGTCCGAACTCAAACGAAAAGTGCAGGACATCCTCCTATGATGACGTTTTACTTGGAACGGTTACTGGCCATCATTGAAAAGTCTCCGAGTTACAGCCTGCTGACGAAAAAGGCCTATCGTGCCGACGTCCGTCATTTCTGTACCCACGCCGAAACGATCGATATCCCTTCCATGCATCGCTATATCACGTTGTTAAAACAAACTTACGCCCCGACAACCGTCTCCCGACGGATCAACGCACTCGCGACACTATTTGACGCCTTAGTCGCTGAAAAATCCATTCCCTCGAACCCCTTATCCCGAATTAAGAAACCGACGCGTCCGTTACCGAAACACCGGACTGCCTTTAGTTACACCGAAGCGCGAAGTGTCATTGAGACGCTGCAAAACGAGACGATGTATACGTTCTACTTCCTGCTGTTACATACGGGTCTTCGCTTCAACGAAGCACGACAACTCAACCGGATTGATCTCGACCTGACCGAACGGCAACTGTTTGTCCGTCATGGTAAAGGACAAAAAACACG
>CABFOF010001777.1_pt1 | contig 16667 bp, 15 predicted proteins | sample 3521951 | NCBI WGS metagenome assembly CABFOF01 (sample SAMEA5312450, study PRJEB27640) | indoor metagenome | biome: indoor environment; feature: uncontrolled; material: polymer tiles stone | place: Germany | collected 2014-07-07 | reverse complement strand
TCATGCCACTTAGATTGCCGATAACGGGGCACAGTCCGCTTGATTTCTCAAGAAGCTCCTGAAAGCGTAATTCATGAAAGCGCTATGTCCTAGTTCGCAGCACCACTAGGTCTCTGATACAGGGAGCGATTCATTACTTAATTCCATTCACAGCTTATTTTTTATATAATTATCCTAAGATGTTTCCATGATACGTCGAAGCAGAATCCACTGTCAAGCCACTTTCTAATACTTCAGATATGGTATAATACGTCTATCTGTGATTTAATGTTAATTTACACCCAAGTTTAAGATGTAAAGGAGATCATTTATGCGCGAGAACTGGTTCAAGTTTTGGAATCACCCCCGAACGAAAGCCGTTCGGCACTGGTCGAATATCACATACGACGTATCTTGGAATATCATTTTATTCCTCATCATAGGTGTCTTACTCGTCGGAAGTTTTTCTGTCGGTGCAGCTGGCGGCTATTTCGCATCACTCGTAAAGGATACGAAAGCACCACAACTGGCAGACATGAAACAACAAGTGAACAGCTATGCGATCACCAGCGAAATTTACTGGGGCAGCGGCGAAAAGTTGACGAACATCTCGACTGATGAAGAACGTCAACCCGTTGATATCAAAGAAATCTCACCTTACCTGCTTGATGCAGTCCTCTCAACAGAAGATGTTGATTTTTACGAACATGATGGTGTTGTGCCAAAAGCAACATTACGTGCCGTTCTTCAAGAGCTGACGAACTCTGCTTCACGAACAGGCGGAAGTACGTTGACACAACAGCTCATCAAAAACCAGATTTTAACGAACGAAGTCTCGTTCGAACGGAAAGCAAAAGAAATCATTCTGGCACTGCGTCTTGAAAATGCCATGACAAAAGATGAAATTCTTCAAGCGTATCTGAACGTCGTCTCATTCGGACGAAACTCTTTAGGGCGGAACATCGCCGGAATCGAAGCAGCGTCACGCGGCGTGTTTAATAAATCGGCCGATAAATTGACGTTACCGCAGGCTGCCTTCTTAGCCGGCATCCCGAAAAACCCTTATTACTATACTCCTTACCTTCAGGGCGGTGTCGTCAAAAAAGATTTAACACCGAGCACGAACCGTATGAAAACTGTTTTGAAACGAATGTACGTTTCTAAAAACATCACAAAAGCGCAGTACGAGAAAGCTATCAATTATGACATTACAAAAGACTTCGCTAAAACATCAACCCGTTCACGCGATACGTACCCGTACGTTTATGATTTAGCTGAAAAAGAAGCGTTAAAAATCATGACCGGTTATTTCATGAAACAAGATGGTGTCAAAGAAGATGAAGTAAAACCGTCTGAACTGGCCGAAGTCAAGGCCAACTATCAAGATCAGGCACTTGTTGCCATCCGACAAGGTGGTTATAAAATTCATTTGACACTCGACAAAAAAATTCACGAAGCGATGCAGGCGCCTGCCAAAAATGCGGCGAACTTCCCAGCCGATCCGCAATACAAGCAAGTCGTCGATCCGAAAACGAAAAAAACGGTCACGAAAAAAGATCCGGAAGAAACAGCTGCCGTCTTGATGCAAAACAACACCGGCCGGATTCTTGGTTTTGTCGGTGGTCGTTACACCGATGGGACAGCGGACGATTTCAACCGCGCTTTCCAGGCGAAACGCCAAATCGGATCTACAGCGAAACCAATTCTCGTCTATTCGAACGGTATCGAGAATGGATTGATCACACCAGCTTCAACCATCAACGATGAAGAATACTATTACCAGACCGTCCCTCGTCAGCCGGGCGACAATCCAATTAATAACGAAGGTGGCGTTTACCGCGGAAACGTTACCGTTCGGGAAGCATTGGAACTCTCACTAAACGTTCCGGCTGTTAAGACGTATGAAAAAATGAACATGTCGGACTCTATTCAAAAGTTAGTCGACATGGGCATCGGAATTCCCGATAATATTCGTTATGCGCCGTCCGCTGCGCTCGGGACAATGGAGATTACTCCAGTTGAACTGGCGGGTGCTTATGCGACACTTGCGAACTACGGTGAATACGTTCAACCATATGTCATTTCGAAGATTACAAAAGACGGTAAAAACATTTACAAAGCAAAAGCGAAGAAAAAACAGATTTATCAAGACCGTACGGCATATCTCACGCTTGATATGATGCGCGGTGTCTTTGATAAAGGAACAGCCCAGTACGCTAATTCCTTACTCAATGCACCTGGAGATTGGGCCGGTAAAACAGGAACGACAAACGAAATCAAGGATTCGTACCTCGTCGCCTCTACACCAGGTGTCACACTTGCCGTCTGGACGGGACACGACCAAAACAATTCCTTGCTAGGTGCGACGACATATTACCAACGGACGCAAAATCTATGGGCTCAAATGGCGAATCTGACGTATAACGCAAACAGCAGTTACTTCAAGTCAGATGCCCGCTTTAACCAGCCAGCGTCAGTTAGCGCCAACGACTTTAAAAATACAGGTCGTTTCAAAGAAGAGGATAAAAAGAAAAAAGAAGCAGAAGCGAAGAAAAAAGCCGCTGAAGAAAAGAAAAAGCAAGCAGAAGAAAAGAAAAAAGAAGATGCAACGAAAGCTGAAGATGCCAAACAAAAAGCCGAGGATGAAAAAGCGGATGCAACGGCTGACGCGAAACGTAAAGCTGACGCCGATGCGAAGGCAGAGGCTGACGCGAAACGTAAAGCTGACGCCGATGCCAAAGCTGAGGCTGATGCCAAAGCTGAGGCTGACGCGAAACGTAAAGCTGACGCCGATGCCAAAGCTGAGGCTGATGCGAAACGTAAAGCCGACGCTGATGCCAAAGCTGAGGCTGACGCGAAACGTAAAGCTGACGCCGATGCCAAAGCGAAGGCAGAGGCGGAAGCCAAACGAAAAGCCGAGGCGGACGCTAAAAAGAAAGAAAATGATGCCAAGCAAGAAACCGAATAACTTCTTTACCAAAAACATTGATCTGAAAGGATCAGTGTTTTTTCATACAAATAACCCGCTTCCGAGCTTACGCTGGAAGCGGGTTATTTGTATGCTTTATTCCTATTTCTCTGCTTTCAATCTATCAATCTTCCATTGTCGAAAGATCGCCTGCTTCGAGATTAAGTTCCCATGCTTTTAAGACACGACGCATGATTTTACCGCTCCGCGTTTTCGGAAGCTTATCGCGGAAATCGATTTCCCGCGGCGCAGCATGTGCTGCAAGACCTTCTTTGACAAACGTTTGAATTTCTTGTTTCAGTTCTTCCGTCGGTTCATAACCATCACGCAAAGAGATGAAGGCTTTGATGATTTCCCCACGAACCGGATCCGGTTTCCCGATGACCCCTGCTTCCGCTACAGCTGGATGCTCGACAAGGCGGCTTTCGACTTCAAAAGGACCCACACGTTCTCCAGCTGTCATGATGACGTCATCGACGCGTCCTTGGAACCAGAAGTATCCTTCATCATCCATGTAAGCCGAATCTCCTGAAACGTACCATCCTTTAAAGAAGTAAGACTCGTATTTTTGCGGATTGTTCCAAATTTGACGCATCATCGACGGCCATGGTGTTTTAAGCGCTAAATTCCCCATCCGGAAAGGTGGCAGCTCATTGCCTTGGTCATCAACGATGGCTGCTTTTGTGCCAGGAATCGGTTTCCCCATCGATCCCGGTTTGATGTCCATCGATTTATAGTTACAAATCATCATCGCTCCTGTCTCCGTCATCCACCACGTATCGTGAATCCGTTGATCAAAAGCTTCTTTTCCCCACCGGATGACTTCCGGGTTCAATGGTTCCCCAACAGACAGGACATGACGCAAACTCGACAAGTCATGCGTGTTTGCCACTTCCGCCCCGGCCCCCATCAACATCCGGAATGCGGTCGGCGCACTGTACCAGATCGTCACTTTATACTTTTCGATGACACTGTACCAGAAGTCGGGATTAAAGCGACCGCCAACGACGACATTCGTTGCACCGTTTAAGAATGGAGCAAAGATACCGTAACTCGTTCCCGTCACCCAACCCGGATCGGCTGTACACCAGTAGACATCCTCTTCCTGCAAATCGAGGACCCAACGCCCCGTCATCATGTGTTGAATCATCGCATTTTGAACGTGAAGGACCCCTTTAGGTTTTCCGGTCGAACCAGACGTATAGTGTAGAATCAGCCCGTCTTCCCGGTCCAGCCAGACCGGCTCAAACGACTCTGAGGCTTGTTCAAAAGCAATCCGGAAATCAGAAATTTTGCCGTCTGCTTCGACCTCTTCATCCACCAGGAAGATCTGTTCGAGTGAAGACAACTCCTCTACCGGCACACGAGGCAACAAGGCTTTTGTCGTAATCAGCATCTTCGCTTCGGAATCAAGCAACCGGTCCCGGACAGCCTGCTCCATGAAGGCTTCAAACAACGGACCAACGATTGCCCCGACTTTGAGTGCACCAAGTAACGCAAAATATAGTTCTGGTGAACGTGGCATGAAGATGAAAATTCGATCTCCTGCTTGGATTCCCGCATCTGTCAGGACGTTTGCCGCCTTGTTCGTCAATCGTTTCATATCCGCATAGGTGAAACTTTGTTCGGTCGTCCCGTCAAAGTAGATTAATGCTTTTTTATCAGCTCGTTCGCCTTCAGCATGACGATCAATTGCTTCGTGGGCCATATTGATTTTCCCCGTCGTTGCCCAAGAAAAATATTGTTCCGCTTCTTGCCAATCATATGAATCTGACCCGTCGTATTCGGATAACCAATGCTTCCCTGGAAGCGCTTTCAAAACTTTCATGTCTCGTTCCTCCCCTTCTCTGTTCTCTCTTACATTATAAGCTAGTTATCGTGTAGTTCAATCCATTTGCCGCCAATTTGTTAAAAAATCCCTCTCTTTCACCACCTGCTTTCGACTATAATAAACAAGAAGGTGGTGACGCTTACATGTTTGAAAAACAATTCAATCATCGTACTCATGAAACATCGCTTGGTTCGGTCGAAATCGAGGGACCGGTTACCAGTCAGATTCTGTCTACGTACACGTTAGATCCAGGATTAACGGCTTTCAGACAACCACTCGAACAACATCAGGCCCTTGTCGAAATCGCCGCCTTGGAAGAGGGACGTATCATTATCGCACGACAAGGAACGGACATCATCGGTTATGTCACGTTCCTTTACCCAGATCCCTATGAAACATGGAGTGAAGGCAACAACCCGTATATTCTAGAGCTCGGTGCCATCGAAGTGGCCGCTCGTTTTCGCGGCCAGCAAATCGGCAAGAAACTGCTTGAAGTTTCGATGCTCGATCCGGCAATGGAGCACTACTTGATTTTAACGACTGAATATTATTGGCATTGGGACTTAAAGGGGAGTGGTCTCTCCGTTTGGGACTACCGCAAAATCATGGAAAAAATGATGAATCATGGCGGACTTGTTTTTTTCCCGACAGACGATCCGGAAATTGCTTCCCACCCCGCCAATTGTTTGATGGCACGAATCGGTACACACGTGGCGCCGGAAGTCGTGGCGCATTTTGATGCGTTACGCCTCCGCCGACGCTTCATGTACGATTAAGGAGGGATCGCATGTTAATCGAACAAATCATGAAAACACATTGCATCACGATTCAACCCACCAATTCGATCGCCCATGCGGCTGAGCTGATGCGCCGTCACCAGATTCGTCATCTGCCGGTCACAAATGCCCGCCATGAACTGCTTGGTCTGATTGGACTGACTGAACTTCAAAGCGCCAGCAGCATCTTTCATCCGGATACCTTTTTAACAGATCAGCAAAATCCGGTTTCCAGCATCATGCAACGCAACCCGATGACTGCACATCCGCTTGATTTCATCGAAGATGCTGCCGTCTTATTTTACGAATACCGGTTGTCTTGCCTGCCGATTGTCCGGGGTCGACGGCTGGTCGGACTGATTACGGAAACGGACTTGCTGCGGACGTTCGTCCAATTGACCGGGGCTTTGGAGCCGAGTTCCCAAATCGAAATCCGGGTCGAGAATACTGCCGGTACACTCGCAAAGATTGCTGGTCTGCTCGCTAAAACCAACGTCAACATCCTAAATGTTCTCGTCTATCCTACAAAAGATCCTTACGTCCGCATCGTTGCCTTTCGTGTCCAGACAATGAATCCGATTCGTATCATTGAAAAATTACGAAAGGAAGGATTTGATGTACTCGGTCCGGATGTCAGTCGATGAAGGACTTTGCCTATGTATACAGTCAAGAAGAAGCACACTATCGTTTTTCAGACACCCACCCTTTCAACCCCATCCGGTTGGAGTTGACGGTCTCTCTGCTTGAAGCAATGGGCGTGCTTGATACGGTAGACTGTCGTGCTCCCCGACCGGCGACGGACGAGGAACTGTTACTGATCCATGATCCGGACTACATTCAGGCGGTGAAACTCGCAGGACACGGCGAGCTTTCTCCGATGAAAGCCCAGATGTATGGTCTCGGGACGGAGGACACACCTTTATTTACGAATATGCATGAAAGTGCGGCGTTACTCGTCGGCGGAACCATCGAAGCATGTGACCTTGTCTTATCGGGTCAATACCGCCGGACATTTCATATCGGGGGCGGGCTGCACCACGGCTTCCGGGGGCGGGCTTCCGGATTCTGCATTTATAATGATACGGCGGTCGCTATGGCGGCGATGATTCAAAAATATAACTGTCGGATTTTATATGTCGATACGGATGCGCATCATGGCGATGGCGTGCAATGGGCGTTTTATAACCGGGCGGATGCCATGACCCTATCCCTTCACGAGACCGGCCGTTATTTGTTTCCGGGGACAGGGATGGTCACGGAGCGTGGTGCCGAAGAAGGTTATGGATTCAGCTGGAATATTCCGTTTGATGCGTTTACGGAAGACGGTTCATTCCTGGATGCCTACCGGACGGTGTTATTTGAAGCCTGTGAATTGTTCAAACCGGATTTAATCATTACACAAAACGGTGCAGACGCCCATGCCCTCGATCCGTTGACCCACCTGTCTTTGACGATGGAGAGTTATGAAAAAATTCCTCAAATCGCCGTCGAGGCGGCGAACCGTTACACAGATGGCCGAATCGTCGCTTTAGGTGGCGGTGGGTATGACTGGTATCGTGTCGTGCCCCGTGCCTGGAGCCAAGTCTTTGCTGCTTTGACGAATCGTCCGCCTTTTAAAGGTGATCTTCCCGCTTCGTGGGTCACACGCTGGCAGACCAAAAGCCCGGACGTACCGACAACCTGGCGGGATCGCTTTCCGCTCTATCCGACGATTCCAAGGCGTCCTGAAATCGAGGAGAAGAACTGGGAGACGGTCAAACGGCTGCTTTGGCCGTTTGTGGACGACACCAAAAAAGAACACTTGTCGGCGCACTCCCCCTACTCCAAATAAGGAAAAACGTCTTGTTCTTTTCACAATTAGTTCGTTGGAACTTCACAAGTTCTTGGTATACTGAATAAGGTCTCATTACTTTACTTAGTAAACGAACAATTGGGGGAACAAAAGATGAAGAAAACAACGATTGGTTTAACGGGGGTATTTTTAGCAAGTGGTTTGTTACTCGTCGGATGCGGCAATGAGAAACAAGCGATGGATCACGACACGATGCAAGGGTCTGGAAAACCAGCTGTTGACGTCAAGGTCGAGGTTCCGGCAAAAACAATGGAGAATCAAAAAGTCGTCTTCCAAGCAACCGCACTTGAGAACAAAAAAGCAGTGAACGTCGAAGACGTGACGTTTGAAGTCTGGAAAGCAGATGAAAAAGAAGCTGCACATAAAAAAATCAAGGCAACTTTAAAGAAAACCGGTACCTATCAAGCGGAAGCAAAGCTTGCGGAAGGTGAATATGAAGGACTTTATCATATCAATGATAAAAAAGGACTCCATCACATGGACAAGATTTCTTTTGTCGTCATGAATCACTCGCATGAAAAAAAAGCAGCAAAGCCGGCACATGAGCATGAGCACGCGGCTGCAGAGGGCTTAACCGTCCACTACATGGGTGCAAAAAAGACGATGGTCGGAGCAAAACTTCCGATTGCCTTTCATGTCTTTCTCGATGGCAAACCCCTCCAGGCCGATGTTCAAATCGAAGTCATTGAACCCGGTGTCGAGAAGCACACGTACATTCCTTTGACGAAACAAGCGGATCAATACGTGGGTGAGGTATCTCTTACTCATCCTGGTACTGCAACAGTTCGTCTTCATGTCGAAAATGACCAATTGCATCATCATCAGGATCAACTCGTTACTGTTAAGAAATAATCATACAAAATCCCCTTCGCTCTTCCGTTAACATCTTGGAAAAGCAAAGGGGATTTGTTGTTTTCACGAAGAACGAGTCGAGTCGCGTTCCTCAATCCGGTGCGGTAACGTGACATCATTTGTTTCGATTTCTTCTTTATTTAAAATTTTTGTCAACAAACGCATCGAAACCGCTCCGATATCATACATCGGCTGGACGACAGTCGTCAGTTTCGGACGAATCATCGTTGCGAGACGCGTGTTGTCATGCCCGATGACTTCGAAATCTTGCGGCACCTGATGACCTGCATCCTGTAAGGCATGAATGACACCCAGTGCCATCTCGTCGGTTCCGGCAAAGATTGCACGGGGGCAATCCGCTCCTAATTCAAGCAATTGATTCATCGCTTTCATTCCTGAATCATACGTATAGTTTCCAAGAACGACGTTTTGCTCATCAAACGGCAAGTTCGCCTCTTCTAACGCACTGCGGTATCCTGCAAATTTCTTTTCTCCGTTAATCTGCTGTTCGAGTGGTCCCGTGATGAAACCAATTCGTTTGTGACCGTGGTCAATCAATGACTTGACTGCATCATGCGCAGCACTTTCATAGTCGATGTTGACCGCTGGAAGGTCATAGTCTTGATTTAACGTTGCAGCGAGTACAATCGGAACCGGAGACGTTTTGAATTCACGTACAAGATCCTCGTGCAGACGTCCGCCCATGAAGATGATACCGTCCACTTGTTTTCCGAGTAAGGTATTCAATAAATGAATTTCTTTTTCAGGATTTTGATCCGAGTTACATAAGATGATGTTGTATTTATACATCGTCGCGACATCTTCAATCCCGCGTGCTAAATCCGCAAAGAAGATGTTTGAGATATCCGGTACGATGACACCCACCGTCGTTGTTTTTTTACTGGCAAGTCCTCGTGCAACGGCATTCGGACGGTATCCGAGCTGATCGATCGCATCCTGGACTTTTTTGCGGGTCGACGGTTTGACATTGGGATTACCATTCACCACACGTGAGACGGTTGCCATCGACACGGCGGCTTCCCGTGCGACATCATAAATCGTTATATTACTGTTCAAAACAAATTCCTCCTTATTTTAGGCGATCATTTCGATTTCGTTTTCATTTTTATTTTCATTTTTAGGCAACACGAAAGGAAGACAGGAAAAGATATGTTTCTTTTCCCGTTCTTCCCTCATTGTAAAACGTTTTCATTCGCTATAGGTTACCCTTTTTAGAAAATCATTGAACGTTTAGTGCCGGAAAAGTGGAAGTCAGATTCTCGATGAACGAATCAAACTCATTAAAATCTAATTGTTGGTTCGCATCCGAGAGCGCAAGCGCAGGGAACGGATGGACTTCTACCATGACGGCATCTGCACCGATTGCGTATGCCGCTTTCGCTGTCGGCAGGAGCAGGTCTTTACGCCCCGTCGAATGCGTTACATCGACCATGACAGGCAAATGTGTTTCTTGCTTCAAAATCGGAACAGCTGAGATATCCAATGTGTTTCGTGTCGCACGCTCGTACGTCCGAATCCCGCGTTCACACAAGATGACCTGCTCATTCCCGCTTGCCATGATGTACTCTGCTGCGTACATGAATTCTTCGAGCGTCGCTGACAAACCACGTTTCAACAGAACCGGTTTGTCCGTCCGGCCGACTTCTTTCAAAAGATCGAAGTTTTGCATATTGCGGGCACCGACTTGAATGATGTCCACGTATGGTAAAGCCGACTCAACTGCACTCGGCGTCATGATTTCTGTAATGACATGAAGACCATGGGCATCAGCTGCCTTTTTCAGCATCTTCAACCCTTCTAGACCGAGACCCTGGAAATCGTATGGTGATGTCCGTGGTTTGTAAGCTCCACCACGCATGAAGCGTACACCATGCTTCGCGAGTTGCTCGGCCACTTCAAAGACCTGCTCCTCACTTTCAACGGCACAAGGACCAGCAATTAACTGTTGCGAGCCGTCACCGATGACGTCATCTCCGATCCGGATGATGGTATTCGTCGGCTTTTGTTTACGCGACACAAGCAACTTGCGTGTCCGGTCTTCTCCTTGCAGTTCCAAAGAGGCTTTGAAAATTTCTTTAAATACGTGCTGTAGGCGTCCTGTTTCAAATGGACCATGATTACTTGCTGCAATCGATTCAAGCATCTGGCGTTCACGAACCGGATCATACCGATCGATTCCTTGCGCCCGTTTTACTTTACCGATTTCAACCGCTATCTCGCCCCGTTTGTTGATTAATCCAAGTAATTCTGCGTTTACCAGGTCGAGTTCATCACGTAAGCGTTTTAATTCTGCATGTTGATCCATTCTTCTACCACTCCCTAATCAGCATATAGCTCGTAATAGCAACTAATTATAGCGAACTCTTGTGAAATTGTACATAAATAAAACGTACTCACTATTTAAAGTCAGTGAGTACGCTCGGATTACTTATTTTTTAGGTTGTTTTTCATGACTTAATTTTGACTGGGGATCATTGTCCTCGTCTTCTGTATATTCTTCATTCTCTTCGCCTTCGAGATCTTCCCGTAATTCAGATAACTCGGCAACGGTTTCCGTATCGAGTTGTTCAGCTACTGAAGCACCGTCTACCTCATCTCCGATTTCACGTTCGATATCGCGGACAAGTTGTTCTGCTTCAGCGAGTGCTGCATCGATGCTCGATTGATCTTTTTCGAATCCAGCATATTCCGCTGCTTCTTGGACCGTTGGATTTTTCTTTGCTTTTTCAATGACAGGAGCTGCTTTGTCTTTTGCTAATTGAATCCACTCACCTACGAGCGGTTCTGCTTTTTCACGAACGACTTGTGTTTGTTCATTCAGACGTTGACGTGCTGGTGCTGTGCGCTCGTCGAGCATACCGCGCATCTCACGACCTGATTTTGGGCTCGACAGCAATGCTGCCGCCGCCCCAAGCAATCCTCCTACGATAATCCCGGCGAGGAATCCGCCACCTTTTGAAGTATCTTGTGTCTGGTATGGGTGTTGTTTTGTCATTGCGTACGATCTCCCTTCAACTCATCTGGAATACTTTCGACATCTGGTACAGAAACGACTTCCGGCGTCACTGGTGTTTCTGATTTTTTACGGAAACGGCGGCGTGGTTTCTTTTCAACTGTTGTGGTAGCAGTCGTCGAAGAAGAGACATCTTGACCCGGTTCTGGTTTGTTTTTCTTGAAGAGTTCGATCGCAACTGAACCCCAGCGGACTGCTTGCGCAATCTGCTCTTTATTCGTATCGGCTGCACCTGCGACTGTATCCGAAACCGTTCGGACAGAATCCGTCACTTTATTGAGTGATGTGCCCAACTCTTCGATCGAGTTGGCGACTGGTGCAAGCAATTCTGTTTTTTCTTCAATCGTATCGACAAGACGATTCGTTTTATGTAACAACGCTGTCGTCTCCATCATGATACCGTCTAATTGACGTTCTAATCCTGCCGTCGTATCGGCTACGTTATTGAGTGTCTTGCTTGCTGCGCTTAAGACGCGGGCAAGAAAGATGACAAGTACTACGAAAGCAATCGCAGCTACTAATCCGGCGATGCCGCCTAATGTGATTTCCATGATTCGTGCCTCCATTTTCTTTTGCTAGTGTCTTGTTGATAGTTCGACGTTGACACAGTCGTTCCTGCTACTCCAAATGGTTTATTTCCGTTACAATGATAAATGAAACCTACATACATCATTTGAGGAGGAACTTTTTTATGCGTGATCCACGTCTTACCCAACTTGCAACGAATTTAATAAATTATTCGGTTGCGCTTGCTCCTGGTGAAAAAGTATTAATCGAAAATTTTGGAATCGAACGTGAACTCGTCGAAGCATTGGTCGATGCGGCCTATGAAGCAGGCGGTCTTCCGTTCGTTTTATTGAAAGACAACCGGATTTTACGAAAGTTGTATCGTAATGCTTCGGAAGATCAACTTCAATTGATGGCGGATGTGGAACAAAAACAAATGCAGGCAATGGATGCCTATATCGGTTTACGTGCCGGAAACAACATCAACGAATTGTCTGATGTGCCGTCTGACAAGATGAAACTGTACGGCCAGACGTTAGGCAAGATGCATACGGAAGATCGTGTCAAAGGTACGAAATGGGTCGTTCTGCGTTTCCCGACCGCTTCGATGGCGCAACTGGCCAATCAATCGACGGAAGCCTTCGAAGATTTTTATTTCGACGTCTGTACATTGGATTATGCCAAAATGGGTGAAGCGATGACACCGCTTGTTGATTTGATGAATCGGACAGACCGCGTCCGCCTCGTTGGTCCTGGAACAGATTTATCGTTCTCCATCAAGGACATTCCAGCAATCAAATGTGCCGGTAATGCCAACATCCCAGACGGTGAAGTCTTTACTGCTCCGGTCAAGGATTCCATCAATGGAACGATTGCATACAACACACCATCACCGTATCAAGGATTCACGTTCGAAAATGTCACGTTGACATTCAAAGACGGAAAAATCGTCGAAGCGACGGCGAATGATACGGAACGCATCAATCAAGTGTTTGACACAGATGCCGGTGCCCGCTATGTGGGTGAGTTTGCGATTGGTGTCAATCCGTTCATCCAACATCCGATGAAGGACATCTTATTCGATGAGAAGATTGACGGCAGCTTCCATTTCACACCGGGTCAAGCCTATGCAGAAGCCTATAACGGGAATGATTCTTCTGTCCATTGGGACTTGGTTAACATCCAACGCCCCGATTATGGCGGCGGCGAAATCTGGTTCGATGATGTCTTGATTCGTAAGGATGGTCGGTTCGTTCTTCCTGAACTCGACGTGTTGAATCCAGAGAATCTTAAATAAGGACAAACGGACGGCTCATTCCTGTTTCAGGATGTAGCCATCCGTTTTTTTCGGGCTTATTTTTTTAGCGTTGCCCGCAACATCCAAATTTGTTTTTCGATTTCTTTGGCTTGTGCCAATAAATCGTCCTCTACCGTCACATCTTGTGTTTCTAGATGCTCGATGGCATCCAGCATTTCTTTACGGATTTGTTGGAAGTCACTGATGACCGATTCGACCATCTCATCCGCCGACAAACCTGATTTTGCTTCTTCAAGCGTCGTTTGTTCCAAGTATTCCTTTAATGTGGCAGAAGGTGCTCCGTTGTTCATGAGCAGACGTTCAGCGACGACGTCATACTGTTCGGATACCCATGTGTACAGTTCTTCCAGTTTGACGTGCAACGTTAAGAAATCTGGTCCTTTGATATACCAGTGATAATTATGAAGTTTGACGAATAGGACACCATAGTTTGCTACCTGTTGATTTAAAGCAGTTTTAGCATGATTACTAATCATTTTCGATTTCTCCTCTCACAAAACTGTGTATTGTTCTATATCATCTTTATCCTTAAATAACAAAAGTTAAACATGATTTCAGAGGAGATTTGTTGAACGACTTTTGACTTTTTTTACTTCAACCATGTCCAATCAAGGACGCTTTAATCCTTTTAACATATAACCGCCTTTAAAATCGACGGAATCAAACGCCACTAAAAAGGCTTTTGGTTCGTATTCTTCCACCAGATTCCGCAATACCTTCATCCGTGTCCGTGCAGCGAGCACATCCAGCCGGTAACGGACTCCATCACGTCCTTGACCCTGATAATGGGTCACACCAAATCCATTATCGCGGATGACTTGGATCAATTCAGCCGGAAATTCCTGTGTATGCACTTGAATCATGTTGTAACCAATGGCAAGTTTCCGTTCAATGAATCCTCCGATCAAGATACCGAAGCCGAAGCCGAGTGCATAAACGATCATCCCAAGCGTCGTCAAATCCTGGAAAACGACCCCCAGTGCAAAGATATAAATCAACGTCTCAACTGTTCCTAGCGCCCCTGCAATGACGGTTCTTCCTTTGACGAGCATGATCGTCCGCAACGTCAAGACAGGCACGTAAATCAGCTGTAATAATAAAATGAGCAAAATCTGTCCCATGACCTCTTTCCTTTCTAAATAACATACACCCACTATTCCAAAAATCAATTCAAGATGCAATGAAAAATTAACTACTTTTTTAATCAATAATCGCTCCGGTTTTTGTGGTTCACGAAACCGACAAAAAAAGACGCTGACAGAAATTCGTCAGCGTCTATCTCTTCTTGTTTTTATTCACTTCGTACCTTCGTACTGCTTCTGATACGTTTGAATATCCCCTGCTCCCATGAAGAGCAATACGGCATTCTCATGTTTACTTAAAATCGATACGTTGTCCCGTGTCAGAATATCCGACCCCGGCACTTTTTCTTGTAAATCTTCTACACGAACTTGCCCTTCTTGTTCGCGAGCTGATCCAAAGATTTCGCACAAATAACTGGCATCTGCTTCACGTAGTGATGTCGCAAAATCGTCCATGAATGATTTTAAGCGTGTATACGTATGCGGTTGGAAAATCGCGATGACTTCCCGGTTCGGATACTTCTTACGTGCAGATTCGATGGTTGCGCTGATCTCCTTCGGGTGATGAGCATAGTCATCCACTAAAATCTGTGATCCGAAAGTCGATTCACTGAAACGACGTTTGACTCCACCAAACGAAGCGAGACGCTCTGCAACATCTTCTTTGCTTAATCCTTCGTACTGACAGATCGCAATGACAGACAACGCATTTAACACATGGTGTTGTCCAAATCCAGGAATCAAGAACGTACCGTAGAAGTCGTCTCGTAGATAAACATCAAACGATGTACCATCCGGAGTTGACGTTGCATTTTCTGCCCGGAAATCGTTGTTTTCTCCAAAACCATAATACAAGACAGGCACATTGGCCTGGATGTTTTGAAGGTGCTCATCATCCCCGCAAGCGACGATCGCTTGTTTGACCTGCATCGCCATCTCTTGGAATGCCGATACGACATCGTCAATGCCCGTGAAATAATCCGAGTGATCAAAATCGATGTTCGTCATGATCGCATAATCTGGTTTGTAGTATAAGAAATGACGTTTGTATTCACACGCTTCAAAGACAAACGCCTTTGCGTCCTCAACACCAGCACCGGTTCCGTCACCGATCAAAAATGCCGTCGGTGTAATGCCACTTAAGACGTGTGACAACAAACCTGTCGTCGATGTCTTGCCGTGTGAGCCCGTGATGGCAACCGAACGATATTCATTTGCCAAATACCCTAAGAAATCATAGTAGTGATAAATTGTTAAATCCAGTTCCTTTGCCCGAGCAATTTCTGGATGATCATCCCCAAAAGCATTTCCTTGGATGATGACTTGATCGTCTTTAATGTTGTCCGCATTGAACGGGAAAAATGGAATCCCTTTTGCCCGTAAAGCGTCTTCTGTAAAAATATGCTTTTCAATATCAGAACCTTGTACTTGATGATTCATTTCATGCAGTACTTGGGCAAGTGCACTCATGCCAGTCCCTTTAATCCCAACAAAATGATAATTTGTCATATATGAGCCCTCCAATTCACGTTCCGGTCCGTACCATCGGGCTTGGGTACAAAACCTGTACCATTATAGCAAACCGACTTATTTTTTACCATGTAAATTATTTTGTTCCCGTCGTGCACGATACATTGCCATTAAATCTTTTGTTGTCATCACAACATTCACAGGTGGTCCGACCGGCTTTTTGATCGACACCTGTTCCGCTTGCGAGATCACCGTTTCTTCAGCCGGTTTTTCTGGCGTTTCTTCGATGGTGTTCAAGGAAACGTTCGCCGCATTTTCATCCGTTGTTTGGAATACCGGTTCTGATTCACGGTCTTCTTCCATATGTTGCGGTTCAGCCTGCCCGATTGCAACAGGTTCCGCTGATTGCGCTGAATCACGCGATTCAGATTCAAGGAGTGGACTCGTCAACAGACCGTTTCCTTGCACATCCGTTGCTTCTTCCAACCGGACTTCGTTTTCTTCTGTCGCGACGACATGTAAGATTTCCGGTTGCATTTCTTCTACGCGTTCTTCCGGCACTTGTTCGAGGATTGGTTCAGGAACAAGTAGATCAGAATCAGTCGTCGGGACTAGACCCGCATCTGCTTCAGTCGAATCCGTCTGTTCCATCGTCTCGATCTCTGATGTTTCATTCGTTTCATCCGTAGCATCTACAAGCGACTCTTCCGTTTTTTCCTCTTTAAGCTCACTTGAAACCTTAACTTCTGATTCGTCTGAAATTCCCTCTTCTTGGATCGACCGTTGCTTTTTAGGTCGCTGGAATCCGTAAATAGGCGATGGAACATCCGTCAACACGAAGCGATCTTCCCGTTCTTCTTTTTTCGGACGCTCAACAGGCTTCGTTTCTTTTTCGCCTGCTAATTCTCGTCGGATTCGTGCTGCCTGTTCCTTTAACGACTGCTCATAACGATTGCTCATTCCTTCACCCCTCCATCTTGTTAAAAAATCGGTCGAAT
>CABFOF010000913.1_pt1 | contig 16952 bp, 16 predicted proteins | sample 3521951 | NCBI WGS metagenome assembly CABFOF01 (sample SAMEA5312450, study PRJEB27640) | indoor metagenome | biome: indoor environment; feature: uncontrolled; material: polymer tiles stone | place: Germany | collected 2014-07-07 | reverse complement strand
ATCGAAGCGCATGTGACGTGTGGAGCGGTTTGTGCGATGCCGAATACGCCTGTCGCCTTTCGAACAGGCATGACCGGTCTTTGGTTCGGTGATCATGTTTCTGACATCAAGAAGCGACAAGCAACGACGTTGTTTGGACGAGTCGGTGAAACGGTTGAAACGGATGCTTCGACCATGCCGTATTTGATGGCAGCAGCAGGATGCAGTCCCGCTTTCTTCTATGAAATCGTCGGTGCCATGACACCGGTGTTAACGAAAGCTGGTTTTAATGAATCCGCTGCACGGCGAATCATCGCACAAGCGATGAAAGGTTCGGCGGAATTACTGTTGCATGAAGAACGGCCGACAGCAGAACTGATTCAAGATGTGGCGGCTCCCGGAGGACCGACGGATCGTGGGGTGCATGTCTTGCGTGAACATCAGTTAGCAGAAGCGATGCATGCAGCCTTAATGGAAAGTGCCCGCGAAGACGTCTAACCATCATCTGAAAAAGTCCGCATGTTCCCGATCTGAAAAGAGCGGGAATCGTGTGGATTTTTTTGTTGTTTCAGATGTAGATTGTCTAACCAGAAAGCGTTTCACGTGAAACATCGATTTAATCTTGCAAAGTCGAAAAGAAATTCGTATATTTATAAAAGAAACCGTCCGGACGGTACAGTAAAAAGAAAGGAGAGAGACCATGGTCAGTGCAAAAGCGTTAGAAACAAGACGTCGGATCACGGATGCGACGGTTCAAATCATGCTGACCCGGGGTTTTCCGCAATTGACGCTGGAAGAAGTGGCGAAACAGGCCAACGTGTCAAAGGGTGGGCTGTTGTATCATTTTGCTTCAAAAGAAGAATTGCTGATGGGGGTCATCGAAGAACAGGAAGCCCGTCAGTTTCAGCAATATCAAACCTATCGTGAACAAGGGCTTGGTCAAATGGAAGCATTCGTCATGCTCCAAGCCCAGCGGGACGAAGAGATTTGTCTGGATATCGATACGGTCGTGTTTTTATTGTCATTTTTGAAGGAAAATGCTGATTTCGTCGAAGAACGAAAGAAACAGGTCCATCAATTTTTTGACCAGTTGATGGAACAGACGGATCCCGTTGATGCAATGATGATTCGTTTTACGTTAGACGGCTTAAAGATGTCGGAGCACTTTCAATTTGGCGAGCCTACACCCGAGCTTCGCCAGTCCTTGATTAACCGATTACTTACACAAGCACGTGCGATGGATCAAGCATCCGAGAATCAGAAATAAATTGAAAAAGAAGAGAGAAGGCGAATCCTTACCATGAAGCGTATCATTCAATTTTCAGTCAATAACAAGTTTGCTCTTTGGTTGCTGACGATCATCGTCACGGTTGCCGGAATTTATGCCGGAACGACGATGAAACTCGAAACGTTACCAGACATCACGACACCAACGGTCTCGGTAACGACGATTTATCCAGGTGCGACCCCGGAACAAGTATTAGACGAAGTGAGTCGGGAACTTGAAAGTAAAGTAGAGAACTTAGGCGGCGTCGAAACGGTCCGTTCTTCGTCTTTCCAAAATGCGTCGAATCTGCAAATCGACTACAGCTTCAGTACCGATATGGACGAAGCGGAGCAGAAAGTGAAAGAGGCGTTAGCGAACGTCGAGTTGCCGGAAGGGGCACAGGAACCTCAAGTTTCCCGGATTTCCTTTGATGCCTTCCCTGTCATCGGATTTGCCGTATCGGACGAAAAACGTTCGTTGTCCGATTTAACCAAACTGGTTGAAAGTGAACTCCAACCGAAACTCGAAGGAATTGAAGGGGCGCAGACAGTACAAATTGCGGGTCAAGAAATTCGCCGGATCGAGATTCAGTTTGATGAAAAGAAATTACAACAGTATGGATTGACGGAAGAGAACGTCAAACAACTGATTCAAGCAAATGATTCCCGCTTGGCGCTCGGTTTGTATGAGTTGGGAGACCAAGAGCAGGCGGTTGTATTGGATGGCAAAGCGACAACCGTCAATGAATTAAAAAATCTGCGTTTACCGTACACGCCACAGCCGTCAGCGGAAACAGGCCAAGCGTCACCTGGAGCAGGAGCGCAAGCACCAACAGGAGCGCCGGCACAAGCAACGGAGGCACCCGCTTCAAACCCAGCGGCACCTACAACGGCTGCTCCGACCCAAGTACCGACCGTCAAATTGTCGCAACTGGCGACAATCGAAGATAAAGGGATCGAAGAATCGATTTCCCGGTCGAACGGAGAACGATCGATTGGTGTTCAAGTGACGAAATCACAGGATGCGAATACCGTCGAAGTCGTGAATGCCGTCAAAGAGACGATTCAAGCCTTTGAGAAAGATAACAGCACCGTAAAAGCATCCGTCACTTTGGATCAAGGGAAACCGATTGAAGAGTCGGTCTCGACGATGGTCAGCAAGGCCTTGATTGGCGCCTTGTTCGCGGTCATCATCATTCTCTTGTTCCTGCGTAACATTAAATCAACGATCATTGCCGTCATTTCGATTCCACTCTCTCTGTTGATGGCGATTCTGGTCTTGAAACAGCTGGACATCTCACTCAACATCATGACGCTTGGTGCGATGACCGTTGCGATTGGTCGGGTCGTCGATGATTCCATCGTCGTCATTGAGAACATCTACCGGCGATTGACGGATCCGACTGAACCGTTAAAAGGAAAAGCCTTGATCATCGATGCAACACGTGAAGTGTTCATTCCGGTTGCTTCGTCCACCATCGTCACGATTGCGGTCTTCTTGCCGCTTGGATTCGTCACCGGATTCGTCGGCGAGTTGTTCCTGCCATTCGCCTTGACGGTCGTCTTTGCCCTGTTTGCTTCGTTGATCGTTGCGGTCACGGTTGTACCGATGTTTGCCGATTCATTGTTCAAACGCGGGAAGGCACCAAAACCGGAAAAAGAAGATGGCGGTAAACTCGCAAACTGGTACCGTGGTGTACTCAACTGGTCCTTGAACCATAAACTTGTGGTCTTTGGTCTGGCTGTTCTGATGCTGATCGGCAGCTTTGCACTCGTTCCGGCAATCGGCGTCAACTTCTTGAATCAAGAGAGTGAAAAAACGTTTTATGTCACCTACAATCCAAAACCGGGTCAAACACTGGAAGATTCATTGAAGGCGGCTGACCAGGCAGAAGCTTACTTTGACAAACAAAGCAGTGTCGACAACTTACAGTTTACGGTCGGTGGAGAAAATCCATTGAATCCGGGAAACACGAAACAAGCCGTCTTCATTGCCCAATATGATCCGGACACAGAAGACTTTGCAGACATTAAACAACAAGCGATTAAACAGTTGAACCAAGACATCCCGACTGGAGAATGGAAAGAACAAGACTTCAGCGGCGGGGCGGCCTCTTCGGGTGTCTCGTATTCGATCTATGCCAACTCGATCGAAGATTTACAAACGATGACACCTAAGTTCGTTGAAGCGATCGAGGGTGAATCGAAATACGTTCGAAAAGTGACGACAGACTTAAAAGAGTCGTACACACAATACACGTTTGAAGTCGATCAACAAAAAGCAGCGGAATTTGGTGTGTCGACGGCACAACTGGCCCAAGGCATCGCAAATGTCCAAGGGGAAGAAAAACCACTTTCTACTATAAAAGTAGACGGAAAAGAATTGGACGTCATCGTACCAAACGAACAGACGACGTATGATTCGATTAATGACTTGGAAGAAACGGATGTCACGACGCCGCTCGGCGTACGGAAATTATCAGAGTTCGTGTCGGTCAAAAAAGGAACGACACCGGATTCACTCAGTGAACGTAATGGAAAACTTGTCGCGACCGTCACGGCAGAACTGAAAACAGATAAAGCAACGGAAGCCTCCCAGGCAATTGACAAAACCGTCAAGAAAATTGACCTTCCGACAGGCGTATCCTATGACGCAGGCGGAGTGACGGAGCAGATTCAAGAATCGTTCACGCAACTTGGACTTGCGATGGCGGCAGCAGTTGCGATCGTCTATCTTGTTCTTGTCGTCACGTTTGGCGGAGCATTGACGCCACTCGTCATCTTGTTCTCGCTTCCATTTGCGATCATCGGTGGTTTACTTGCGCTGTTGATTACAGGTGAAACGATTTCTGTCTCCTCGTTGATTGGTGCCTTGATGTTGATTGGAATCGTCGTCACAAATGCGATCGTTCTGATTGACCGTGTCATTCATAAGGAAAATGAAGGGCTGGATACGCGGGAGGCATTACTTGATGCAGCCGGAACGCGGCTACGTCCGATTTTGATGACAGCTCTCGCAACAATCGGTGCGTTATCACCACTCGCGTTAGGTCTTGAGGGCGGGGCACTGATTTCGAAAGGACTTGGTGTAACGGTCATCGGTGGATTAACGAGTTCGACCTTGTTGACACTGTTGATCGTACCGATCGTTTATGAATTCTTTGCCCGTTTTCGGAAAAAGAAATCCACACAGTAACATGATCTGAAACGGTCACAACTATAAAATAAAGGTCATCAAACGGCAGAAACGAGCCGTTTGATGACCTTTTTTAACGTTCATTCACAGCGAGATTCGCGGTTATTCCACTCAAGAGCGTGGTCGGAATTTCGATTTGCGGATGATCGCGCCACGTATTACTGATCGCGATGGAGAAAGCTTCCCGCCCGATTGTCTCATAAGGGACAGCAACGGTCGTCAAGTTCAGGACGACGGCCAAATCACTGCCGTCAAAACCGATCACGGCTAAGTCCTCCGGGACGCGGTAGCCCCGTTTCCGCAGTTCTAGGATGATACCGGCCGCAACATGGTCACTTGCCGTCAAAAGAGCGGTCGGACGTTGAGACTGACTTAACCAGTGGCGTGCGATACTTGCACCATCCTCGATCGTCAGGGAATGTTCATAAATCCATTCTGACGGCGTACGTGCCACCGTATCCTGATAGGCTTGTTTTCGGGCAAGACTATTGGTGCTGTCCGGTCGGCCGAGACAGATGCCGATCTCGGTATGGCCAAGGGACTGAAAGGCAGCCAACCCTTTTTGGAATGCTGTATAGTGATCGATATAGACAGAAGAGACATCTGCATGGTGTTCACAAAAAACAATCGGTCCGTATTGTTCATATTTTAGAATGTCCTCGACGGCAAGACTGTGGGAGACGATGATCAATCCATCGACTTCACGTTGGGCGAGCGCTTGCAGAACAGTTTGTTCGTGTGACTTGACATAATTCGTCTGCCAGGTCAAAAACCGGTAGTCTTCTTCGAAAGCACATCGGGCGATTCCTTGAAGGATGGCGGCGTGATACGGATGGTCGACATAAGGCAGCATGACACCAATCGTCTTGGTCTGTCCGGTGGATAACTGGACGGCTGTCTGGTTCCGGATGTAACCCAGTTTGCGGATGGCATCTTGGACGGCTGTTCGTTTATCGTCCGCCACGTACGGATGATTGTTGAGGACACGCGAGACCGTCGTCACTGAAACATCTGCTTCACGTGCCAAGTCACGAATGTTGGTCATAAAAGGTTCCTCCTAGCGGTTGTTGGATAGTTGCTGGTGGAGATGTATCCAGTCTTGTTTCGTAATCGATCCTTCGAGCCAAGTCGAGCGCTCAATCTGTTCGGAAATTTTTTGCAGCAGTTCGACCTGATGAGCCGGTGTCAACTCCTTGTACTGGGCGACCAGCGTATGTTTACACAGGTAGTAGCCGGTTGGTGTATACAGTTGTTCAATCGCTAATTCAAATGCCACATTTTTTTGGAAAAGACGCTGTAAGACTGTTTGCAATGACATGATGAAAGCCTCCCTTGTAGTGTATATCAAGACCATAATCTATGGAACGCGTTTCACGGCAAAGGAAATATGGGGTGTCTGTCGAAAGGGTAGAAATCCGAGCTGGAATTGACCAATGGAAAAAAGAGGTCTATGATTGTTTCGAATGAAGATAAAGAGGGGCGAACGTAAAATGGAATCGACAGACTCGAAGCTGGCATTAAAAATGCTCGTTGTTCTATCTCGTACAATGCATGCGGTAACGGAACAAGTAAAGGTAGACATCAAGACACATCAATTGAATTTATCGGAATTTGGTGTACTTGAGTTGTTGTACCACAAAGGAGACACACCGCTTCAACAAATCGGTGATAAGATTTTGCTGACAAGCGGCAGTGTGACGTATGTCGTCGATAAATTGGAAAACCGTGGACTTCTCGCCCGACGATCGTGCCCGACAGATCGCCGTGTGACATTCGGGACATTAACCGAAGCCGGTCGGACGTTGATGGAAGAAACCTTCCCGAAACACGAAGCATTTTTAACGGATTTATTCAGCGATCTTTCAATTGAAGAAAAAGAACAGTTGATTGACCAATTGAAACGGATTGGTCATAAAGCAGATCATTATACGCATTCAAAAAAAGCTTAATCATCATGATTAAGCTTTTTTTGATGAATTCTTCGAAATCAAACTAATTGACAAAAGAAAACGGTGTTGGTATATTTACTTACAGAAATTACTTTAGATAAAAGGGAGAAATAAAAATGACTAAATTACTTTATGTAACTGTAAACCCGAAATCAACAGAACACTCATTCAGCCTTCAAGCTGGTGCAGCCTTCCTCGAAAGCTACAAAGCAGCTAACCCGAACGCTGAAGTAGAAGTTCTTGACCTATACAACGAAGATGTACAAGAAATCGATACAGACGTATTAAGCGCATGGGGAAAATTCGCAACAGGCGAAGCGCTCACAGAAGTTGAAATCGCAAAAGTCGGTACGATGACGAAGCACCTTGAGCAGTTCATGGAAGCGGACGAATATGTATTCGTGACGCCAATGTGGAACTTCTCGTTCCCAGCACGTCTCAAAATGTACATCGACAGCGTTCTTCTTGCAGGTAAAACGTTTGCTTACACTGCAGAAGGTCCTAAAGGATTGATGGAAGGCAAAAAAGCACTTCACATCCAAGCAACAGGCGGTGTCTACACAGGTTCAGGACTCAACTTCGGAGATGACTACCTCCGTCAAGCACTTGCTTTCACAGGTGTAACAGACTACAACGCATTGTTCATCGAAGGTATGGCAATGAACCCTGAAAAAGCAGAAGAAATCAAAGAAGAAGCGATCGTTAAAGCAACAGAACTCGGTCGTTCATTCTCAACAGTCAACGCATAAGAAACGAAAATACCCGCTGTCCCTTCAAACGGACAGCGGGTATTTTGTATTTACAGACGTGATTTTTTTCCGCAAGACAAGTAACATGAACAGCAACAGATCCTTTAATTTCTCAAATCCATGCGGATGGCTGGAAATCCGGTACAGCCACTCAAGCTTGAGTTTGCGAAAGACTATTGATTCCATTTTACTGGATACACTCCCGTTAACCGAAGACCAAGATAGTAATTAGCTGTCACGAAAAAACGTTTTGTTATTGTGTAAAATCGTTTTAATAGGGGTATACCATCTCGATGGTGTTGCGTTGACAAAAGGTAAGCCAAATAACTGTATTGTTTGAAACTCATCATAGCAGAATCAAGCCGAACGAACAGGGGCTTGAGACTGAAAAAGGAGCGAGCCGTATGCATTCAGCCTGGCAGGAAATCTTAAAAGAAGAGAAAGAAAAAGAATATTTTATCCGTTTATGGGATTTCGTTAAAACGGCTTACCGGGAAACAACCGTGTATCCGCCAAAAGATCAAATTTTTCATGCCTTTGATGCTGTGGCACCAGCCGATGTCCGGTGTGTCATTTTAGGTCAGGATCCGTATCACGGACCGAATCAAGCGAACGGATTAAGTTTTTCTGTCAATGACGGCGTCGCGATTCCGCCTTCTTTGCGGAATATGTACAAGGAACTCGTCACCGATCTCGGATGTCCGGCACCGACGACGGGCAATCTCGAGGCTTGGTCAAAGCAAGGGGTCTTTTTGCTGAACACGTCTTTGACGGTCGAAGCCGGAAAAGCCGGCTCGCACGCAAAAAAAGGATGGGAATCGTTTACGGATCGTGTGATTGAAGTATTGGGACAACAGGAGCAGCCGATCGTCTTCATTCTGTGGGGGAACCATGCGAAAAGTAAAAAAAGTTTGATTGATACGACGCGTCATCTGGTCTTGGAATCGGTTCATCCCAGTCCGCTTTCGGCCAGTCGCGGCTTTTTGGGCAGCCGTCCGTACTCGCAAGCCAATGAGTGGTTGAACCAACAAGGTCGCCCGACGATTGACTGGTGTATGTCTTAACACAACAAAAAGCATTCGACTCCGAGGACACCGGAATCGAATGCTTTTTTGTCGAAATCGTTAATCCATCATGAATTTTTCAACGACGAGGGCAATACCGTCTTCGTCATTCGAGGCGGTCATGTACTGGGCTTTTTCTTTAACGGTATCGGCGGCATTCGCCATGGCGACACCGAGTCCGGCCCATTCGATCATCGATAAATCGTTGTTGCCGTCGCCACACGCGATGACGTCGGCGCGCTTAATGCCGAGGCGGTTGGCAAGCCATTCGAGACTGGTTCCTTTTGTGACACCGGCCTCTGTGAATTCCAAGAAAAATGGTTTGGAACGGGCGACGGCCAGTTCACCGGCCAATTCGAGTTGCAGTTTTTGTTCGACTTCCGCCAACCGGTTTTCTTCTGAGAGCATCAAACATTTTACGACAGGCGCTGTGATGGCTGCTTTAAAATCCGGTACAGTGACGACGTCCATTCCTGTCAATTCCCCTTCTATCGTCGTGTATGGATTAGGGTGTTGGGTATAGATTTCGTGTCCGACGTACGTATGGATGTCGATGTTTTCCCGTTGACTTAAATCATAGAGACGATGGACAGTCTCCGGAAGAAGGGTACTGGAGAAGAGTGCTTCATCGGTCTTGCAGTCGATGATGGAAGCTCCGTTAAAACTTAAGATGTAACTGCCGTAGCGGGCGAGTTCGAGTTCTTTCGCAAGATCGATCATGGCGTAAGTCGGACGTCCGCTTGCCAGGACAACTTTTTTTCCACGATGCTGTGCATCGAGTAATGCTTGTTTCGTTTTTGGAGAAATCGTGTGATCACTCGTCAATAATGTATCATCCAGATCAAGTACGATCATTTCATAAGCCATAAGTGTAAACTCCTTTCGAATATCTGTTACATCTTAACAAGTTGACTCCTCTTCCACAATTACTCTCTCTCGAAAGAGTGTGATAAAGTTTGAAGAGAGTATGTACGGAAAGGATATTCGCCTGATGAAATATGTTGTTATTTTCTTATCGACCCTATATTTAGCAGGATGTGGTCTCACATTCCCGCACCCTGCCTCGTTACTGGAACATCCGGCTTTACCGGAATGGGAAAAGTCGCTAAAAACAAGAATTGATGCCGATTTACCGGCACAGGCCGAAATCGTGGCGCCCCGCAATCAATCATTTTCCAAACTGTATGAACTGATTGATTTGGATCGGGACGGTCAGGAAGAAGCGGTTACGTTTTACCGGATCAATCAGGACGGAGCGTTCCAAATCCACCTGTTGGTCCACGAGCGGATGCAAAAGAAGTGGGTGTTGCGTGTCAGTCAGCCGATTGCGGCAGGTCGTTCGATTGATCAACTCCACATCATTCCCAATTCATCCAAAACGATGAATCAATTGGTCATCGGCATCACGAGTCTTGAGAAAAATACCGTCTATGTCTTGAAGGATCTGCTGAAGTCTTCGATGCGTGTCACGGAAGTCGATACATATGATCGATTGACGATCGCCGACTTGAATCAAGACAAACGCCAAGACATGCTGTTGTTAAAAACCGGTCAACCGACAGAGCTGGTTTATTACGAAGAAGCGTTGACTCCGTCCGTGCGTCAGGCCATATCCCTGCCGATACGGGAAGGTGATCTGTTTGCCGATCACGATTTATTTGAGGTCGACATCATCAATGCAGCAAAGGAAAAAGGACTGCTAGTGTCCTTTACGCGTGACGCGGCGATGCATTTGATGCTCGTTCAGCTTGATCAAGCCAAGCTCAATCAAGTGAATTTTGATCAAATCACAGAAATCATTGAGCCGATGTACACCTTCCCGAAAGATGTGGATCAAGATGGAGTCGTTGAATTCGCCCATCAGTATACACCGGAAGGCAGTGTCGGACGCACTGCGGAAGACAAACCGCGTATCACGGCATACTATGCCTGGAACGGCGCCAATGTGCAACCGTTTCTCGAAAGCGGATTTGAGTTGCGGGAAGAACAATACATCGATCTTGAGTATAACTTCGTCATGCGTTTCCCGGCGAACTGGGCCACACGCGAAACAATCGAGAAAAAAGATAACCGGGTCCGTTTCATCAACCGGGAAACCGGCATGATTGATTTTGAACTCGAAATCATTCCGAAAAATCAGTATATCGCCAGCCAACAAAAGAAAAAAATCAAAGAAGGCATTGATTATGTCTACGTCATCGATGCCAATCAAGCGTATGACGAATATGCAGCAAACGTAGCCCTTGTGGAATAAAGCGAAAGCAGGAGGAAATCAAGATGACGAAAATATTAGTGGCTGAGGATGAACATGCGATTCGCAGTTTCATCGTCATTAATTTAAAGCGAGCGGGATATGAAGTAATTGAAGCAGAAAACGGACGGGAGGCATTGGACCAGTTTGAGCAGCAGACGTTTGATATTTTGTTGCTCGATATCATGATGCCGGAAGTGGATGGATTTGCCGTTTGCGAACAAGCCCGCTCAAAAGATGAAGTCGTCGGCATCATCATGTTGACGGCACGGACACGCGAAGAAGATAAAGTCATGGGCTTAAGTGTCGGAGCCGATGATTACATCGCGAAGCCGTTCAGTCCCGCGGAGCTGCTCGCACGGATTCAATCGTTACTTCGTCGCGTCGAGACGTTACGCCGCCGTAAACAACCGCGTGAATTGCTGTCCGGACCGTTTCGAATCGATCTTGGGGCGAAACGTGTCCAAAAAGCAGGTGTGGATGTGGAAGTGACACCGACCGAATACGATTTATTGTGTCACTTCATCAAAAACGAAGATCAAGTCATGTCGCGTGATGAATTGCTGGATGCCGTCTGGGGCGAAAATTATTTTGGCGATCGCAAGACGGTCGATGTCAACATCCGTCGCCTGCGTCAAAAGATTGAAGAAAATCCAGCCGAACCCGAGTTCATTGAAACGTTATGGGGTCATGGATACAAATGGCGTAACGAAAAATGAAACGACAGATTCTGATACGTTTCATGACGATCATTACCGTGACGGTGTTACTTGTCATCGGCATTTTATCGTTCGTGACGTACAACTATTATTATGTGACGGCAACGGATGTCCTAAAACGGCACGCTAATGCCAGCGCCGTGTTATTCGCCAACAGCGGACTGGCGTATGATTTTCAGGATTCTGAGGCGACGATTCATGAAGTCCTCGATTCGTATGCGTATACGGACGCTGAAATCGAAGTGTTGGACGTCAAGGGAGTCCCCCGTTACTCGTCGACCGGCTTCGTATCCAAGCGGAGCCTGACAAAAGAGGAAGCAACCCGTCTGTTGGCAGGCGACACCATTACGAAACGGTATGACGACCCGAGTACGGACGAACATTTGTTGGAAGTGACGGAACCGGTCGTCTCGTTTGGTCAAATGACAGGAGCTCTTCGGTATACGACCTCACTTGCCAAAATTGATCAGCGGGTCGTCGAGATCTGTTTGGCGATTCTTGTCTTAGGGATCATGATTTGGGGACTGGCTTATATTTATTCGTCACGCCTTGTCTCATCCATCGTCCGTCCGATCCAGGAAGTCATCGGTGCGTCCGATCAGATTGCGAAACAACATTATGATGTCAAAGTGAATGAAGAATATACATTTGAATTAGGCGAGTTGGCCCGGACGATCAACTATATGGGGCAACAGATCAAACAACAGGAGACGCTGAAAGACGAATTCATCTCCGGGATCTCGCATGAATTACGAACACCGCTGACCTCGATCAAAGGTTGGAGCGAAACCTTACTGGCAGAACCGGAACGTTTGCCGGAAGAAGCCTCGCTTGGTATGGGAATCATCCATTCGGAAACGGAGCGGTTGATTTCACTGGTCGAACAACTGCTGGACTTTTCCAAGCTTGAAACGAGCCGCCTCGTTTTATACCGTCAAGAAGTCAACCTCACGGAAATCATTGAGGCGGTGACGGCACAATTGCGTCAAAAACTGGAGGAGAAAGACATCCGGATCGTCAGGAAACTGCCGGCACAGGTGATTGGTTTATACGACGAGAATCGATTGAAACAAGTTTTCTTGAACCTGCTCGATAACGCGATTCGATTTTCACCGACAGGCGGTGAAATTACGATCCGTCTGGTCCGTTCGGAACGGGTCTTGTTCCTGTCCTTCAGCGATGAAGGACCCGGGATTCCGAAAAATCACCTCCGTCACGTAACGGAGAAGTTTTATCAGGTCCAAAAAGGGAAAGGTGGAACGGGACTCGGACTGGCCATCTGTCGCGAACTCGTCGAAGCGCATGAAGGAAAACTGTTCATCGATAACCAGCCGGAAGGGGGCGCCATCGCGACGATTCTCCTGCCGGTCACAAAAGCATAACGAAAAAGTCAAATGAGAAGCGCTTTCGAAACCGAACTGGTAAAGTAAAATGGGAATAGAGATTTACTGTAAGACGAAACGAATGGAGGAATCAGTCATGGCACTTGGCGTATCGAACGGAACATTAAGTCCGCTGACCGGGAAACCGAATGCGGTATCGACACAAACGGACAAAGAAGCGTTGAAAATGGCACCTTTACCGTTTAAAGGCAATCTGACAGAATCAAAGTTTCAAATCATGCGGATTCTCCAAAGTTTGGACCGGGTGGACGTCGTGAAAGAAGACGCCCAGTACATTCATGCGGTGTTCTCAAGCAAACTTCTACGTTTCAAAGATGATGTCGAATTTTATTTTGATCCATCGGCTCAGCTCGTCCATTTCCGCTCGGCTTCACGCGTCGGATATTCGGACTGGGGGGTCAACCGGAAACGGATGGAAGAGATTGCAACACGATATAAGGAGGTTTCCCGATGAAAAGTTATCAGTTGGTCGTAATTGGCGGGGGTGCAGCCGGAATGACGATTGCTGCGGGTGCAGCAAGTCTCGGTGCTCACGTTGCATTGATTGAACGGCATACGCATTTAGGGGGAGACTGCCTGCATTACGGATGTGTGCCTTCGAAAGCGTTGATCGAAGCCGCTCATGATGTCCATGTCATGAAGCAGACGGCAGCTAAATATAACATCACACTGAACGGGGACGCCGTTTATGCGAAGACGAAAGCCAGTGTCGACCGGGCGCGTAACATCATCCAATCGCATGACGGGACAAAACGTTTTGAAGATCTGGGTGTAGATGTTTACATCGGGGAAGCGAGCTTCTTAAGTGCCAATGAAGTTGAAGTGGCGGGACAACTGGTTGTTGGTGAAAAATTCGTCATTTCGACCGGCTCACAGCCGATCGTCCCACCAATCGACGGACTGGATACGATTTCTTATTTAACCAATGAGACGATTTTTGAACAGACCGAACGTCCTGAACGATTACTCGTCATTGGCGGCGGTGCCATTGGACTCGAACTTTCACAAGCTTATGCGCATCTCGGAACCGAGGTGACGGTCATCGAAGGCGCGGATTCCTTGATGCCGAAAGAAGACAGAAGCATGGTCACCGTGTTGCAACGCCAAATCGAACAAGAGTTGACGCTGCATCTCGCTACGACGGTCACGAGTGTTCGCAAAGCGGCGAACGGGATCGAAGTGACGGTCAAAACGGGAGACGAATCACGTGTCATCGAAACGGATGCGGTGCTCGTCGCAGTTGGACGGAAACCTCGGATTGAAGCATTGCGTCTTGACCGGGCGGGTGTTCAAATCGAAAAAGGATATGTTCAAGTCGATGCATCGCTTCGGACGAACCAACGTCACATCTTTGCCGTCGGTGACACGATTCAATCGTTACCGTTCACGCATGTCGCGGGTCTTGAAGGGAAAACGGTCGTCACGAATGCCTTGTTCGGTTTACGGACAAAACCGGATTACCGTGCGGTGCCATGGGTGACGTTCACGACGCCTGAACTCTTCCATCTCGGGTTGACGGAAGCAGAAGCGCGTCAAAAGTATGATGATATCAAAGTCTACGAAACAGGACTTGATGAAGTCGATCGTTTTGTCATCAACGGTCGGACGGAAGGACGTGTAAAACTGATTGCGGATAAGCGGGGGAAATTGATTGGTGCCCACGCGATTGGCGAACAGGCGGGTGAGTGGATGCAGGAAGTCGTTTATGCGATGGCCCGTAAAGATAAGGTCGGTCAACTGTCGCGTGTCGTCCATCCGTATCCGATCCGAGGAGCAGCCGTCCAGCGGGCAGCCGATCTGTACTGGCGTGAACGGTTGTTTGACGGTCCATTACCAAAATGGTTAAAACGATACTTTGATTGGAAACAAGGAGAATAATTCATGCAGCAATCCGCTAAAAAACGTAATTTTGTTCCACTCGTCATCATCCTGACTCTCGTCATCAATTTGTTGGTCGCACTGTTATTTTTTGCGCCGCCGTTACAAGTCGGGGACGGGTTTGACTGGACGATCCTTCCGTTCTTGAATGCGATTTTTAACAGCTTTACATTCATGTTATTACTCGGAGCCTGGATTTCGATCCGCCGTGGAAATCGTATCAACCACCGTCGTTTTATCGGTGGTGCGATGACGACGACTACGCTGTTCCTGATTTCGTACGTCACCTATCACGCGGTCAGCGAGTCGACGAAGTTCGGAGGCGAAGGATTTGTCCGTCCGTTGTACTTCTTTATTTTGATTTCACATATCATCTTAGCGGCGGTCATCGTCCCACTGGTCCTGATGTCGCTTGCCCATGCGTTGAATCAAAATTTCGAGAAACATAAGAAGTGGACACGGTTTACGATGCCGCTTTGGTTGTACGTCAGTCTTACGGGTGTCATCGTCTACTTGATGATTCGTCCGTATTATTAAAACAGCAAACAGGTCCATCCCGGAATAGTCTGGGATGGACCTGTTTGTGTTGCTTTTATGACGGCGTGACTTTCGTCTCGTCGAGAACATTTTGTGCTTTGATATCAATCAACGGACGGATCAATACTTCGACACGGCGGTTTTGACTCCGGCCGCTTTCCGTCTGGTTGGAAGCGATCGGTTGATATTCACCGTATCCAGTGACGGTAAAACGTTTCGGCGCGAGTTGCGGGTTACGTTGGAGCGCCCGCATGAAGCTGATTGCCCGCTCAGTGCTCAACTCCCAGTTGGACGGATATTGTGCCGTATTGATCGGAATGTTATCCGTGTGACCGGATACCTGAATCTGACGCTGACCGGCTTTGACGAGTAAATTACTCATTCCCTGAGCAATTTGAACGGCATTGCCGCGCACTTCGGCCTGGGCAGGGGAGAAGAGCGCACGATCACGGATTGTGAAGACCAGTCCTTCATTCGTCACTTCGACTTTGATGTCTTTTTCAAGCTTCTGTTGTTTAATGTAATCATTTGCATCTTGCTTGATTTTTTCGAGTTCGGCAATTTCATAACTTTGTGCCTTCGTTCGGGCATCCGTCTTTTTTGAATCCTCTTCTTCCTGTGAGGTTGACAACGAACTGTTCGTAATCATTCCGGAACCGCCGTTAAAGACGGAGCTGAACGATTGGGACATTGCTTTAAGTTTGACGGCATCGACGTTACTCGAAGCGAATAGAACAATGAACAAAGCCAGTAATAACGTCAGAAGATCGGCATAAGGAATCAGCCAGCCTTCGGAAATATGTTCGTCATGCGGCTTCTTTTTCCGCTTCATACGTCGCACGCTCCTTCGGTGTCAGATACACAAGTAACTTATCCTCCAGATTTTTAGGGGACTCTCCATTCTGAATCGATAAAATCCCTTCGATCATCATTTCATACAGTTGGATTTCAGTGGCTGACTTCTGCTTTAACTTCGTTGCGAACGGAAACCAAAGGACATATCCGGTGAAAATCCCGAACAGTGTTGCGATGAACGCACCGGAAATCGCATGACCTAATTTTTCGATGTCCGACAGGTCGGACAGGGCGGCGACGAGTCCGATGACAGCTCCGAGTACACCAAGGGTCGGCGCATATGTACCAGCTTGCGTAAAGATGTTGGCGTTGGCGTGATGCCGTTCCGTCATGTTTTCGAGATCACGGGTCATGACATCTTCGACATATTCGGACGGTTGTCCGTCGATGACCATCATGACACCACGGCGCATGAAGGCATTATCGACTTCTTCGAGTGCTGTTTCGAGCGACAGCAACCCTTCTTTTCGAGCTTGTGTCGAAAGTGTTAAAAACTGTTGCATCAACGTTTGTTTCGTCATCAGTTTCTGTTCGAAGAAGATGACCTTAAATAAAGCAGGGACGGTTTTGAGTCGCTCTTTCGGAAATGAGATCATGATGGCCGCAATCGTTCCGGCAAAGATGATGACAAGTGCCGCCGGGTTCAAGAGGGCGACCGGCGAAGCCCCTTTTAAAATCATTCCTCCGACTAGGGTGATGAGGCCTAGTATAATACCAATAATCGACACGATATCCATTTGTTTGTGCCACCTTTCCCCATGTTGTCTGATCGTGAACGAAAAATAAAAAGAGCAGAAGAGGCGTCTTCTGCTCGGAAATCCAAAAACCGAGTATCAAGCGCCGTTTTCGTCGATAAGCAATTGAATGCTTTCGTTTCGTTCGTCACGCTCTATATCGGTTAATACATCGTATTTTTTTAATGCAATATACAATTCATTTAGAATTGATTGATCCACATGTAGTGATAATAACTCCTCGAACTGATAATACAACTGTGCGGGCATCCATTGTGATTGGCGTTCCAGCCTTCGCGAGACATCTTCAATCGAATGTTCAGCCGTCCTAGGGTCCACTGTTTCCCTCAACCTCCTTTTATGATTAAACGT
>CABFOF010001433.1_pt1 | contig 17223 bp, 18 predicted proteins | sample 3521951 | NCBI WGS metagenome assembly CABFOF01 (sample SAMEA5312450, study PRJEB27640) | indoor metagenome | biome: indoor environment; feature: uncontrolled; material: polymer tiles stone | place: Germany | collected 2014-07-07 | reverse complement strand
GAGAAAACGAAAACGACTCCTTTGCTTGGTTGCAAAAGGAGTCGCCGCTTTTTATCAACCAAAGCTTTCGCTTTGCTGGTCGTAGCACCTTGCTGTACGCAGGTTGCTGGGACGTCATCGATCCAGATCTCTCGGTCCACTCTTGATAAGTGTTATATGAAGTTGATGTAAGTTCGTTATCATTGGGATGATAATACCATTCACAAAAGTGGAAAGTCAATCCTTATGTTTGTAAGGCACGAAGAACCGTGGCCCCTAACGTTTTGGCTCCGATCAGCAAGGCCTGCTCGTCGATTTCGTACTTTGGATGATGTTGCGGATAAATCGTTCGACCGTCCGTCTTCGCAGAACCGGTGAAGAAGTAACTGCCCGGGACCTGCTCCAGGTAATAGGCGAAATCGTCGGCAGCCATCATCGGTTTGACTTCACGGACGTGTCCTTCCGGTAAAAAGCCGGCCGCTTCCTGGACGAGCTTCGTTTCATTCGGATGATTCCAAAGCGACGGATAACCGGTCGTGAAATCGATGGAATACGTAGCACCAATTCCGGCACACGTCGTCCGGGCGACCAGATCCACCTGCTGGCGCAACTGATGCCGGAGCTGTTCATTAAACGTCCGGATTTCTCCGACAATTCGTGCTTCGCCGGTTACGATGTTCGGAGCCGTTCCGGCGTGAAACGAACCGATGGCGACAATCGCCGGCTCAAACGGATCGACCCGTCGACTGACGAGATGCTGAAGATTACAGACGAGCTGTGCACCGGCGACGAGTGCATCCTGCGTCCGGTGGGGGGGGCTTGGGCATGACCACCTTGACCGTGGACGACGATTTCAAATTCATCGATGGCACATAACGTATGTCCGCTGTGGTAACCGATCGTCCCAACCGGAAGATCGTTTTCAAGGTGGGTACCAAAAATCGCATCGACCCCGTCGAGGCAGCCATCTTCAATCATTTGAATGGCACCACCCGGAAACACTTCTTCACCGTGTTGATGAATGAACAGGATCGTGCCCTCGAGCTCTTCCTGCAGCGGTTGAAAGGCAGCGGCCAGTCCGAGGACGATTGCCGTGTGTCCATCATGTCCACAGGCATGCATCACACCGGGACGGATTGAGCGAAACGACAGTTCGGTTTCTTCCTGAAGCGGTAATGCATCAAAATCGGCACGGACGGCAATCGTTTTTCCGGGACGCGCCCCTTGTAATGTCGCGACGATACCGTTACCCCCGACATTTTTTTGATACGGGATACCGAGTGCTTCATAGTATTCGATGATTTTGGCCGGTGTCCGGACTTCTTGAAACGACAATTCCGGATGGCGGTGAAAATCGCGGCGTAAACGAATCATCTCGGCTTCTTGTTGTGCGAGATGGGTAAACAGGGTTTCTAACATCAAAATCATCCTTTACGGTATGTCTTTAGGAAAAACGGGTACAGGTAGAGGTAATCAAATCAGAGGAGGAATTAACACATGGGTGAAATCATCGTCAATGCCGTTCTTACAGTCAAAGCAGGATTAGCGGATCAAGTCTTTCCCATTTTAAGTACGGTTTACAAAGCCACACAAAACGAGCCGGGCTGCTTACGCTATACGTTACATCAATCGATTGAAAATGAACATGAGTTCATGCTCTATGAAGTCTACCAAGATGAGGCTGCACTCGAAGCGCATATCGCATCGGACCATTATAAAGCATACCGCGAACAAATCGAGTTGTATCTCGAAGACCGTCAAGTCACGAAATACGTCGAGATGACGTTCTGAACGATAAGCGAAGAGGGATGACTTTAAAGTCAGACCCTCTTTTTTGTTTGTGATGTTACATTGATTTAAAGCCAAGGAAATGTTCGCGCCAACGCGGTTCATAGATGGAATTGATCTGCAGTTGCGAGCCGCCGGCATGAATGAAATATTCATTGTCGAGCATGATGCCGATATGCGACGGACCATCGGTATACGTATTCTCGAAGAAGACGATATCCGAGCGTTTTCCACTGCTGATTGTCGTCCGGCGGTTCGTAAAGAAGGCGCCGTACCAATAGCCGCTGACGTTTGTCCGTCCCCCGTATTTCCCGGCTTGGTTCGTTGCGTAATGGATCAAACCAGAACAGTCAAAGCCGCCGTTGGCTGACGTTTGCGATCCCCACGTATACGGCGTTCCCAAATGTTTGGCCGCCGCTTGAATCAATTTTTCACCGCGGGACGTATTTTTCTGGGCAATCCGTGTGTCGCTCGTGACGGTGACGGCACTGACCGGCAGATAGACAGGGGACCAGCCGGATTGAATGACGTAGAAGTTTCCGACGCGATACCGGGGATAAACACGTTTGCCTTGTTCAATCAAACCGGCACTTTTCGGGCTGGCCGGTGTTGCGAAATAAGACGTCGTCGCTTTGACGGTATACGTTTTTAACCGATTGACCGCTTGTTGGGTGTAGCGCATATCCGGTTTTGTCGTCCCGATGTAGGGATTGATGACGTAACCGGTCGTTCCGTTTGGTAACCGGACTTGCCAGAAGTCGTCGTCAATCGCTTTGAGACCAATCAGCTTCGTGCCTTTCGTGAGATAGGCGGCAGGACGGCTGTACGCGACATCGGCTGAAAACAGCGGTGTCTGATCAAAATGTACATAAAAGACCGTTCCGACTTTTGGACGTGCGGCTGGTTTGTTTAAACCGAGTTTACTCGAGTCGACGAAACCAAACGTCGTCCCGATTTTGACGCGGGTGTAGTAGCCACTCTTGCCGTAAATCGACAGGGCGGTATTTTTTTTGAGTGTCCCGATTTTGCCCGTCAAACTGGCTTTTGGATGCACGACCAGTTTATCTTCGAGCACATAACGGGTTCCGGTGACATCATACAAATCCGGTTTTTTCGTGACGAGATCCGTCGTCTTGAGATAACCGTACACGGAACCGACCTTGACCCGTGTGAACGAACCGCTTGTCCCGTAAATCTCGATTGGTTCCGCCCGTTTGATCGAGCGGAGAACGGTTTTCGCGGTCGTGTCTTTGAAGATTGATGTGTTTTTAGCCGCATACCGAAGTCCGGTCTTTGCGAAGACTTTTGTTTTCGCAAGGGCACTCGTCAAGACGAAGGCATACTGACCGCGGAACAGAATCCGGCTGTAGGCGCCACTTGTGCCATAGACGGTCAATAACGTATTCGTTTGATGATTTTTTAAAATCGGACTGGAACTGTTGGCTGCCTGACGAATCGGGGTCGATGCCTGAACGTACAGGCGGTCCGTTTTGGCGTATGCTTTTAAGGGTGCCAAAGCACTCGTCAAGACGAAGGCATGCTGACCGCGGAATAAAATCCGGCTGTAAGCGCCGCTCGTTCCGTAGACCGTCAGCAGTGTATTCGTCTGATGTTGGGCGAGAACCGGGCTCGTACTGCTGGCTGCTTGACGGACCGGCGTCGGACTTTGCACATACAGGCGGGCAGTCTGTTCAAAAAATGCAAGATCCCCAAGGTGTGCCGTCAAGACAAAACCATATGTATCCTTCAACCGGACACGCGTATAGTCACCGGAGACACCGTAGATGTCGATATGTTGGTTTTGTGCCAGTGTGCCAAGCGGTTTTCCGGTTGCAGAAGCGGTTGGATAGACAGGCGTGAGTCGTTGGCTGTATTTTTTGCCGGTCACCGAATGCGAGGTGACTTTTGTTGTTCCGAGATGAGCGGTCAAAATGAAAGCATAACGACCATTCGACTTGATCCGGGTAAACGTGCCTGATGTTCCGAATGTTTCAACGGATTGATTGACGGCGTATTCTGCAAGGGCGGTTTCATTGGTATCAGCTGTCGGGTAGACGGCTGTTTTCTGTTGCACAAAACGTTCTCCGGTCGTTGCATAGACAGGAGTCGCACTGAGATCCGCCGTCAACACGAACTGATACACTGTGCCTTGCTTAATGCGTGTAAAAAGCCCTTCTTGTCCGTATGTATCGACTGCCGTATTCGGTGGCAACGTATCGGTTGTCACTGTCTCTGAAGCAGCTGTCGTATAAAGCGGCGTCGATTTATTCGTATAGCGGCTGTCAATTTTTGAATAAGTTGGAGCAACGGCTAATTGGTCGGTTTTAACGAATCGATGGACACCGTCGAGCAGGATGCGTGTAAACAGACCTTCTGTCCCGAACGTCTCGACTTCCGTCGCAGCAGGTAAAGTTTGAAGGGCGTCCGTACTGTCCGTTGTTTCAAAGACCGGTGTTTCTGTTTGGGTGAATTGTTTGCCGGTCGCGACGTCCGTCTGTTGCTCGGCGACTGCCGGAGCGACGTCACCTTCCGCAAGTCCCTGTACTGGAAACGAACTGAACAGCATGACGGAGGCAGCCAGTGAGGTGAACCATTTTTTCGAAAGAGGCATCGTATGTAAACTCCATTTCTTATAGAAAATTAATTTTAATTTAGCTAAAACTAAGTTTACCATGTTCAATTTTTATAGTGTAAAAAGATATCAAAAAAAGTCAATCATCCACCAAATTAAACAGGGGTGATCAGATACAAAAAAACCGATGCCTCCTGCGAGGCACCGGTCTGAGTTATTTTTGATCGTCTTCATGATCAACCTGCCATTCCCAATCGAGCATGCCGTAAATGAGGGAATCGCGCCAGTGGTCTTCCAGATACACCGTTTCGCGAAGTTGTCCTTCTTTTGTCATCCCGACTTTTTGGAGGACACGTTCGGAGGCGACATTTCGCGGGTCACACGTCGCTGTAATCCGGTGCAGTTCCAGTTTCTCAAAACCGAATTCAAGTAAAAAGTTGGCGATGAAGGTAGCATAGCCGTTTCCCCATTCGTCGGGAGACAAGATGTAACCAATCTCAGCCGTTTTATGTGCGGTATCGGTGATGACGAGTTCGCCAGCTCCGATCACGTGATCATCTGGAAAGGTAACCGCAAAGACATAGCGGCGACGTGGACTCTCGAGCTCACTTTCGAGAGCGTCGTGAATGAACTGTTTGCTATCACTTTCGGAGTTTGGTCCCCACGACTGATACTGACTCACGATGGGTTGTGAGGCATAGGCATGGACGGCTTCCAAGTCTTCTGGCGTGAAACGGCGGATTCGCAGTTGGTCATTGATTTTGTAGCGCATGATGGACTCCTCCTCTGTAGTTGACTCTCTATACCTATTAGCCACTTTTGGCGATTTTCCTGTTTGACAGGTAAAATCAAGCGTGCTAAAGTCGGGGTATCGAATGAAAAGAAGAGTAATCCTCTAGGGTTCCGTTCGGCTGGACCAAGGGAGGAACATGAGGGGCACCTCATGCAACGGAGGGATAAAAGCCCGGGAGTAAAGCGTTTTTTACGCTTACTCTCGGGCTTTTTTGTTTGAACCAGCATCTGTGAGGAGGAAATAACATGACAAAATATTGGTTAAGTATCGTCCTGGCGTCTTTTTTTGAAGTCGGCTGGGTCATCGGATTAAAACACGCAGCGACACCGCTCGAGTGGGGGGCGACGATCATCAGTATCATCGTCAGTTTCAGCGTTTTGATTAAAGTCAGTAATCATCTGCCGGTCGGGACCGTCTATGCCGTCTTCGTCGGACTGGGAACAGCCGGTACTGTATTGACCGACATTCTGTTGTTTGGTCAATCCGCATCGCTCATCAAGTTGATGTTGATTGCTGTTTTACTTGTTGGTGTCATTGGTCTGAAGTTAGTCAGTGGGGAGGGTGAAAAACAATGAGTTGGTTCTATTTGATTCTGGCGGGTTTATTTGAAATGTTAGGTGTTGTCTTGATCAATACGTTTAATCAGCAGAAAAACGCGAAAAACCTGATTTTGATGTTTGCCGGTTTCGGGTTCAGTTTTTTATTCCTGACCTTGGCGATGAATGAACTGCCGATGGGAACGGCATACGCGGTTTGGACCGGAATCGGGGCAGCCGGTGGTACGATTCTCAGTATGATCTTTTACAAGGAAGCGAAAGACTGGAAACGGTTGGTCTGTATCGGTTTGATCATCAGTGCGACAATCGGATTAAAGCTGATCGGGGAATAAACATATCATTTAGATTACTTTTCTCATCCGAGCCAACTTGGTGGCATATTTTAGTTGGAAAAAGGAAATACTCCTTATAAGACAGTACGTCATTAAAATTGTGCATAAGGGGATGGATCGGTATGAAGACGAAACAGTATATCGGAACGTTTTATAAAGAAGAAGAATTGATCTCGAAAATGGATGAGTTGCATCAGCAAGGTCATCGCGAAGAAGATTTTTATATCATCGTCAAAGAGAAATCGAATCTGCAACTTGTCCGCAGTCAAATGGACGCAGAGATTGCGACGACGAAACCGTCATGGATCGATCGGATCCGCGGCAATCAAGGACGTGACCAAGAAGTGGATAATTTGTTTGGGTCACTCGATTTACCGGCAGATCAAGTCGAAGTCCATAAAACGGAAGTGGAAGGCGGCGGATTCGTCCTGTTGCTCGAAGTCCAGGACATTCAGTTTGATCCCCATCTAAACACAGACAATACACATCCGGACGTCAAAGTACGTTACGGCAGCTATGAAGAGACGCATACATCAGACGATGCGAACTCCAACGCTCAATTGGGATCAGGGAATCCGCTTGATGTCGACAAGGATTCAAAAGAAGAACATGCGGAAATTGATTTGCACCGGGCGGGGACAGATAAAATGCCGCAAGACGAAGAGGCGATTGAAAACGCGAGGCCGGCCGGAGATCGCGAACCAAACGTAGCGATGCGTCGTGATGATGACTTCAAGCGTCCGGAGTGGGAAGAACAAAAAGTCCGTCACGAAGACGAGAAGACGGATGACAAAGAGGACCTTCATCGTCCAAACCGTTCTGCCGATCGCTCGGACGATTTGGCGAAACAAGATCACGGAAATAATTTGGACCGTTAATCCAAAAGTGATGAGTTGAAAATCGTTTGTAACACAGATCAAGGTGGCAGATTTGAAATCTGCCACCTTGATCTTTTGTCTTATTTTTTATGCATGTCATCCGGATTGGAACCGGTCCGTTCATTGCGGTTCAATTGATCGATGTGGTTCATCTCGTCCGCCGATAACACAAAGTCAAATACGTCCAGGTTTTCCCGGATCCGGCTTGGGGTGACGGATTTTGGAATGGCGATGATCTCGTGTTGAAGGTGCCAGCGCAAAATGATTTGGGCCGGCGTCTTGGCGTGTCGCGCTGCGATGTCCACGATGACCGGTTCTGTCAAGGCATCGCGTCCCTTCATCAGTGGACTCCATGCTTCGACGAAGATACCATGTTCCCGGCAAAACGAACGGATCGCTTCCTGGCTCAGAAACGGATGCAGTTCGATTTGGTTGACGATCGGCACAATCGTTCCTTCTTCGAGAACCCGTTTGAGGTGCGGGATGTGGAAGTTCGAGACACCGATGGCTTTGGTTTTTCCTTCTGCATAAAGGTGCTCGAGCGCGCGCCATGTGTCCATGTATAAATCCTCATCCGGCATCGGCCAGTGGATTAAATAAAGATCGACATAGTCGACATCCAGTTTGTCCAGGCTCGTTTGAAACGCAGCAAGCGTCTGATCATAACCTTGATCCTTGTTCCAGACTTTCGTCGTCAAAAAGATGTCTTCCCGGGGAATTCCCGAATCCCGCAAAGCGCGTCCGACACCGGCTTCGTTCTCATAAATCATTGCCGTATCGATTGACCGGTAACCGGCCTGTAGGGCTTCCCGTACCGCTTCATAGACCTCTTGTTCCGGTACTTTAAAAACACCGTACCCGAGTTGCGGCATGACAAGTCCGTTGTTTAATGTGATGAATTCCATTTTGAATCCCCCTTAGTTCAGCAATGTTCTGCTTATTTAGTGTACGCCTTCTGTTGCTGAAAATCGAATCAAACGAAGGGTTGAACTCAGCGATGGACTTCCGTATACTGAGCGTTAACAAATAATGGAATGAGGGATAACGATGATTCGTCAAGCAGTTTTGCAATACATACATGAAGAACGGGCGGTCGATCGGCTCACGACACTGTTAGCGGATCGAAAAGCCGTCATGCTGCACGGGAAACAGGCACTCGAAGCCGCCCGAGGCTATCTTCCGGAACTACCAAAAATCGAGTTCAGCGGACATTGTACGGATCAACAAGTTGAGCGGTTGGCAGAACGATGTGCGACGTACGAAGTCATCGTCGCCGTTGGCGGAGGGTCATTGATTGATACGGCAAAGCAGGTCGCGGTCAAACAAAACCGTCCCTTAATCGTCATTCCGACTCTTGTTTCAAATTGTGCCCCGTGGACACCGCTTAGTGTCATGTATGATCAGCAGGGACAGTACGTGCGGTTTGATACGATTCCCGTCGTTATCGAGGCTTTGTTGCTCGATCACCGGATTCTTGCCAATAGTCCCTATGATTATTTCGTTGCCGGACTCGTTGATACGTTAGCCAAGTGGTATGAGGCACGCGCCCTCAGCGGCACAACGGCAGACGATCCGGTTGTCGAGTCCGCGTTGCGGATGGCCGAACACTGTAAAGCGCTGATTTTGCGGACGCCGATCAGTCCGGAACAATTTAAAGCCTATCCGTCATCCATCCAACACTTGATGGAGACAGTCATTCCGCTTGCTGGAAGTGTCGGTGGATTTGGTGACGAAGCGACGCGCGGAGCGATCGGACACGGTGTCCACAACGCATTGTCACCGTTCCCTTCAACCAAAACAATCCTCCATGGAAGCAAAGTCGGGTATGGCTTGCTGGTCCAGGAATTATTGCTTGGTGAAACGAAATCTTACGAAGAGTTGCAGCACTATTTAAGAGACAATCAGCAACCGACGACAAGTACAGAGCTTGGTTTGACGGAAGCGGAGCGAGAAAATTTGGCGGAACGAATTGGTCAAGAACCCCTCTGTCAATTGATCGAGACCGATCTGTCTCCGCGTACGATTTTGGCAACCTTAATGAAAAACGATCAACAAGCCGTTCGCTCACGTTGAGTACACGCTAAAAAAATCCTGCCCCGAACATCCGGAGGCAGGATTTTTTTATTGGGCTTTGGCAAGTTGTTGATACGGGGCAGGACGACCAAGCAGGTATCCTTGTCCGAAGTCAAAGCCAAGTTCCCGGCATAGATCGAGTTCTTCTTGGCGCTCGATGCCTTCTGCAAGAATTTGAATGCCCATCTCTTTTGTTAAATGGCGTGCTTTTCGTAAAAAGGCTTCATTTTCCGCGACCGTATCGCAATGGGAGATGAAGGCACGGTCAATTTTGATGTAATCCGGTTGCAGAAGTGACAACATATCGAGCGTCGAGAATCCGGCACCGACATCGTCCAGCGCGACTTGAATACCTTGTTTTTTATACTGTTCGAATACGTGTTTCAAATGATTAACGTCTTCGATTTTTTCCGTCTCAACAACTTCAAACACCAATCGGCTAGGGTCGACCTTGTATCGTTCGACGATTTCGAACGTATGGCGCAGACAATACTCCGGATTGTAGATCGTTGAGGGCAGGAAGTTGATAAATGTCTTCTCCGTCCCGCCGACTAAATGGGTCGCACGGATCGCTTCCTCACGTGCCCGCTGGTCGAGTCTTGAATGGAGTCCCATCTTTGAAGCGGTCGAGAAGAGCAAACCAGGCGACATCGAGACATTTTCGTCTGCTGCCCGAAGCAACGCTTCATTGGCAAACAGGGTATTGTCCTGAATGTTAAAAATCGGTTGCAGATGACTGGTCATGATTCCATTTTGAATGAAATCGATCGTCTGTCGGTTGTGTAACTGCTCCAGTAAAACAGAAGCAGCGAGAACCGGTGTGGCGAGACGTGATCCAACTGCCCGGCAGGAGACCGGGACGTCAGCAATGCGTAAAGTCGCTGTCAGTAATTGTTCCAGTTCTTCAAAAGAAGCGTAGGAAAACACTTCGGATGCAGGGGACTGGATATGTAGAGAACCAGTCTCAATAAAACGGATTGTCGTTGTACATTCGGCGCAAGGATGCCACATGAATGGGTGTCCACCTCTCTTATTTCAAATACACGTAAAAAAGATGTATTTATTAAATTGGTTAAACTCTTTACCCGAAGATAATCTATATACAAACCTGATATCAACTATTTACCTCTCCATTGACCAAAGTAAAAAAAGAGAGCGACGAATTCGTCTCTCTCTTTTATCGGTTGATTAGTACATAATCTAAAGCATCACGACCGGATCCATAAAATCCAGACGGTCGCATGGAGTAAAAGCGCGAGTGGAACGAACAACTGAAACTTAGCGGTCCGTGTTTTATGACGGACAAGTTGCATCGCGAGCAATGTTCCGAGCGCCCCACCAAGGAAAGCGATCGTCAACAAGGTGGCTTCCGGTGTCCGCCAGGCCCGTTGTTTCGCTTGGCGTTTATCCCGCCACATCGAAACAAATCCGATCACGGTCATCAAACCGTAAAATAGAAGGATACTCGAGTAAACTGTCATGTCAAATCCTTACCTTTCTGCGCCACCGCCGCCTGAACTTCCGCCACCACCACGACTGCCACCGCCACCACCACCGCCTCGCATGATGGCAGAGAACAGGTTGATGATCGCAAAGAAGAACATGCCGCCGGTGAACTTCATATCAAGAAACAGCAACAAGACGAGACCGGCACCAATCAAGACTTTTGCCCACGTGCTCAACCCGCTGTCGTTAGTTTGTTTAACCGGATCTTGAGATTCAAGCGATTGTTCTTTTGAGATGACGCTGACGACGGCTTTGTACGTTTCGGAAGCCGCCTTGCCATACTCACCTTGATCGCGGTAGGGAACCGCGTACTTGTCGAGAATCCGTCCGGCTGTAATATCCGTCAAGATGCCTTCCAGCTTGTAACCAACTTCGATTCGAAAATTTCGGTCTTGTTCGTTTGGAGCCACGACGACGAGCACTCCGTTATCTTTTCCGGCTTGACCGATGCCCTGCGCCCGGAATGTCTCATTGGCATACGTGCTTAGATCCTGTCCTTTTAAATCAGGGACGGTCTTCAGGACGACTTGTGCCGTCGTATACTGTTCGAGTTCTTGACCGAGACGAGCGAGTTCCGCTTCTTCCGACGCAGACAGCAGCTGGGCATCATCTTGGATGAAGAATGCTGCGCCCGTGCGTTCTGACACGGCTTCGGCAGTCGGAGTCAGAAGGAAGAAGACGAGGAACGCGGTGAAAAGCAGTCGCGTTCTTCGCCAAATCATTTCGAATCACTATTGAAGTCAACCGTTGGATTTTCACGGTCACTTTCTGAGATTTCATAATATGGTTTTTTCTCAAAACCAAACGCCGAAGCATAAAGCGAAGTTGGGAAACTGCGACGTTTTTTGTTGTAGACGGTCACGGCATCATTATAATCTTTTCGTGCGATACCAAGACGGTTTTCTGTTCCTTCCAGTGTATCCATCAACGATTGGAACCGTTCGCTTGATTTAAGTTCCGGATACGTCGTTTGCAAGGCAATCAATCCGCGAAGCGAAGAGGTGACCTGCTGATCGGCTTCAATCCGTTGTTCTGTCGAAGCCGCACGGGCAAGACCCGCTTGTGCCTCAGCGATATCACCGTAGACTTTTTCTTCCTGACCGGCAACACCTTTAACCGTTTCAACCAGGTTCGGAATCAAATCCGCCCGGCGTTTAATCTGATTGTCGACTTGTGACCATTTGTTTGAAACGTCTTCTTCGACGTTGACGAGACTGTTGTACTGTCCGATCGCCAAAAATGCGATGAGGACGACGACGGCAATCCCGATGATGAGAGGTAACTTGGACCCTCCACGATTTCTGCGTGCCATAACTACGTTCACTCCTTTTTCTTTATCTCAACTATATATACCCTAATCACTCTTAATTAGTTTCATGAAAATGAAAAACTACCAGCGATTCGCTGGTAGTTTGAAAATTACAGATAAACGATGACGGCAAGAATTGCTGCCAAGACGAGACGGTAGATCGCAAACGGAACAAGTTTGATCTTGTTGATCAGCTTCAAGAAGAAACGGATCGACAGTAACGCAAATCCGAAGGAAGCAACGAACCCGACTGCATAGAAACTGAGGTGTGCCATTTCGATGTACTCCCAGTTCTTGACGAGCGAGAGGAAACTTGCGCCGAACATGATCGGAACAGCCATGATGAAGGTAAAGTCTGCTGCCGTCCGGTGGTTCATTCCGAGGAACACCCCTCCGGAAATCGTTGAACCGGACCGGGAGAAGCCTGGCCAGAGCGAGATACATTGGAACAGACCGACGAGTGCTGCTTGACGGTAAGAAATTTGATCAAGTGTCGTGGTTTTCGGTTCTTTTGGTCCGAATTTATCGGCTGCAATCATCAGGATCGCTCCGGCGGCAAGACCGATGATGACCGTGTCGATCGAGAAGAGGTTCTCATCGATGAAGTCTTCAAACAACAGACCAAGAACGGCTGCCGGGAGTAAACCGATCAGGACGTGACGCAATTTCAGTTTGTGTGTACCTGTTGCGTCATGTTCGCCTTCGATCTTATAGAGACCAATCAGGCTGAACAACCGTTTCCAAAAGACGACGATGACGGCGAGGATCGATCCCAGCTGAATGACGATCTTAAACGTATTCGCAGAATACTGACCTAAAAATTCTGATGTCTGGAGCCACATATCGTCAACGATGATCATATGTCCGGTTGAGGAAACAGGGGCGAATTCCGTCATCCCTTCGACGAAACCGAGTAAAAGTGCTTTAAGTAATTCAATGATAGTCATGTTATTCTCCTTCTATATTTTTCTAATTAAAAACATATCATGTTTTATTCTTCTGAGATAGAACTAATCGAAATATCGGGCGCAGGTCTGAGGCAAATATGACTTGTCGTAGACAAGAAAAGGGAGTACACTGATTTTATAATCAAACAATCGTTTGAATGAGGTGAGAAGATGGAAACCAAAACAGAACGACTTCACGTGACCGGAATTGATTGTGCCAACTGTGCAGCCAAAGTCGAACGCGGTGTTTCGAACGTCAACGGCATCGAGCAAGCCAATTTGGATTTTGCCGGGCAAAAACTGTATCTGACGTACGAAAAAGAGGCAATACTCGACGATACTTATCGCGCGGTTGTTAATCGAGTCCAGGAACTGGAACCCAATGTTGTGCTCACGCGACCGGATGCATCAGACGGCGAGGACGATCACGGTCATCATCATGACCACGGACCGTTTTTGACTCGGACGAAAAAAATTCAATATGGTATGGGTCTGCTGTCCTTCGCCGGGGCGTATCTCGTCCCGGGATCAATTGACCTTCTATTTTTTGCGATTGCGTACTTATTGATCGGATGGGATGTCTTGCGAACGGCTGTCCGGAACATACGACACGGACAGGTGTTTGACGAGAACTTCCTGATGTTCATTGCGACGATCGGTGCGTTTTTGATTGGCGAATATCCGGAAGCCGTCGCCGTGATGCTGTTTTATCAAATCGGTGAGTTTTTCCAACATCGTGCGGTGGATCAATCCCGGAAATCGATTGCTGAACTGATGGACATCCGCCCGGATGTCGCGACGCTTGCAGACGGACGACAAGTCCGGCCGGATCAGGTGACGATTGGTCAGCGGATTCTGGTCCGGGCAGGCGAAAAAATCCCTTTGGACGGGACCGTCCTCGAAGGGGAAGCTTTCATCGACACAACCGCCCTGACCGGCGAATCGGTCCCGCGACGGGTCCGACCGTCCGATTCGATTTTAGCCGGGACGATCAATACGGATGGACACCTGCTGATTCAAGTCGACCGCCGGTATGGCGAGTCAACGGTTGCTAAAATTCTTGATTTAGTGGAAAACGCGTCGCGTCATAAAGCACCAACAGAAAAATTCATCACCCGCTTCGCGCGTGTCTACACACCTGTCGTCGTTGTGATTGCAACATTGCTCGCGGTCGTGCCACCACTCCTGACCAGCGGGGCGACATGGGGGGACTGGATTTACCGGGCACTTGTCTTCCTGGTCATCAGCTGTCCGTGTGCGCTTGTCATTTCGATTCCGTTAGGATTCTTCAGCGGGATTGGTGCTGCTTCAAAACGGGGGATTCTCGTTAAAGGGGGTAATCACCTTGAAGCGTTGCAACAGCTGGATACGGTCGTGTTCGATAAAACCGGGACTCTGACAGAAGGGGTGTTTGAAGTCGTCGAACTGCGTCCAGCAAGTGGATCGGATGAAGAACTGTTGCAGGCGGCTGCAACGGTCGAACAACACTCGAATCATCCGATCGCGAAATCGATCCAACGCCTGTACGCGACACGTGGTGTCGTCACGGTGACGGGACAAGATTACCGGGAAGTAGCCGGTTCCGGTGTCACCGGACGGTTTGGAACGGATCAGCTGGAGGCGGGGAACGCCCGTTGGTTCAAGGAACTGGGCTTTACGCCGCTTGATCAGACGGAAGACGGGACGTATGTCCATGTTTCGAAAAATGGAACGTACCTCGGGTTTATCCGGATTGCGGACCGGATTAAATCCAGCACGGTCGACGCCTTACAGGATCTAAAAAAACTGGGTGTCCGTCGAACGGTCATGTTGACCGGCGACCGGCAGGAGACGGCACAACGAATCGGTCAACAGGTTGGCATCGATCAGATCGAAGCGGAACTGTTGCCGGATCAAAAAGTCGACCAGTTGGAAGCAATCTTGCGACAAGCAAAAGGGAAAGTTGCGTTCGTCGGAGACGGCATCAACGACGCACCGGTTCTGACACGGGCCGATGTCGGCATCGCGATGGGCGGACTTGGCAGTGACGTCGCGATTGAAGCGGCAGACGTCGTATTAATGACGGATGAACCGAAGCAACTGGTGGAGGCAATCCACGTCGCGCGTGCCACCCGGAAAATCGTCTATCAGAACATCCTCTTTGCACTCGGTGTCAAAGGAGTTTTCTTACTCCTCGGTGCCTTCGGGATTGCGACGATGTGGGAAGCGGTATTTGCAGACGTCGGTGTGACCGTTCTTGCGGTCTTGAATGCCATGCGGATTTTACGGAAGTAATGCTTTTTTAAATAAGACAAGGGTGGCAGAATTGTAATCTGCCACCCTTGTCTTTGTAGACGCTGACTTTTGAGTCAGCGTCTTATTTTGATGCGTAGAAAACAATCAACAAAAGAGATTAGCCTAATGCGACGTCAAGAATCATCATCACGGTGAATCCGACCATTAACCCGAGTGTGGCCAAGTCTGAGCCGTTTTCCGCCTGTGATTCAGGAATCAATTCTTCGACAACGACAAAGATCATCGCACCGGCAGCGAAAGCCAACGCATACGGTAACAGCGGTTGAATGAAGAAGACGGCAGCTGCGCCAATCATGGCGGCAATTGGTTCGACGATTGCGGACAACTGTCCATAGTTGAAGGCACGCCGGCGTGACATGCCTTCACCACGAAGCGGAATCGACAAGGCCGCCCCTTCCGGCATGTTTTGAATCCCGATCCCAAGCGCGAGTGTCAACGCGCCGGCAACTGTTGCCCCGTCCATGTTAAGCGCCGCTGCACCAAAGGCAACACCAATCGCTAAACCTTCCGGGATGTTGTGTAAAGTAATCGCGAGAAACAATAAGGTCGTCTTTTTTAAACCGGTCGACGGACCTTCAGCTGTTTCAAGCGGAGCAGACAGATGAAGATGGGGGGTGACGAAGTCAAGCAATCGGACGAAGAATCCACCTGCCAGAAAGCCGAGCGCCGCCGGCAACCAGGCAATCCCGCCATCTTTTTCCGTAAACTCGATCGCAGGGGCGAGCAGGGACCAAAACGAAGCGGCGATCATGACGCCGGCGGCAAAACCAAGCATCATGTTCATGACGCGTTTTTCAATGGTCGTAAAAACAAATACAAGTGCTGCACCAAGTGCAGTCAGTCCCCAAGTCATCATCCCGGCAAGTAACGCCTGCAGGACGACGGGGAGTCCGATGAACCAATCCATCATCTACATCATTCCTTCTTTCAATCACGATTCGTAAAATAAGTGCGCGAGGTATGATGCCTCCTGTCTCTTCTACCCGTTTTCAATCCGAACAATTCCCATAAACGGAATTTGAATCCGTGAAGCTCCACGCAGAACGACATACGCGTGTTCACGATGAATGTGTTCGATGAAACCGGATGTCGTGACGTAACCTCTTTCACTATAATACGTGATTTCCAACTCGTTTCCTTCTATTAAGGCTTCTTCAAGCAGGAACTGCCATGGATACTGCAATTGTTCATCGATGACCGGAAAATCAATCCGGTGTTTTTCGAGATAATACGCTTTGAGCAGTTGAACGTGTTCCGGCATCAGAAACGGAATCCATTTGAGATTTCCGCGGTCACGGTAACGTGTCATGCAGGTCACCTCCCGGGTGACCGCCGACGAACCGGAGCCGGCGTTTGGCGACACTTGTATCAAGGAAGGACACAGCAAGACGGATCGTTCCTTTGCCATACCGCAGATTGACACGGTCCATCGCTTTTAACAACCGTTTTCTGCGCCAGACTTTTCGGTTGTCTTCAAACAGCGACAGTTGCAGTGTCCCCTGATCGGCGGTGAGCTGACCAAGTGCAACCGACAAAAAACGAATCGGCTCGCCTTCCATCCAGTTCGGTTCGAACAGTTGAAGCAGATGACGCAACAGAAGCCGTTCATCAGCGGTCGGATAGGGGAGCCGGAGTTGTTTGGAAAAACCCGATCGTAAAACATGCCGGGAATAGCGGACACCCAGATGAACCGTCCAACCGACTTGATTGGAGAAGCGCACCCGGGCGGCGACGTCACCCGCCAGTTCAGCCAGAACCAAACGGATCTGTTCATACTGGTAGTAGTCACGCATCAGGGTCACACCATGTCCGATTGTTCGTTGCACAGCAGGTGAAGTCTGAAACAATGCCGTCGGATCGATTGTCGTCGGTGAACTGTCAATGCCCCATGCGTGATGCCACAGTTCGGCTCCGAGCACACCAAACCGTTCATGAAGGTCTTCGACGCGGGAGGCTGCCAAATCGCCGATCGTTTCGATGCCGAGTGCCAGCAAGTGCTGTTCCATCTTTTGACCGACACCCCACATCTTTCGAATCGGATAGTCGTGTAGCAACCTCGAGACATCTGCATAGCCGCACCGTGCGATGCCTTCGCGTTTTCCGAGTAAATCGAGGACCAGTTTCGCGACGACATTGTTTGGACCGATGCCGATGCGGACCGGAATGCCGGTCTGCTCCCAAATGGCGTTTTGAA
>CABFOF010000822.1_pt1 | contig 19023 bp, 21 predicted proteins | sample 3521951 | NCBI WGS metagenome assembly CABFOF01 (sample SAMEA5312450, study PRJEB27640) | indoor metagenome | biome: indoor environment; feature: uncontrolled; material: polymer tiles stone | place: Germany | collected 2014-07-07 | reverse complement strand
CTCCATCAATAAAGTAGTGGGGTGTTCGATCAGTCCGGCAAACCGATTCGTAAAGGCGACTGCGGTCGCGCCGTCCGCCACACGATGATCAAAGGACATCGACAGATTCATCATCGAGCGGATGACGATTTGATCCTGGTCGTCGACACACACCCGTTTTTTCGTTTTGTGGAAGGCGATCAACGCCGTTTCCGGATAATTGATGATCGGCGTTGCGCCTGTACTGCCGAGTGGTCCGACATTACTCATCGTGAAGGTGCTCGCTTTGAGGTCTGCTGCCCGTAAATCACCGTTCTTGGCACGGGTGGACAGATCCGCGACTTGTTGATGCAATTGTTGCATCGTCAGTCGGTCGGCGTCCTGGACGACCGGCACGATCAATCCGTCAGCCGTTTCAGTCGCGACACCGATATGGTACTGCCGCTCCAAAAGAATCTGTTCGTTTGCTTCATCGAGCTTGGCGTTGAAGACCGGGAAGTCTTGTAAGGCGACGATCAAGGCTTTGATGAAAAAAGCGTTGACGCTGATCGGTTTCCCGGCGGCTTTCAATTCTTCGCGCAATGCCAGTAAACGGGTCATGTCAACTTCTTCAAAGTGGGTGACATGCGGAATCGTAAAAAGTGACTGGGTCATCTTTTTGGCGATTTGTTTACGAATGCCCCGGAACGGAATCGTCTCGACCGGCGCAGATGGTGTCTCGACCGCGACTGGACGCTGATTGGTCTCAGGAGTCGTTCCGCTTTCAACGAAACGACGTACATCTTCTTCCGTGACACGACCGGACGGATCGACAGCCGGAACTAGTTCCAGATCGATGCCAAGATCGCGGGCGATTTTCCGGGTGTAAGGTGTCGCCAACACACGTTTTGGACGTTCCGCCAGGAGAGCGGTCATGGTTGGTTGTTGTTGCGATTGCTCGGACCGTTCAACCGTTCGTTCAACGGTGACTGCCGGTTGTGCTTCCGTTGCCTCAATCAATAACAAGACCGTCCCGACGCCAACCGTTTGTCCGACAGGAATTAACAGATCCGTGACGACACCGGACACCGGAGCCGGCAGTTCAGCGACCATCTTGTCAGTCGAGACTTCGACGACCGGTTGGTCAATCGTGACCCGATCGCCCACCTGGACCAGATAGTTTGCGATTTCACCTTCCGTCATGCCTTCCCCCACATCATGCAATTTCACTTCAATCATCCTGCTCACTCCTTAAAAATCGATCGTACGCTGGATCGCTTCAAGCACACGAGTCGGCGTCGGGATGTAATGGTCTTCGAGCGCGAATAATGGAACCGGCACATCGAATCCGGTGACCCGGGCAATCGGTGCCCGTAAATACAAGAACGAAGTATCATTGATTAAAGCAATCAAATCATTCCCGAGTCCACCCGTTGCCTGTGCTTCATGAACGATGACAGCCCGACCTGTTTTTTGGACGGAGGCGGCAATCGTCGTCCGGTCAAGCGGATAAAGTGTCCGTAAATCAATCACTTCACAGGAGATACCACGTGTCGCTGCTTCGGTCGCCGCTTTTTGGGCAACCTGCACCATCGCCCCCCAGGCGATGAGTGTCACGTCGTGACCTTCCGTGACGCATTTGGCTTTTCCGATTTCAACCGTGTACGACTTACTCGGAACCGGTTCCTTAAAGGCGCGGTAACTGCGCATCGATTCGAGGAATAAGACCGGGTCCGGATCTTCAATTGCTGCAATCAATAAGCCTTTGGCGTCGTAAGGCGTTGCCGGACAGACGACCTTTAAGCCGGGCATCGAGGTGAAGAGGGCTTCTGTGCTGTCCGAGTGAATTTCCGGCGCCCGAATGCCTGCCCCGTAAGGAGCCCGGATGACCATCGGGACACCGTAACGTCCCATCGTCCGCATCCGAATACGTGCGACATGCGTCATGATTTGTTCGTAGGCCGGATAGATGAAACCAAGGAATTGAATTTCGACAATCGGTTTAAACCCGTTGACCGCAAGACCGATTGACGTTCCGACGATTCCCGCTTCGCTGAGGGGTGTATCGATGATCCGGTCTTCGCCGAATTCTTCCTGTAGACCGTCTGTTGCCCGGAACACCCCGCCGTTTTTTCCGACATCTTCGCCTAATACGAGTGTCGTCTCATCGGTCGTCAGTTTTGTCCGTAAGGCATCGGTGACAGCCTGGACAAGCGTCATCTCCGTTTGTCGATTGATTGGTGTCGCCATGTCAATTCCCCCTCGCTGTCAGGTAATCCGCTTTTTGACGGATTAAATCGTCCGGTAGTGTCGCAAACGTATGATCAAACAAATCGTTGACGTCAGGTGAAGGGAAGGCTTCCATCGTTTTGACGGCCGCCTCGACCTCTTCTTGATGGCGGATTCGAATCGCTTCGATTTCCTGTTCCTCGTAAAACCCTTGTGCCTTCATGAAATCTTCCAAGCGGGTGAGCGGATCGACACGATCACGCGACCGGTCCTGATCGCGGTATTTCGACGGATCATCGGCCGTCGTATGCGCACCGAACCGCCATGTGACGGCTTCGATCAATGTCGGACCGCGGCCGGACCGGGCCCGCTCAAGTGCCTCTTGCATCGTGAAGTACACGGCAAAGACGTCGTTGCCGTCAATCCGGACGCTCGGCATCCCGTAGGCCAACGCTTTTTGGGCAATCGTTTCCGAATGCATCTGTTTTTGGATCGGGACCGAGATTGCATACCCGTTGTTTTGATTAAACAAAATGACCGGTGCTTGGAAAACGCTCGCGAAGTTCATCCCTTCATGGAAATCACCTTCCGAGGTCGCACCGTCTCCAAAATAAGCGACGGCGACTTGATTCGTCCCTTTGCGTTTTTCTGCCCAGGCCGCACCAACGGCATGGGGAATTTGTGTGGCAATCGGTACTGCCGGCGGGAAGATGTGCAACTCGTCCGTCGGGACACATCCTTCGACACGTCCATTCCAGTACAAAAACGTCCGGACCATGTCAGCGCCAAAGGTCAGTGTCGCCCCGTGATCACGATACGTCGGGAAGACCCAGTCCTTGTTATGCAGCGCATAGGCACTGCCGACCTGTGCGGCTTCCTGCCCTTCAAACGGAGCGTAGGTCCCGAGCCGTCCCTGGCGTTGCAGGTTGATCGCCTTGCGGTCAAACGTCCGGATACGGTTCATATGTGTGAACAGGGCGAGGCTTAGCTCCTTGGTCAGTAAGTCGGTTTTAGATGTATCGATCACTTGCCCCGCATCATCAAGGATACGGTGGATCGGAAATTGGGTTTCCATCGGTGTCACCTCCATTAGTCGTTACGGATGTTCCATTTTGGTTTGATCGTATTCGTAAAGATGTTGTTATGACGTGAGCGGATTTGAATGCGTTTAGTGCACATCCGGTCCGCCGCTTCAAGTGTCGTGATCGATTCCGCATGGGACTCGTGGAACACTTCGAGGACCGCATCATAGATGTGCTTGGTTTTCAGCAAGACCCGTTCATGGTTCGCCCCGTATAATTCATCCGCGACTTGAATCAATCCGCCGCCGTTGACGATGTAGTCCGGCGCATATAAAATGCCGCGTTGCTTTAATTCGAGTGCGAGCGCATCCACTGCCAGCTGGTTGTTGGCAGATCCGCAGATGGCCTTACATTGCAACAAGTGGATATTCGTGGTTTGGATGACGCCCCCGTAAGCACAAGGAACAAAAATATCCGCATCCGTCAGATGGATTTCATGGGCGGCGATGACCCGGACTGTCCCCGGCGTTTGTTCTGCCCGTTCAACGAGCATAGCCAAAACCGCTTCATTGAGATCGGAGACGTATAAGTTGGCGCCTGCGTCCAACAGCTGTTCTGCGACTTTATAGCCGACTTTTCCAAGACCCTGGACCGCGTAACTCGCCCGGCTTAAATCGTCTGATCCATACAAGGTTTCGACGGTTGCGCGCAGACCATAGATGACGCCTTCCGCTGTCGGGATCGACGAATCCCCGCTGCCGCCAAAGGCTTCCGGAATGCCGACGATCCGGGAGGTTTCCCGACTGGCATGGACGAAATCGTCCATCGTCGTTCCCATGTCCGTCCCGGTATAGAAACGACCGCCAAGCGAATCGACGAATCGTCCGAAGGCCCGGAAGAGTTCCGGCGTCTTATCGGTTGCAGGATCACCGATGATGACGGCTTTGCCGCCGCCAAAATCAACGTCAGCCGCGGCGCATTTATACGTCATGCCGCGCGACAGGCGTAAAACATCATCCAGTGCTTCGTCGACGGTTGAATACGGCGCCATCCGGCATCCGCCGAGGGCGGGACCGAGCGTCGTATCATGAATGGCGATGATGGCTTGCAGACCGGACACGGGATCGTTGCAAAAAACGACCTGTTCATGACCGGAGATTTTTTCCATGATGGACGGTGAGGGATTCGTAGACGGGTTCAACATATTCATAAGAAACATCCTCCTGACTTATAGTAAGCGCTTTCATTTTGAGATTTACAAAACACGCGGCGTCAACTTTTCCTGAATCAGCTGCTTCGTTAAGATGATTTGTTTCACCTCACCCAGACCGATGACACGATCGCCGTGTCTGACTTCGACTTTTGCCAAGACGCGGTCAGGTGTGAGTTCGATGACAGTGGCTTCGATCCGGATATTTGATCCCAGTGTTGCCATCCCCAAGTGCTTCAAGGAAACGGCACCACCGACTCCTTCTTCCTGTTCTTCGAGGTAAGGGAGGATTAGTTTTCGGGCCGCCCATTCCATGTGATAGACCATCGAGACGGTTGAATAGGCCGGATGGACGATCACACCTTCAAACTGAGCGAACATTTCTTCGGTCACAATTGCTTCAACGACGGCTGTATCTCCAAGCGACAAACCATTTCTCAACGTGATTCCCCCTTGATTCCGACCACAGCTGGTCTTACCAAAAATAGTATAACACTTGTCACACGATATTTTATCAATCAGTTACGAAATGAGCAAACATTTTAAGAAATATTTTCCAAAAAGAAATATCATTTTTGCGTTTTCTCTATAGGAAACGCCTTTACGGGTGATTTTGATTTAAACGGCGTCAGAAAAAGTTAATTTGGGAGCTTTTAACAAAATGGAGGATTGACAATAATGTGAACGTATCGTAGGTTTATGGTATAACCATTTTAAAACGGACGTTTATTTATTGTGTCGGAAAAATCGAGGAGGTGCAATTTGTATAACAAGATTCTCGAAACGATGACGGCGGAAGTCAGGACAAGCTTACAGTTGGAACGCTTGCGCGAGACCGTACGTTATGTGACAGCGCATGTGCCCTTCTACAGAACACAGTTCGCGGACCGCGGACTCGATGCCGATTCCTTGGAGACGTTGACAGATCTGCAAAAATTGCCGTTCACCCGGAAAAGTGATCTGCGTGAACACTATCCATTCGGATTGTTCGCTGTTCCCCCGCAAGCAGCAGCCCGGATTCATGCTTCATCCGGTACGAGCGGAAAACCGACTGTCGTCGGTTATACCGAAGAAGATCTTGCGGACTGGTCGACTGCCGTCGCGCGTGGTCTGATTGCGATCGGGGCGGACAATACAGACCTGTTGCACAATGCCTACGGGTACGGATTGTTCACAGGTGGGCTCGGGTTGCACGCAGGAGCAGAACAGCTCGGAATGGCGGTTGTTCCTGTATCCGGAGGAAATACGGATCGGCAGATTACCTTGATTGAAGACTTCCAGCCGCGCGGCATTTGCGGGACGCCGTCTTATATGATGCATCTCGCAGAACGGATGGAAGAACGTGGTCTCGATCCACGAACGAGCAGTCTCCGCTACGGCATTTTCGGAGCCGAACCGTGGTCGGAGGAATTGCGGCAGACACTCGAAGAAAAATGGGGCATTCGCGCCTTCGACATCTATGGTCTCAGTGAAATCATGGGACCGGGCGTCGCGATGGAATGTCAGGAACAAGACGGATTGCACCTGATAGACGATCTGTTCATCACAGAAGTGATTGATCCCGTGACGGGGGAACCGATGCCGGAAGGACAAGTCGGGGAACTCGTTTTTACAAGTTTAAAAAAGAAAGCGCTTCCAATCATCCGGTATCGGACCGGTGATTTGGCATCCGTGACGACAGAACCGTGTGCATGCGGGCGGACGACCACCCGGATGTCACGGGTTAAAGGCAGAACGGACGATATGCTGATCATCCGTGGCGTCAACGTCTTCCCGTCGGAAATCGAACGGGTCCTGTTGCAACAAACAGGTGTCAGTCCGCATTATCAAATTCACCGGATTCAACGCGGGGGTCTTGAGGCATTGGAGCTGCATATTGAAGCAGACCATGAAGCGAGCCCGGAAGACCTCAAACGAGCTGTCTGTCACGCCGTAAAAACGGAATGTCTGATCTCCGTCAATCTGGTCTGTCATCCGCCATACGGTCTTCCGCGTTCAGAAGGGAAAGCAGTCCGGATCATCGATCGACGGATGGAGCCGGAGAAGAAGTTTGTTTAAGCAGAGGAGGAAACAAGATGTATGATGCGACACATCTATTCGAACCGCCGGTCATGACGGAAGAAGAAAAGTTGGCACGGTTCAAGGAACGGATCGACAACGGGGAAAAAATCGAAGCCGACGACTGGATGCCCGGTTTTTACCGCGATACGTTAATTAAATTGATTTCGATGCATGGCATCAGTGAAATCATGGGGGCTTTGCCGGAAAAAGAGTGGGTTCCGAAAGCACCGTCGTTACGACGGAAGCTCGGTATCATGGCCAAAGTCCAGGACGAGATGGGACACGGTCAACTCTTGCTTCGTGTCGTGGAAGATTTGATGAAGCCGTACGGAAAAACCCGGGCGGATTTGATGGATGACTTGTTCACGGGACGCCTCAAGTTCCACAATGTCTTCCATATGCCGACCCGGTCGTGGGCGGATGCCGGAACAATCGGTTGGCTTGTTGATGGAGCGGCAATCATTACCCAGACGAACATGCTCGGTGCTTCGTATGGTCCGTATGCGCGGGCGTTGCAACGGATTTGTGCGGAAGAAGTATTCCATGCCCAACATGGTGAATCGATCATCATGGCACTGGCGGAAGGAACACCCGAACAAAAAGCGATGATTCAGGAATCACTCGATGAGTGGTGGGAATCCCTGTTGATGTTCTTTGGACCGGCGACAAAAGAAACGACCGGCACTTCAAAACAGGACGTGACGATTGCGTATAAAATCCGGACGAAGACGAATGAAGAATTGCGTCAAAGTTTCTTTACGAAATATGTTCCCCGGATCCGTTCGCTTGGTCTCGTCATTCCCGATCCGACGTTACGGTTCGACGAGGAGACAGGGCAATGGATATATGCCCAGCCGGATTGGACGGAATTCAAAAAAATCATTCAAGGCGGCGGTCCCCGTTCGAAGGAGCGGCTCGCGTTACGCCAAACGTCTTATGAAAACAATGCCTGGGTCCGTGAGGCGCTTGCTGAAACGATCGGCTGAAGGAGGAAACATCATGACGGAAACGTTTTATCAGGAGTTCGAGATTTTCAGTAAACGGACACCCAACGCGGCTTTTACGCATCAATTCAGTCTGCTCGCCCCGAATAAAGAGATGGCGTTGTTGATGGCGCAGGAAAACTTCATGCGCCGGGAACCGGTCGTCGATATCTGGGTCGTCAAACGGGACGATATCCGCGGAATGACGCCGGACGAAAAACAAATGTTGCAACGGCTCGACAACAAGGATTACCGGACGACAAAAGGATACGGGTATCTCAAGAAAAAATGGCGGCATTACGAGCAACAGATGCTCGATGAGAAAGAGATCATGTCGTGGCAGGGAGGCGATTCGAAATGACGGAAGCAGAACGGTTGGCTTTAGCCTCCCTGATGTATCAACTGGCGGATGACGATTTCCTTTATGCCTACCGTGGATCAGAGTGGCTGGGTCTGGCACCGCATATCGAAGAAGATGTCGCGTCCTCCTCGATTGCCCAGGATTCGATGGGACATGCGGCGATGTATTATCAGTTGCTCGAGGACATCGGTGAAGGAAAAGCAGATGCACTTGCTCATGTCCGTCTGGCGCACGAACGGAAAAATTCCGTCCTCGTCGAACGGGTCAACGGTCCCGGTTACTATATGGAAAATCCGGAGTATGACTGGGCGTATGCTGTCGTTCGTAATTACTGCTACACGCTCGCGAAAAAGGTCCGCATCGACTCGTTGAAAAAAAGCAGTTATGCGCCGCTCGCAGCACTCGCCGTCAAGGTCAACATGGAATTGTATTATCACCTGTTGCACTGGCAAACGTGGTTCACGCAGTTGTATCAATCGACGGAAACCGCCCGTCAGAAGATGGATGCGGCCCTCGAACAGGTGCTCGCTGACTTCGGGGATCTGTTTGACTACGGCGAAGCGACGGAAATCATTGACGAGATGCGGTTGATCGAAGGACAAGGGATCATAATTGACCGCTGGTACCAAGCCTTGACACCGGTCCTCGTAGATTTAAACGTCACGCTTCCGGAAATGAAGATGACTTATAACGGACGAAACGGGGAACATTCGCCTGACTTAAACGATGCCTTATCGACGCTCGGTGAAGTGTATCTGCTCGATCAGTCAGCAGTATGGTGAAGGAGGAACGGCAGATGACGACAGGACTGGAACAAGAAATCCGACAGGCGCTCGACACGGTCAAGGATCCGGAAATCGATGCCGTCAGCATTCTCGATCTCGGGATGTTCGAAACGATGGAGTGGACGGAGACGTCTGACGGATATGCTGTCCGCGTCACGCTGCTTCCGACCTTTTTAGGATGTCCTGCGCTTGAAATCATTCAAAAAAATACGGAAGCTGCGTTGTTACAAGTCCCGCAGGTCCAGACGGTCGACGTCGTGTTTCTCTTTGATCCGCCGTGGACGTCGGACCGGATCACCGACCACGGCATGACCGGACTGAAGTCCTTTGGGATTGCACCACCCCGTGTCATCGACGGTCATTGGGAAATCGACTGTCCGTATTGCGGCTCGACGTTTGTTTCGATCGAGAATCTGTTTGGTCCGACGGCTTGCCGGAGCATTCTGTACTGTAAATCATGCAAAAATCCATTCGAGGCGATGAAACCCGTCTCTACTCTCATGTGAAGGAAGGTAATCATTATGGTAAAACTAATCGCACTTTATACACACCCGGAGAACAAGGAACAGTTTGACGAGCACTACTTCAACGTCCACGGTCCACTGACGGCAAAAATTCCAGGGTTACAGGAAATGACGGTCACGAAAATCGTCGGTTCACCAATGGGTGGGGACGGAAAATACTATTTGATGTGCGAGATGGTCTACGAAAGCCATGAAACGATGCAGGCCGGCATGCGTTCGCTCGAGGGAAAAGCGTCCGGCAAAGACTTGATGGGCTTTGCGGGAGATCTCGTGACGCTGATGATCGGTGAAGAAGTCCATGCTGACACGACAGTACGTTAAGGCGGACGTCGACGGTCAGATCGGCCGGATCCGGCTCAATCGTCCGGAACGTTACAATGCCTTGAACCGGACGATGATCCGGGAAATCGTCGAGGTGATGGAACAATTTGATCAGGATGAGACGGTGGCTGTCATCGTGCTGAGCGGGGAAGGAAAGTCGTTTTCAGCAGGTGCTGATATCGACGAGATGGTCGACGCGACACCGATTTCGATGGAGTTGCTCGACCCCTTTGCCGACTGGGACCGCATCAGCCGTCTGCATAAACCGTTGATCGCGGCGGTCCACGGATTTGTCCTCGGCGGTGGTTTTGAATTGGCACTGGCATGTGATTTGATTTACGCGACACCCGAGACGCAGTTTGGTTTTCCGGAAGTTGGACTGGGGGTCATGCCGGGAGCCGGCGGAACCCAACGATTGACGAGACGAATCGGTCGGACACGGGCGCTTGAATGGTTATGGACGGGGGAACGGATGCCGGCACTGGAAGCGGAACGCCTTGGCATCATCAACCGCGTGTTCGCACCGGAACAATTCGAACATGACGTCATGACGCGTGCACACCAAATCGCCGCCCAGCCTCCGGTCTCCGTTCGTCTGATCAAAGATGCCGTCGATAAGGCGGGAGACTTGTCGTTACAGGACGGGATGGACCATGAACGGAGAAATTTCTACTTATTGTTCGGAACAGCCGACCAGACGGAAGGCATGCAAGCCTTTTTAGAGAAGCGTCAACCGACATTCAAAGGAAACTAAAAGGAGTGGAAGCTATGTCAACGGTACATGAAAAAACAATCGAGATGAAACGGTCCGTCTATCACTTGCTGATTAACGGCGAACAAGTCGAAGGGACAACCGGCGAAACGTTTAAGACCTACAATCCGGCAACCGGGGAAGTCATCGCCGAAGTCGCCAAAGCGTCAAAAGAAGACGCGGATCGGGCGGTGCAGGCAGCACGGGAAGCATTTGATCACGGAAAGTGGAAGATGTGGCCGGTCGGCCGCCGGGCGCAAGTGCTCAATAAAATCGCCGGCATCATGCGTGCCCGGTTCAATGAACTGGTGGAACTCGAGATTTTAGATACCGGGAAGTCATTAGCAGCCGCACAAGGACAGATCACGCAAGCGATTGAAGACTTTGAATTTTATGCCGGTGCCATCGTCGGTCACCGCGGTGCCGTCAATAACGTACCGGGACAGTTCCACAACTATACGGAAAAGGAACCGGTTGGTGTCTGTGCCCAAATCATCCCGTGGAATTATCCGTTGATGATGGCAGCCTGGAAAGTCGCGCCGGCCATCGCCGTCGGCTGTTCGGTCGTTGTGAAACCGGCGACCCTGACACCATTGACAGCGATCATCCTCGGTGAAATTTGCCTCGAAGCCGGTGTGCCGGCGGGTGTCGTCAACGTCATTCCGGGATCGGGCCGGGAAATCGGCAACCATCTGGTTGAACACCAAGCGGTTGATAAAGTCGCTTTCACCGGTTCGACACCGGTCGGAAAAGACATCATGGGTCGGGCGTCAGAAAGCTTAAAACGGGTCACACTGGAACTCGGCGGCAAATCACCGAACCTTGTATTTGAGGATGCGGATATCACGGCAGCCGTCGACGGATCACTGTTCGGGATTTTCTATAACAGCGGTCAGTCGTGTGAAGCGCGGTCACGCCTTTATGTACACGAAGACATTTACGAAACGTTCATGGAACAGTTCGTCGCGAAGACGAAACAACTTGTTCTCGGCAATCCGTTTGATAAAGGGACACATGTCGGGGCAATCATTGACCAACAACAACTCGACGTCATCGACGGATACGTCCAATCAGCCAAAGCAGACGGGGCGACAATCTTAACGGGTGGTCAAGTCGAGCAGGTGGCCGGATTTGAAAAAGGTTTCTGGTATGCGCCGACCATCATCACCGATGTGACACACGACATGAAAGCCGTCCAGGAAGAAATCTTCGGACCGGTCGTCGTCGTGATGAAGTTCAAGGACGAAAAAGAAGCGGTCCGTCTGGCGAACGATACAGAATTCGGACTCGGTTCCGCCATCTGGACGAAGGACGGGGCACGGGCGACACGAATTGCCAATCAGATCAAAGCCGGCATCGTCATGATCAACTGTCCGTTCTCGGCGTTCCCGGGGACACCGTTTGGCGGTTACAAACAATCCGGTTTCGGACGTGAACTGTGTATCGAGACACTGGATTTATATACGGAAACGAAAAGTATCCTGTCGTATTACGGAAGTCGTCCACTCAATCCGTTCGGACTGTAAAACCAAGCGTGCGGACGTTCGTCCGGACGCTTTTTTAAAGGAGGAAATCAGATGATGGTTCAGCAACTAGTGGTCGTAGGATCCGGTGTGATGGGAAGGGGCATTGCCTATGTCGCAGCCGCAAACGGGTTCGAAGTGACGCTCGTCGACATCGAGCAACACCTGCTCACATCAGCCCAGCACGAATTAGAAGCAATTGCCGATAAAGCAATCATCCGTGGAAAATTAACTGCGGAAGAGGTCGACCATCTGTTCAACCGACTAAGCTATTCGACGGATCTCGTCGGGACCGTCGGACGGGCGGATCTCGTCATTGAGGCCGTTCCGGAACGGCTCGACATCAAACGGACGGTCTTTGAGACGCTCGATCAACAGGCGCCTGCGCACTGTGTTTTCGCGACCAATACCTCGACGATGAGTCCGACGGAAATCGCTTCGTTTACAAACCGTCCGGAGCGTGTCATGGCGATGCATTTCTTTAATCCGGTTCACCGGATGCCGCTCGTCGAACTTGCCCGGGGTCTTGAAACGTCAGAAGAGACCGTGTCGATTTGTGAGGATGTCGCACGGCGGATGGGCAAAGAGACCGTCGTCATTCAGGAGTTCCCTGGGTTTGTCACGTCCCGGATCAGTGCCCTCGTCGGCAACGAAGCGTTTTATATGTTACAAGAAGGACTCGGGACACCGGAGGAAATCGATAAGGCGATTAAACTCGGGTTGAACTATCCGATGGGACCGTTTGAACTCGGGGATTTGGTCGGACTCGACACCCGGTTGAACAACTTACGGTACCTCCATGAAAAACTCGGGGAAAAGTATCGTCCGGCGCCGCTGCTCGAACAATACGTCAAAGCCGGACGGCTCGGACGGAAAACCGGACGGGGTGTCTATGATTATTCGGACAGCGGGGTGAAGACACCATGAGACGTGTCGCGATCATTGATGCCGTCCGAACACCAATCGGACGGTATAACGGAGCCCTCAAAGCGGTCCGGGCGGACGACTTGGGCGCCTGTGTCATCGAGGCCCTCGTCCAACGGAATCCGCGTGTCGATCCGAAAACGATTGAAGAGGTCATTTTCGGCAATGCCAATCAGGCGGGTGAAGATAACCGGAACGTCGCCCGGATGTCCGGCTTACTCGCCGGTCTGCCGGTCGAAGTCGCCGGGACGACCGTCAACCGCCTGTGCGGTTCGGGACTGGATGCCGTCATTGCCGCGGCACGCGCGATTGCGCTGAATGAAGGCGATATCTACATTGCCGGAGGGACGGAAAGCATGACGCGGGCACCACTCGTCATGGCGAAGCCGGAAACCGGATTTGCCCGAGGCAACCCGGCCGTCTACGATACGACGATCGGATGGCGGTTCGTCAACGATAAACTGGATACGAAATACGGCACGGATTCGATGCCGGAGACGGCAGAACATGTGGCTGTACGGTACAACATTACACGCGAAGTCCAGGATGATTTTGCATTCATGAGTCAACAGCGGGCCAAACAGGCGATGGAAGCAGACCGTTTTCAAGCAGAACTGGTTCCGGTGCAGTATACGACACGAAAAGGACAAGTCGTCGAAGTCGCTGTCGACGAACATCCCCGTCCGGAGACGAGTCGGGACAAACTCGGAACGCTCAACAGTTTGTTTGCGGACGGAACCGTCACGGCAGGCAATGCTTCTGGTGTGAATGACGGGGCGGCAGCCTTACTGTTAATGAGTGAAGAAACGGCCAAACAGCTTGGTTTAACACCGCTTGCGTATTACAGGGCGAGTGCGGTCGCCGGGGTTGAACCGTCCGTCATGGGCATCGGACCGGTTGATGCGACGCGTAAAGCCTTGGACCGGGCGGGATTGACGATCGACCAGTTGGATCTGATTGAATTAAACGAAGCCTTTGCGGCACAAAGTGTCGCGTGTATTCAGGAACTCGGATTACCGGTGGAAAAAGTGAACGTCAACGGGGGCGCGATTGCCTTTGGTCATCCGCTTGGCGCAAGCGGCGCCCGCATCCTGACGACCTTGTTGCACGAGATGTGCCGGACGAACCAGACCTATGGCTTGGCGACGATGTGTGTCGGTGTTGGTCAGGGCATCGCGTTAATTGTCGAACGGGAGGGACTTGTATGATTCATTTTGAACAGATGGACCAGATCGGATTGATCCGGCTCGATCGACCGGAGCGGATGAACTGTTTGGATTACCCGACACTGATGGAACTTCAACAACTCGTCGACACGGTCCGGCAGGATACGACGATTCGTGTCGTCATCTTCACGGGAACCGGCAAAGCCTTTAGTGCCGGAGCAGATTTAAAAGAGCGGACGACGTTGACGGAACGTGAAGTCCGGCGGAACGTCGAGGCGATTCGGGACGTCTTTACGAACATCGCCGATCTGCCACAACCGACGATCGCTGCCGTCAACGGACATGCACTCGGCGGCGGGTTCGAGTGGATGCTCGCTTGCGACTTCCGGATCATCGTCGAAGGGGCATTGGTTGGATTGACGGAAACGAGTTTCGGCATCATTCCCGGTGCCGGCGGGACGCAACGATTGCCGCGGTTAATTGGAGAGACGCGGGCAAAGGAACTGATTTTCACGGCTAAGAAGATTGATGCGGCGACTGCGGAACGATACGGCATCGTCTCTCGCGTCGTTCCGACGGTGGAGGAGCTGATGTCGGTTTGTCTCACTTTCGCCGGCGAAATGTTGCGAAATGGACCGGTGGCAATCCGCCAAGCCAAACAGGCGATTGATCAGGGACTCGACCACCCGATCTCAGACGGGCTGAAAATCGAGACCGCCGCCTATGAAGCCGTCATCCCGACGGAAGACCGGATGGAAGCCTTACGTGCGTTTGCCGAAAAACGGACCCCGCAGTTTCAAGGCAAATGAGGATGGTCGTCACCTGAAATAACACGTATACTAACGGTACACAAAAAAACGTTATATCAAAGAGAGAGTGAATGACATGAGTGCGAATACACAATCGATGATTTTTACCGTATACGGGGATTACATCCGGCATTACGGCAATCAAATCTGGGTCGGCAGCTTAATTCGTCTGCTCAAAGAATTTGGTCATAATGAACAGGCGGTCCGGGTCGCCGTTTCGCGGATGGTCAAGCAAGGGTGGTTGACGTCACAAAAACAAGGCACCAAAAGTTTTTATTCGCTGACGCCGCGTGGGGTCGAACGGATGGAAGAGGCAGCGAAACGGATCTACAAATCAACGCCTCACGTCTGGGACGGGAAATGGCGGACGTTGATGTATACGATTCCGGAAGACAAACGGCAAATCCGGGACGAACTGCGGAAAGAATTGTCATGGAGCGGGTTCGGAAACTTATCAAACGGCGTCTGGATTTCACCGAATCCGCTCGAAAAAGAAGCGGAGCGGTTGATTGACGCTTATGGCATCACCGAGTATGTCGACTTTTTCGTCGGCGAATATCATGGACCACAACCGGATCAATCACTGGTCGAACGGGCTTTTCCGCTGGATGAGTTGCAAGAACGGTACGAACGGTTCATCGCCGAGTACAGCCGGCGCTACATCGTTCATCAGAGTCGGATTCAACTCGGCGAGATGGATGAAGAACAGTGTTTCGTCGAACGGACGACACTCGTCCATGAATACCGGAAGTTTTTGTTTACCGATCCCGGTCTGCCGCAAGAGTTGTTGCCGGACGAATGGAGTGGCCACCACGCCGCATTGTTGTTTGAACAGTATTACCGGTTGCTCGCCGAACCGGCAAGCCGGTTCTTTGAAGCGGTGTTTCAGGAAACGCATGACGTCACACAAAAAAGTGCCGACTATGATGCGTCGGAACATCCGTTGTTTGCTGAACGGTAAAAAAACGCTCATCCCGACGTAACGAGATGAGCGTTTTCTTGATGACGGTCAACCCTCGGCCAGTTGCTTCCGAAAGGCATATCCTTTATCGACATAGGAATCGATCGATTCTTGAATCATTTCCAAGTCGGCCGGTGTCAGTTCACGGACGACTTTACCGGGCGACCCGATGATCAAGGAGCGAGGTGGGAATTTTTTGCCGGACGGAATCAACGTATTGGCTCCGATGATACACTCTTCGCCGATTTCAGCATGATCGAGAACCGTCGCGCCCATCCCGACGATGGAACGCCGTCCGATTTTACAACCGTGCAGGATCGCATTATGTCCGACGGTGACTTCGTCCTCGACGATGACCGGAGCACCCTCGTACAGGTGAATCGTTGCATTGTCCTGGATACTGCACCGTTTACCGATTGTAATCGGTCCTTCGTCCCCGCGGAGGACGGCATTAAACCAGATCGTCGATTCTTCTCCAATCGTCACGTCACCGATCAAAAAAGCACCGGGAGCGACAAACACGTTTGCCGCAAGGGCAGGAGACCGGTCGCGGTATGGAATGTTCATCAAACAACGCCTCTTTTCTAAAAATGAATTAAAATTCAGTCTTACATAGTATACCATTCTTAGTGACGGAAACGGAGGGAGACCATGTCTCGTGTATGTACCAGCTTACAGATTGAAATCCCGATTATTCAAGGGGGAATGGGAAACATCAGCCATGCTGAATTGACGGCCGCGGTTTCGAACGCAGGGGGACTGGGCACGATTGGCTGCGGAACGATGTCGCCCATTGAAGTCAAACGGTTGATTGAAGCCACACGACGCCTGACGTCACGTCCGTTTGCCTTGAACATCGCGATTCGTGTTTCCCCATATACGGAAGATTTGATCACGTTAGCAATCGAGGAACAAATTCCGGTCGTCTCGTTATCCGCCGGAAACCCGGCGCCTTTTCTGGGACGTTTACAGGAGGCAGGCATCCGGACGATTGGTGTCGTCGCGTCCGTCAAACAGGCGGTTAAAGCGGAACGGGCCGGGATTGATTTACTGGTGGCGGAAGGAGTCGAAGCGGCCGGGATCAACTCACCGCTCGAACTGACGACAATGACATTGATTCCGCAAATCACCGATCAGGTCACGATTCCGGTACTTGCGGCCGGAGGAATCGGCGACGGTCGTGGTCTTGCTGCTGCCTGGATGCTCGGGGCGGAAGGGGTTCAACTGGGAACCCGGTTGATTGCGACACAAGAGTCCTGTGTGCACCCGCAGTATAAAGATCTTCTTGTACAGGCGGATGATCTCGAGACACGGATCATCGGGCGTGAGGTCGGACAAGTCCGGCGTGTCTTGAACGGAGCGTATGTGGACGGGTTACGTCCGGCGTCGCTCGCTGAATTCCAAGAAAAAACGAACGAATCGTTTCATATCAAAGGGGCACTTGAAGGTGACGAGACAGCAGGATATGTCAACGCCGGTCTTGTTTCCGGATTGATTGAGGATATTCCGACCGTTCAGACATTATTTGACCGGATGATGGACGAGGCGCATGAACGGATTGCGCGACCATTTCCGTAAACGCATAACGGATTGATTTCAGGAGGAGGCCAGTTGGTCTGCTCTTTTTTGTGTTTTTGGCAGTTTAGGACATTTGTCCTTTTCAAAGTTGGGCGGAATGCGGTCTACTCATAATTGGAGAAAAAGGAGGATGAAGATGCAAGGAATCGTGTTTGCCTTATTCAGTGGATTGTTTATTGCCTTGCAAGGCATTTTTAATGCCCGGCTGGGTGACGCGGTCGGTCCATGGTTATCCGTGACGATCGTTCACTTTGTCGGTTTGATGGGTTGCTTGTTGATTTATGGGTTTGTCCGTGACCGGAAAATCGGTGGTTTTCGAAAGTTGCCGTTGATCTATGCCAGCGGCGGATTGCTTGGCGTGTTAGTCGTCGTTACGGAACTGACGTCGATTCAACTGCTTGGAATGACGTGGGCGATGTCGTTGCTACTCGTCGCACAGATTCTATGTGCTTTTGTCATTGATTTGAACGGCTGGTTCGGTGTCATCAAAAAAAGCAGCAACCGGGGGCAATGGGTCGGTGTCGGATTGATGTTGACCGGCGTCTTGATCTTTTCGCTCGCCTGAAGTGAATCAAAGGAGGAAACCAAATGGGATTAGGAATGTTTTGTGCCGTTGTTGCCGGGATGATGATCAGTTTACAAACCGTGTTGAATGCGCGGATGAGTCATGCCTTCGGTGCATGGGCGACGACGACGTTAGTTTTTTTTGTCGGATTGCTCGGCTCGTTGCTTGCCTTACTCTTCTTTCGCGGAGGAACGCTCTCGGCAGTCCGCGAAGTTGAACCGTTGTATTTGTTTGGCGGATTAGTCGGTGTCGGGGTTGTTTTTTGTGTCATGCGGGGGATTCAACTGCTCGGTCCTTCGATCGCGATTTCGGTCGTCTTGATTTCGCAACTGAGTTTTGCGTTATGCGTCGATGTCTTCGGTTGGTTTGGTCTGCCGCAGGTTGATTTATCGCTTGGGCAGATAGCCGGTCTCGCCGTGATGCTGACCGGAATTTTCGTTTTAAAACGGTATCAAGTTGTCGATGAAACGGAACAAGCAGAGGATGTCAAAGCGATTTCTTGAGTAGACGACAACAGATACGTCACGTTGGACCGCAAGATCTCGGCTGGAAAAATGAGAAAAGGGATTGCTCATCCGTCTGAGATGGCAATCCCTTTTTTTGCGCTTTGTTTAAACCGTTGCTTCTTCTTTCCAGGCGACGTCGATAAAGGCATCACGACCGGACGCTTTCCGGTCTTTTTTGTAGTGCGCCGGATTTTTTTTGTGGAAGTCCTGATGATACTCTTCCGCCGGATAAAAGGCATGCGCCGGTTCAATCCGTGTGACGATCGGTTGCTTAAAGCGGTTTGTTGCCGCTAACGCGTCACGCGACGCAATCGCTGCGAGACGTTGTTCTTCCGTATGATAAAAAATTGCCGGTGCATACTGTGTGCCGCGGTCCTGGAATTGTCCGCCGGCATCGGTCGGATCCGTCTGCGGCCAGTACAGTTCCAGTAACCGTTCGTACGAAAACAGTGCCGGATCAAATGTAATCTCGACGACTTCGGAATGTCCGGTCGTTCCTGTTTTGACCTGCTCATATGTCGGGTTGTCGACATGTCCTCCCGTATAACCGGACACGATACTGTGAATACCCGGTAATTCCTCAAATGGTGTCACCATGCACCAGAAACATCCTCCTGCAAATGTTGCTTTTTCCATGTCATCTCTCCCTTTCCCTTGGTTCCTTGAACCGTAATGCTCTCATTTCTGACAGCGAGAAAACGAAAACGACTCCTTTGCTTGGTTGCAAAAGGAGTCGCCGCTTTTTATCAACCAAAGCTTTCGCTTTGCTGGTCGTAGCACCTTGCT
>CABFOF010000971.1_pt1 | contig 19676 bp, 21 predicted proteins | sample 3521951 | NCBI WGS metagenome assembly CABFOF01 (sample SAMEA5312450, study PRJEB27640) | indoor metagenome | biome: indoor environment; feature: uncontrolled; material: polymer tiles stone | place: Germany | collected 2014-07-07 | reverse complement strand
GCGCATTCGGTACATATGGATTATATTTTAATGAAGGAAAACTACTCGTCATTCACAAAAAAGGAGGACCGTACACGAACCGGTTTGATCTGCCGGGCGGCAGCTTGGAAGACTTTGAGACCGTACCGGAAGCGCTGGACCGTGAGTTTCAAGAAGAGACCGGTCTCACGGTTCTTCAGAAACGTGCACTCGGGACATTCGAGTTCGTCGTTCATTCCGATTGGCACCATGCGTCGCATCTCCATCACATTGGTGTCTTTTATAAAATCATCCAAACTTCCGGTGAACGCACGGTACCTGACAAATTTGACGGACAGGATTCCACCGGCTCGTCCTGGGTCAGTCAAGAACAGGTCAATCCGGATAACGCCTCGCCGCTCGTCTTAAAAGCCTTTGAGTATTTGACGAATCCTGAAACCACGCCTGTCATGCACGTCGAGGATTGGATCGTAAAGCAGGAGGTAGCGTCATGTACCGGCATGTGATTTGGGATTTTGACGGGACGTTGTTTGATACGTATCCCGTCATGGCATCCGTGTTTCAACAGATGTTGCGGGAACAGGGACGGGAGGAACCGTTGGAAACGATTCTCGAAACGATGAAAATCTCTGCGAATACGACGTATGTAAAGTATGGGTTTGATCCCGATTCGATTTCAGAGTACAAAACACGGAAAGCACAGGATGAACTGCAAACAGTCCGTCCGTTTCCGGACATTCCGAAAATCTGCCGCTTCATTCAAGAGCACGATGGATACAACTACATCTTGACGCACAGAGGATCATCAACGTTTGCCTTGTTACAGGCTCAAGAATTAACGGACGTCTTCCGGGAAGTCGTGACGGCGGAGCAATCCTTTGCCCGGAAACCGGATCCGTCGGCGATTCGTTATTTGATCGAAAAATACGATCTGTCTCCTGCAGAAACGATCATGATCGGGGACCGCGAACTGGATGTCTTAGCGGGACATCGTTCGGGAATCGACTCGTGTCTCATTACGGAGAGACTTCCGAAAGCAACCGTTGCGACCTATACTATCCAGACGTTCAACCAGTTGTCGGCGCTTCTGCGCGCTAAGACTTAACCCCAAAAAGCCCGAACGACTTGCGTATGCCTACTCGGATACACAATCGGTTCGGGCTTATTTCATTATGATGATTTTTGTTCAAACGTTTGTTCAGTCGGTTGCTGTTCCCGCCAGACAAACGTCAAGGCGATCCCGATTGCAAGCATGACCGTCGCAAAATAGAACGGATAGTTGAGATCGACATCAAACAGAATCCCACCGATGATAGGTCCAAGAATATTCCCGATACTCGTAAACATCGAGTGTTCGGCGCCGGCTTGGCGATTGGGTGGCGAGAGTTCGACGAGGCTGGGGCGAAAAGGGACGAAAGTTATGAAGAGTTTACGTTAAGCAAAGAATGGTTTATACGCCTTCTTTCGTGTTGCCTTCGCGGTGATCCGATTGGAGGCGTTTTATATTGGTAGCTCGAAAAAGAAGGCCGCTCAGTACTGCTCGCAAAATTCCGAAGCTGAATAAGAACGGTGAGGCGCAGTTGAGTTATTTTAGTCATCTCGATATCCCTGGAATTAGCGTAGGTGACGCAATATCCCGCGTGATTTCGATGAAGAAGGCGCGAAACTTACGCCCGAAGTCGATACAAATATACCAAAAGTTGATGCGATACTTCCACGAATGGTTAAACGAGAAGCATCCGGATATCTATTACATCGATCAGATTAAGCGAGCAACCGTCGAAGAATACATTGATTATTGCTTGAATGAGCGAAAGTTGTCGGAGTACTCGGTAAACAGTCGAGTCAAAGTAATCAAGATCATTTTTAACACGCTAATTGACGATGGAGAACCGATTTCGAATCCGGCCGCTAAAATTGCACCGCTGAAAATGAACACCGCGAAAATCAAAGTATTTACCGATGACCAGGTTATGCGTTTGCTTGACCACTGTGATACTCAATCATTCGTTGGTTTCAGAGACTATTGTTACATCCTACTTGCGCTGGATTCCGGCTTGCGGATAAACGAATCACTCACGCTGAAGACCACTGATTTTGATTTCGATAGCAGAACGATATTGATCAGAAGCGAGAATGCAAAGTCTCGTAAATCTCGAGTCGTTCCGTTTTCTTCCTATGTAGCAAAACATCTAAGGGAGTTGATTGAAGAAAACAGATTCCATTTCAAAGATGTCGATTATCTTTTCATATCAGTGAGAGGTAGTCATTTAGAGGCAAGTAGTTTGAGGAAGAGGCTTAAACAGCTAGGCGATTTGTCCGGAGTATCAAAGGAAATCGAGGTAGCACCTCACGCTTTCAGACATACTGCAGCTACCAACTTATTGAAAAATGGACTAGATATCTTCACGCTAAGCAGGATTTTGGGCCACTCAACACTTGATATGACTCGCCGATACCTTGCACTGACACCGAAAGACCTATCAGTGCGACATGACAAGTACTCACCAGTCCAACAGTTCAGAACACGTAAAAGACGCTTTTAAACATAAAAAAAACGCCCGCATGTATATCGGAACTTCCTTGCCGGGAAGATCACACACGCAGACGCCTACTAAGTTAAGGCAATTGTACCGTGATATCCGTTATCTGACAAGTAACTACGCCACACAATGTTTTAAAGTAGCGTAATTTTCTTGATGCGGCTAAAAAGGAGCCGGAACAATGCCGAAAGCAGCAATCACATACCTATTAAACGAACAAACTATAAAGCAATTCACGACTCACGATACAGTCGAATCCTTGAACGCAACATACTGGGCGCAAATCAACGCAAACAGCGCCAACCTCACGAAAACCGAGCGCTCGGTTTACTTCAAATTGACTCAATATGCGGTAAAACACGTAGGAGTTGCGTACATGACAGCAACCACTATGGCGAAACTCATCGATAAGTCGCGTAGTACTGTCATGAGGGCCTATCGCACACTGAAGGCCCTTAACATGATCGAAGTCATCAACTGTAAACGGAAATCTGATAACCGCCAAACGGCGTCAATCATTCGCATCATGCCGCTTCAAGTCGAAGATACTGCGGAAAATGCGAGGGGTCTCAAAACAGATACTGACGTACCAGTTACGGAAGATAACGCTGAAAAACCTGTCTCCAATCAGGCGAAATCGAGCGTAGAATTGAACGCTGATTTAGAGAATGCGACACAAGATGCTACACAAGGAAGTGGTCAAAATGACACACCATTAAACTCTTTATCTTTAAACTCCCTTAAAGCTCTAAATCTTAAAACATTCGATAAAGGCGAATGCGGCACGCTTGAGGTCTTGAACGCATTCAACATTGACCAGTCACTGATCCGAGCTATCCAGCCGCTGGCACTTTCAACAGCGAAGCAAGTCGAACTTCTCAACGGCGGAATCGTTACACATCTTCAAATCGCACTGTCACGCAAATTCACAGCATTCATGAGAAACTTTGACATCCTGGCGCATCTTGACGAAATCCAATCCGCAGCAGTTCGCACAGCTTACGTCTCAAAGCGCAAACAGGTCCGAAACACCGTTGGGTACTTCTTGAAGACGCTTGTTGTACTAATAAGTGAAACCCTTGCTGAACTTGCGACAGACATTGCGGTCGAGGCGGCAGAGGTCGAAGGCCATGCGGGCTATGACGCAGCAATCTTTGCTCGCTATGAGGCGAAGTCCCTGGCGCAAGGTATCGCACTCGAGCGTGTAACTGCGCTAATCAACAAGCACTACGGCATTAATCAAACAAATCAAACTACGGAGGTAATCGCATAATGGGAAAACTACGAGAAATCACGGTATTAACGCCGCAAGGCGCAAACAAAGGGAACAACAACGGACAGGTGCGCGGTAAGGCGCTGTCTGCGACGCAGTACGAAGCAATCGACTTACTTGTATTACGAGGTAAACAGAAGATGACTAAAGGCGCTATTGCCGAGAAGTTAGGTATCAATCCGCGTACATTGCGTCGCTGGGAACAGGATCCAGTGTTTATTAACGAATACAAGCGCTTAGTTGTTCAAGCGACGACTAGCCGTATGCCGGAGATTCTCGATGCTTTGACTGACGCTGTAATCGAAGACCGTTCCGCTGCCGCCGCGAAACTCTTATTACAGATGCACGGTATGCTAACGAAAACTGTCGAAGTGAAACAGGTTGAGAAACCTATCGATCGTGAGGACCTTGAACGCCGATTAAAAGCTGTCCGATAATACATGGACCGGACATTGCGATAAAGCCGGCTTAACTGCGGAAATTAGCGTGTGGTAGCGAAAGGGTAGCGTGTGAATGGCGCAACGGTGCGGTTTGTAGTAGATAGGGTGGGGCGCAGGCTGGCGAGAATGACAGTGGTTTGCGTCCGCTTATGTCCGATATCTTCCGCACACAGCTTCAGATGGACGCCCTCAGAATTATTTCGGGAGTCGTTGATCGATACTGTACTCTATCGCTATCACTCGCTACCTTACGCAATGCATATACACTGCATAAACAGTACGCTATTAAGGCGCCAGTCTCACGGTACAATGCGGGTTTGAGTGGCGTTGCATAGCGTATGCATACGGATACGATCGAGAGAATGCGCATGAATGGCGTAGTATCAACGTTCCTTGCGATGACACTAACGCAACACAACATGGTTAAGTAGCGTTAAGTATACGAAGTGTATGCAATAAGTAGTATTTAGTGATTGCGCTTAGTTGAAATCCTTTGCGAAGAGTATCGAGGACTGCGTGACCCCCAAGGACACCGGTTTTCAGCGCCCCTTCCCGAGCTTATACAAATCTGCGCATCAAAAATACTATTCAAAAACGAATCATTAACTTTTTATAAATTGGTTGGAAAATGTGTTAAAATGGTAAAAAACATTTGTGAGGTAAATGACTTGAAGTTATTTAAAAGTAGTAAACAAAAATATACTTGCGACCCTCAATGTAGAAATTATTTTCCGGAAAGAATTGTTGATCATAATAATATAATTAAAGAACATTTAGATTACGCTAAAAGAACTATAAATAATAAAGTCTATATTCTTGGTGGAGGATCAGGTGCTGGCAAATCAGATTTTATTATAGATTTTTTGATAGGTTTAGAGGAGATAGATGAAGATTTTTTAATTATTGATGCAGATCAAGTAAAATATGAAATCTACGACTTTAAGTATTGGGAAAATATAATGAGTGATGATAAGGCATCCAAAGAAATTGATTGCTCGAATCCTTCAGACTTTGTACATGATGAAAGCTCGGATATTGCGGATAAAATAATCGAGCGAGGAACTTCTAGGAATATCAGTTTTATTTATGATGGTACTTTTAAAAACGAAGAAAAATATGAAAAAATACTCACCGTACTAAATAGACTTGGTTATGAAGTAGAAATAATTATATTGGATGTAAGTGTGGCTGTTGCTTTAGATCGAGTTGAAATAAGGGGGCTAGAAACTGGTAGAGATGTACCTAGAAAAATTGTGAAGTCTAGTAATTACAAGGTTGCGGAGACCTTTTTTAATCTTAAAAGAAAGGGTCTTATTAAAAATTGTTCTATTTATGATAACAGCATAAATGGCGTAAAGCCTAAGCTAGTTGCGCAGTTTGTAGATGGAAGAGAAGACTTAATTCTTGATGAAATTTTATTTAATGAGTTTGAAATGAAAACAGAACTCGCAAAACTATTGGATAGACCATAGATTTTAAGAGCTGAATCTTTTATAATATGAATATTATCCCTTTAGTAAGGGTATTAGACTGTAAACGATGATTAGTTAAAGAATGGAGTGAAATATATGAGCTTTCAAGACTTGTTAAGAGAACGTGTTGAAAGAGAAGGGGACGAAATCGCCTTGAAATGGGAAAAGAAATTGCGCAGTGGTCGTAAAGAATTGATGGAGAGAAAAGAGCGTGAGCGAAAAGATCACGAAGTTCCTCCTTACGCACATAATTAAGCCTACCATAAATGCGGTAGGCTTTTTTGCTGTACTTTTTTAATTAGCATGTAAATGATTTCTTAAATCTCATTTTCTGTACTATCAAAATACCCTGAAGGTTTTAGATTCTCGTTTTGATCTTGTTTTTTAAACAGTTCAAATATAGCCCAATCTAGTAATTTTGATTTTGCAACACCCGATTGTTCAGATAAATTTGAAAGTCGTTCTACTGTTTTGTGGTCCAATGAGAAACTAACTCTCTTGCGATTTTTTAATTCTCCCAATGTAAACTCTCCTATTCTTGTGATTCTATTTCTTATCATACTCTGTATCAGTATAAAAAGTTTCAATAAACTACTGTAAACAAGTTGACAGGTGGTTTAAGCTGATTTAAGCTTAATTCAACAAAAAGGAAATGAGGCGAGTATAGAATGATAAAAGTGGAGCAACCTTACCGTGGTCAATATTGGATTTCAAAGCCTGGGCAAGCTAAGTATGCGGTCGGCGCGGCTGAAGCAGCAAAGGTTTTAGGATATTCAATTGAAGAAGTCCGTCGCTTAGTAATCGCAGTCGTCGAAATCAATACGGAGGCCACCGCATGATCGCAACAACCACGTTTATCGGCGAACCTGTTCATGATCGTATCCTCGACGGGGTACCGCCTGCACAAATTGACTGGAGAGACTTACCTTTGGGAAAAGGCGGTGGGATTCCGACAGATAAGAAAAAGGACCGCCTGATTGCGGTCAAAGCGAAGGTGCTTCTTCAATTCCCTGAATTTAGTTTTACAGTCGAAATCGTAATTGCATATGAGGAATTTCTTGGACACGAACTTACCGCAGAAGAAATCTACCGCGACCTAGCGTACGAAGCTTTTGAAGCTTTCGGTGACCAAATGCTAGGGGCAATCGTAATGACGACGGGCGGCGCTGAGATAAACGACGACATGAAGTACGATGAAGTCGCGCAGACAATCGCACTCAAGAAAGCCATAGTTACTTTTGAAGATGTAAAGCACGCGCGATACCGATTCATCTGATAATTTGCACCAAACGGTGAGGCCAATCGCCGGGCTACACAAAGGCCGCGACCAACGGCCGTACATTGAGCTACTTTGTAAACACGGGCAAAGCGACCTTAACATATATTGCTTTACGACAAGCCGGCGCCAAACGGTCTGTCGGATTCACCGCGAGTTGCGCCAACGGCTCGAATTAAATACGAATACATCGAAGGGACAGCGGCTGCAAACGTTGTCCTTTTTTCGTGCGTCCAATCAGGCTTTCGGAGCCTGCCGGAATTAACGAGGGTATCGATACCCCTACGAACGACTGTCGCTGTAATTGTGATTGGTGAGTGCTAAATTAAGCGAGTAACTGCGAAGGCGTCGCAGTCGATCGGTCCAGTACGATACATACGTCAAAAATCACGCTTATTCGCAGGATTACTCAGGCTTGCGATTCAACGGTACCGAAGGTATGGTGTCAGAAAGCGAGGTCTCAAATTTACAGTCGGGTAGCGGTGAAAATCGGCATATATCGCAATCGAGCGCATGATTGGCGTCTTTTTAAGTTTTATTTTATTCGACATGTCCAAATTCGGGTGATCGTACGTATAAGAGTGAAGGTGTAAATAATCGGTCGTAACGAATTATGTCGCAGGTTAACGTCGGTGGTCGCCAGTGACCGGGCAAGCGAAGGAGGCGGTATAGATAATCATTGTTGCGATGGATACGCGTGGCGCGATAGCGACACTATCTCTTTAGTACTCCTTTTCGCTAAGAAAGTAGCTAGGCATCAATAGAGTATATCTTATTAATGATTGGCTACTTTTTTGTTGCGTTCTGTATTAATTCGTTACGGCGCTACTATAAAGTGCTTGCGATCAACACCTATCGGCGTTTCTCGCGAGGGAGTTAAGTAACATCCATATACCATTGCAACAAAGGCAGTGTACACGTTAAGTAAGAACTCGCATCATGATTCGATAATATCAGGTTTAATTTGTCAACGAAAATAAATAATTGGATAAAACAGGTTTAAAAGCACAAATTACGTCTATATATAGAGTGCAAGAGTTGTTATTACGTTTTTTGAACTATATATAGTATTGATGATTGATTAAAGCATGCTCTTATATTCAATTATAAATGTGTCCAAGTTGTGAATTTTAATGAAAACCTATAACTTTTTTTGTTGTGGTGTCCCGAAATAGGCTAGATTTTCAATTTCTGACTGAAGATTGTTGTCCTATATTATAGAAACACCTTACTTACCTCCGTGGACACATTAGGGGCACTTGCCCCACTTTTTGTACAAAAACGACGATACCATCACTTTTAAGACATTTTAGGAAGGAGTAAGCGAATGAAGTTCAATACACGTATACACCAACTTCGGACGGCTGCCGGAATCTCTAAGTTACAGATTAAAAAATTCACAGGCCTCTCGATTCATGTCATTACAAAACTAGATAATGATCCACATTTCGTCCCAAAAGATGTCGCTGCAAAACTGAAAGTCGAAGCGTATCTCGAAGCACTATTGAAACAAAAGGAATCTGAGATTAGCACATTTCATACCCAGCATGGGTACCAACATTTAAAAGGAGAGGTTAAATGACGACATACTTCGAAGTTGACCCTATGACGGCAATCATCGATGAAACAAACGCAATCATTATCGAAACGAAGGCAGGCGATCTTGATTTCGACGCCCGGCTGGCAAGAATCGATCAGTTGACAGCACTAATTAACGATCTTGATCCTCGGACACGCAAGACTGCGAAAGTTCAGCAGATCTTAGAGCGCTTATCCGACGCAGTGCTTTACGAAGATATTACGGATCCGACGCCGTGGAAGTCGCACCATTCGGAATATCCGGTATACAGCGAAACGATGATTAAACGTCGTACGAGTAAAGATTCGCAGATGTTGGTTGCAGAGGCCACGTACGATACTTTCGGAAAAAATCGAGCTAAACCGGAACGTCGGCTAAGAACACGACATGAGGATGAGCTAATTAACGCACGGACAAGATCAGAAAACGCCGAGCGTCGTAAGAAGTATCAAGATTTCGTAAGCGGCCGGAAAAAGGTACCGATGCTACTTCGAGTCACGATTAATAAGGAGGATGCGAATGCTAAAAAAGACATCGACAATCTATCGCCGAACGAGTAATCCACTCGATTTCACCGCCGAGAAGATCACTTCAAACGTCATTGAGGTACTTCAGAATAACGGCATGAGCGTCACGGAGAAGGAAGAAGAAGCCTTCGAAGTTATCTCGAGTGTGCTACTGGATCGACGAAATAAAAAGCACGTATTAGGAATCCCAGCCCCGACCGGTTTCGGAAAAACTCTATTGATGTTGGAGTACGCAAAGTTGATCGCCCAAACGCGTTCTGATGCTATCGTCATTGTACTTCCATATATCGCTTCTGTATCGGAGTTTTACGAAGCAATCGAGATGGTTGCGCCAGGCAGCGCCATTGCTATTCGTAATGTCGAAATGGCAAAGAATGCGCTGGCCTACGAAGAACAATTCGATTCCGCTGCAACTGCGCCGGTGGTCCTGATGACTTCGCAGATGTTCTCGAATCTACTCGAGAATAAGCGATATGAAACGCACATTAATCGGTATCGGGGAATTGCGCCGGAAGTCGATAAAATTCGGCATGTAATCGTAGACGAAACGGTTGATCTGTTGCGAGTTAATCGTGTTTCAGAGAGTCAAATCAGCGAATTGTTACGCTCACTGCATTCTGCGGTATACCACGAACGGCAGCGTAAGACTTCCTCGTATGCTACGAAAACTTTCGACGCGTTCAGTGGGAAAGTGCATCAGTTGCTTGCTCGAATGGACGGAGTTCAGCGTCAAATTGGCGTAATTGAGCGTATTGAAGCCATTGACCCTAGCTATACTGTCGCAAAAAACATCGTAGATACAGTCCGTACACGGTTTGGTCAAGAGTACGAAGCTACGTTGCATGCCGTTGAACACATGATAAGAACAGGTTGCCGCGTTGAATTTGGTGGCCGCAAAGACGAAGACGGCGACTTCCTGCTTGATAAGCGAAACGATCACCAGTATGAACACGTCCTGATTTCACACGAAAGCCTTGCGGACTCACTCGCGGGCATGATGCTCACGATTTTTGATTCCACCGGTGTCGTTGACTTCACATACGGACTGTTGCCGGAAATTGAGTTCGTCGAGTTGCCGCAGATTTTCGATTTCAGCAATCTGACACTTGTGGTATGCGGTTCTAATACGGCTTCTCGAAACTGGGCGATGAAACCGGAAAGTGTACAAAAGCTACGCCTATTTGTAACCGGTGAACTTGTTGAGAACCACGAAAAAATCTTACTCACGACGTTCAAAGGTAAGGCTGCTGAAATGTTGCAAGACGCAATCGGTGAGCTGCCGCAAATTTCATATATGACAAACGCATCCGGTCGAGGATCCAATGCCTACCAAGATCATGATGCCATCGTGCATAACGGAACTGCCATCGGAACAGCCGGCATACAAGTCTCACACGGCGATCAATACCACGCCGACATCGAAGGCACATACGAACTAACACGCAATACTGGCTTGGCTTACGGAGATTCGCGAGTTCAGAGCCTCGTAGATAATCAGATTGGCGTTAAAACTGCGCAGCTCATTGGAAGATTGCGAGCCGGCCGGCGTACGGACGAACTGACAGTGTACTCGCTGTTCCTACCCGAAGATGCCATCGAACTCATTAAGCAAGTTTACCCAGGCATCAACGTGCGTCGTGAAACGTTTTTAGCTGGCGAGTTTACTGATCGAATTGACGGACTGGAGACCCTTCTTCGTGAATACCCGGACGATATCATACGAAAAAAGCAAATCGCAGAGAGTTTAGATATACGTACTTCTTCACTGACTACCATTCTAAAGACTAATTCGTCTGCTAAGCGAGCAATAGCTTCTGCCGGCTTTGAACGATTAAACGGTCAGTCATACGTACGAAAAATAATGAAATGAGTGATTCGAACTTTGGAAACTGAACAAGAATTAAAACAACAGGTTGCTGCTCGACACAGATCTTATCGGCGCACTTTAAGTGGAAGGCTATCTCGGGCTGCTGAGTCCGCAAATAAATTAGCTAAAGAACAGGGACTGGAAGGTCGGGTGACCACTGACCAACTAAAGGATTTGTTTCAGCAACAAGGTGGTCTGTGCTTATTAACTGGACGCAGCTTGACCGCAGACAATCCTGACGCAGACAGCCACCTCTCGCTAGATCACATCGTTGCAGCAAACTGCAAATCCGGCGTAGCAACTGGATCCGTTGAAAACATGGCTTTGGTTCGCTTACCGATTAATCGATTGAAATATTCTCTGCCCCTTTGCGAGCTGTTCGGTAAAGATTTGCCGGTCCTGACTCGCTATATGACGGAATGTTTGTCGGAAGATAGGCAGAAAGAAATCATTGATTTGCAGTATAGGCAGCTCAAGGCTTTGGGGAAGGGCGTGGTTAAAGGACAGTTCACTAAGGTCGGGAATTACCGCCGCCGAAATACAAACCGGCGTACTAATAAAACTAAAAACATTAAATGAAAAGGAAGTGGCCAACGATGCCAAAAAAAATAAACGATTTAGTATTACTACCAAAACCGGCTGAAATGCCGCTGCCGGAAACGGTCTATGAAACAGAGTCCGGAGAACTTCGCTACAAACCGTTCGAAGATCACGAAGCTGCGCGAGTCGAGTACGAAGCGCAAGCCGCCGCAATTGACGCAAATATCGAAGCATCTCGCCAGGCATATGAAGAAGCGAAAGTAGCGCACCAAGCGTTAGTAACGGAAAACTTGCTTGGCAACGCGACTGACGCAGAGTTGACGGAATCAGAAGCACGATTAACCGACATGGCAAAGCTTCTCGAAAATAAGGAATCGCTGCGTGCCGAGACTATTTCGAAACTAGCGCCGACTTACAGCAAAGCCGAAATGCACGAGGGGTACCACGCTGATTTCGTAGCGTTTGCGGAGAATCGGAACCTTATCGCATTGCACAAAGCATTTGAACTACGTGAGCAGTTCCTAGCAGCTATCGACGAATATTTGGCAGAGTGCAGTAAAGCCACGGATACTCGAATGCTTTCGAAGGATTTTATTAGCGATCACTATATTGTCGGACCAAATCCAACTGATCGTGTACACAACCCGATTAAGTCGCCGGTTCCTCAAAATGCCCAAGGTGTATTGATTGAGAAGAAACATTGGTTAGATGTAGGGGTGCCTTTATCGACTGAGAAAGAGCTCGATAAGATGCAAAAACATAGCGTGTTCCACCGATTTGAAACTAATAAGTAACAAAAATTAGAAAGGTCGTGGCTCCATGATTCCAGACAATTACACTATTAAAGAATTATCGGATTTAAATAAATACAAAGAAATCGGTTTTATTGAAATGAAGATACCTTCCAGTATTAATGACGATGGTAGCACATATCGTTTTGAACCACTTGAGGAGTACAAAGAAATTTCAACAGGTGCTTTAGCTCATTCAGAAATGTTACGTGGAAAAGTAGCTGAGGCAAAGGTTGCGGCAGATATAGCTAAGAAAATTCATTCAGAAAATGTTACAGCTAACATGCTTGGTGAACTACCTGATTCAAAATTAGATCAATCCCGCATTAAAGCAGAAACTCTTCTAAAGATTTACGAGGAGAAAGAGTATGCCTGTCAAGAGGCAATCACCGCGTACTATCTAAAGCTAGACCGTGCAACAGTCGTTAGCAAGTTCAAAGAAGAGGCAGTCCCTTATCTAAAAAATAGAATGACTGCAAAAGAGGTCGAAATGTGTAAAGCGCGGGATGCTTATTTGGAGTCAATTAAAGATTTTTTCTTTGAGTCACAGAAAATAGAGCAAACGTACAATGACGTTGAGCAGTTAAGAAAAGATGCGAATTATGCAAGAGGATCGAATAGCTTAATTACTCCGATGAGTAGCATTGCTTTTGCTGAACGTTCTCTAATTAAACGCCCGACGTCTTGGAGTTTCCCGTTCCAGCTATCTAGTGACGAGCTTACTTTAATCAATCGTCAAACTCCGAGATTAGTATGACGAAGCAGCAACCGTTATTAGAAAAGATTGCTGATTGCGCGCTACGGCGCGCCGGTCGGCTTTTCGAAAAAGTCGAAGCTGCAGATCGGCGAGCGGACAGCTTGTACTTGGACGTATACATGACGTATCAAAAGCGTATTTCTATGAAAGGTATCGGTTCACGTTCAGGATTACGCCGATACGACGAGAAGATTGCGGAAGATGTCTTCATCGAAGAACTAGCGATCATGACGTTAAAATGGCGGATTGTCGTCGGTGACCAAGCGGTTAGGGCGTTAAACGCTGCGACATTGGCGATGAACGTTGCGCAGTGGATCGGGTCGAGCAAACAAAAACACGAAGTGATTGATTTAATGCAACGAATCCGACCGTTCTACACCTCGGTTTATCCAACCGCGATTCAGGCGTTAGTTGATCGAAATCCTAATCAAGCGGTTTTGATTGAAGCAAAAGTTAAACAATGGCAAAAAGAGCGATTGCTTGGCGAAGGGAAATTCAACTTGCGCGAAGATGTCGATAAAAACGTACTCAAGGAGATGTTCGAATGAAAGACATGCGAGAACTGCTGAAAATTGAACGGAAGATGGTCGGATTGCTTGAAACGGAAGCAGAAGTATCGAGAGAAGACTTGGACGATGCGCTTTTCTATGCGGTATCGATGAACCGACCTCAAGCAAAAGTTAAATTTGAAAAATTAAAGCGGCTCTACGAATTTCAACAACATAATCTTGAAGTTCGTACCCCGATTCCGGAAGCAGAGCGCGTGACTGCGGCACAGGTCGAAGAAGCCCGCAAGAAAGCAATCCTGAATCCCTCGGCTAAGGGTCGTGTGGAATACGCTATGTTACAGCGCGCACTATCTTATCAAGAAGATCGCGACGCTGAGCTGGCCGAAATCAAACAACAAGATAAGCAAGAACAGCGAGAGCTAGCGAAAGAACAGCGCGTCCAATCCGCCGATCAAAAGCTGACTGAAGAACTTCAGGCGGCGTACAAGCAACAACTTGAAGCAAAAAACGCTGCTTTTGACGAAGTTAACCAATAATCGGAATGAGGCGCCTTCGGGCGTCTTTATCTTTTCGGGAGGTAGTACATGACGAAAGTAACGTATCAATACAAAACCGATTCCATCGACCTATCGCGCACTCCTGCGGTCAAACTGCGCTATTACGACGGCACTTACGTAACGGACTTTACTTCGATGTCGACCGGCTTCCAGTGGAGCGGTAATAAGAACGATGCATTCCGCTGTCTTGCGATTAGCCTGATCATGGGCGCAGATGTCAACAATCGAGACTTCCTACCGGCAGTAGGGCGACAGATTCGTTTGTATTCCGGTAGCGTCGAACTATTTCGAGGCGTAGTCGTTGAGGTTGAGCAGGGTGGCGACGGGAAGGCGACAGTTAGCGTTTATGACGAACTGTGGTACGCGACGAAAAATACGGTCGATTTCGTAGTGGCCGGCGGAATGACCGCAAGTCAAGCAATTAAGGTCTTGTGCAAGAAATACGGATTGGCTTACGGATCTATCACAGACACCAAATATAAGTTCGGTCGTAAACGATTCTTCAAGAAGACGATAGCGGAGATATTTGACACACTCATTTGGGAGACTTACCAGGTCACCGGGCGCAAATACATGCTCGAGGTACGCGGCGGTAAAATCGTCATGGCGCAGGTCATTCCGCAGAATGTTCGATTCCGGGTCGAGCGCGGTACCAATCTAAAAGGAATTACCGCAACCACGTCAATCGACGGAATGGCGACGCAGGTTTATGTAACGGGTGGTGCCGATGAAGAGCGAGGACTGAAAGTGATCCGAAAAGATGCTAACGGAATTAAACGATACGGCATCCTGCAGCACGCAGAACATCGCAGTAACGTACGTAAGTCCGGTGATCTATTGAAGTTTGCGGATAAGATGCTTGCACGACGCAATCAACCGACTCGTACGATTTCTGTACAGGCCCTCGGACATTTCAGTGTCAAATGCGGAGACGTCGTCTACATTAAAGATCGTACCACCGGCGTAAATGGTCGATACTGGGTCACCGCAGATACGCATACGATTGATAGTAAAGGCGTTCATACGATGGACTTGTCACTCGCCAAAACGTGGGCCTTGGAAGTTTCAAACTACGAGCCACCAAGCGAACCTTCGAGCAATACCGGTACCCCAACCGGCGACGATGCAGCTATCGGAACGAAAGCGCCGTACAAGTACCTGACGCAGTTTGTACGCAAATACGAGACTTCGAATGCAGGTAGTACTTCGATTTACAACGATACCAAATACGGCGGCATGTCTTATGGTTATTATCAAATGGCATCCCGTGCAGGCACTCCGCAAGACTTCGTGAAATGGCTTTCTAACCGCGATGATGAAATTTACGAGCGGCTAAACGTAAAAATCGGATCCGTATCGCAGGTAAACGGCGCTTTCGCTAAAGAATGGCTGGCGGTAGCTCAACGCTATAAGACACGATTCACCGATTTAGAGCACGCTTACGCTAAACAAAAATATTACGATAAGGCGCGCGAAGGTATCCGCAAGAGAACCGGCATCGACGTGAACAAGCGAAGCTGGGCGATACAGGCGGCATTGCTGTCGACTGCAATCCAGTTCGGTGTAGGCTCCGCTACTAGTGTGAAGGGCGCCATCCCAATCTTCAGTACGATGTACAAGAAAGGGATTTCCGACGAGGCGTGGATTCGCGCCATTTACGCAGACAAGACCCGCCGGTTCCCAGTTACGAAGACCCGTTTCGCCAATGAATTAGCGGATGCAATCGCCATGCTGAAGAAACAGCAAGCATCAATCGAGCGCAGTAAGCCCGCACCTAAACCGAGTAGCGCCTCTAAGACCGCAGTTCGCGAGAAGATCGTCAAAATCGCACGAAGTAAAAAAGGTCGGCTGACATATAACCTGTCCGGCGGTAATCCGCTACTCAGCGGTAGCAACGTTGGGGACTGTAGTGACTTCGTACAGTACGTCTTTAAACAAGCGGGAGTTAGTGGCACCGTGCCGAACTATACGCCGTCGATTTGGGGGAAGTATACGAAAATCAATCGTAGCTCTGCGCAACCAGGCGATTTAGTGTTATTTACCGGTACTATTCCGGGTCGTGCGAAAGGGCAAGCGTCACACGTCGGTATCGTATCCGGCGACGGAAACATGGTCAATCTGCAATCGTACGGCTGCAAGGAAGAAAAGTATGGATCCGGATACTGGGGCAATTACCTTCTCGGATTCGTTCGAGTATTAAACTGAAAACTAACAGGAGGAATGACGAATGCGTAATACAAACGAAAGCACTCAAAATCTCGGCGCGGATTTGCGTCGGGTCGTCAAAAAGTACGGAGAGAATAAGGAAGTTGCGCTAATCTACGGGACAGTCATCGGCGTGAAACCAATTGAGATTTTAGTAGACGGTACAACGGATGCACTACAAGCCGCAGACTTAACGGTTTCGCTCAGTCTCACGAACCAAAGCGTCCAGGCGACATTTAACGGTACTACGAGTACGCTGATCATTGAGAACGCTTTGAAGCGCGGGGAACGTGTTGCGATGTTATCGGATACGGCGCATGATCGCATCTACGTAGTCGAGCGCGCAACGGACGGGCAGTAACGCAAATAGACGAAGGTCGGCGTTTGGTTGCGCCTGCCTTCGTCCATATCTATTATTTCACGTTACGTATTTGCTAAATTGCGAAATAAAGCGTTTGCCTGCGAAGAGGGAAATGGTATACTTTCGGTAACTAAATGAAGTCATCGTGAGTTCACGTGGCTTAACGTAAGATTACCTTCCATACCCCTTCCGAATCACCCCAAGCGCTCACTATCTGATTCGACGGATGCCGCAGGTTCCCGCCAGACAAACGTCAAGGCGATCCCGATTGCAAGCATGACCGTCGCAAAATAGAACGGATAGTTGAGATCGACATCAAACAGAATCCCACCGATGATAGGTCCAAGAATATTCCCGATACTCGTAAACATCGAGTTCATCCCGCCGACAAAACCTTGTTCGTTCCCGGCGATCTTCGACAAATAGGTCGTGACGGCAGGGCGCATCAAGTCAAAGCCGACGAAGACGACCATCGTGACGAGGATGATGGCCAGGTAACTGGTCACATAGGTCATGACGAGGACCAGCAAGGTTGAACCAATCAAACTGTAACGGATGAGACGGATCTCGCCGAACCACCGTGTCAGACGTTCGAACAGTCCGACCTGGACGATGACACCGACGATTGCCCCAAGCGAAATCGCGAGAGCAATGTCTTTTGCCGTGAAGCCGAATTTCCGGTCGACGAACAGGGCAAACAGCGACTCAAACGAAGCGAGTCCGAACGAAGAAATCAACAATACCATAAAGGCGATGAAATAAAGAGGGGAAAAGACTTTCCGGAAACCGGTTTTCTGTTTCGGGATAGTCGAGTTTTCGTAATGCCGTTTCGGTTCACGTAACGTAAACACGGACAAGATCATCGCGAAGAGACCAAATGCAGCGGCAAAGAAAAACGGGACACGGGTGCCGATATCCGCTAAAAAACCACCGATGCCGGGTCCGATGATGAAACCGGTCGAAATTGCAGCCGACATGTAGCCGAGTGCCTTTGGTCGGGTTTCGTTTGTTGTGATGTCGGCAATGAAGGCGGTCACGGCCGGCATAATGAAGGCCGCGCTGACGCCTCCTAGAATCCGCGACGCAAACAACACTTCAACGGACTGCCCGAGTCCAAACAGCAATTCCGACATGCTGAAGATGAACAGACCGATGATGATCATCGGTTTCCGGCCGTATTTATCGACCGCCCGCCCGGCGAGCGGCGACAAAATGAGCTGGGCAAAGGCGAATGCCGATACCATGTATCCGACGGTCGAACCGGAAATATTCAGTTCGTTCATGATCGTCGGTGTGACAGGGATGACAAGACCAATCCCTAAAAAAGCGATGAAAAGATTGAGTAAAAGTGTACTTAAGATGAGTTTATTGTTTTGCATGATAGGATCCTCTGTTTCTGTTTTGACTTGTTACCGGACGAGTCCCCGCCAAAAAATCGGCCATATGGCGGTGAAACGCCGTTCATATGCGGCGACCCCGTTGTAGACGAACTCGGTCATCGTTCCTTCCGTCACCGTCAAGTAGGCGAGGGCGGCACTTTGGTAGTCGTCGGAGTAAAGAATTTGTTCCGTTCGGTCGCGCTCCCGCAAGAGACGTGTTAAGTGACGTTGCATCGAATCGAAAAAGGGATTGATTAAATCCGTGACTTCCCGTTCGAGTTTGACCGGCGGGAAATAAGCGATGCGTAAAATGAACTTCAGTTGATCGTTTTCGGTGCTTTCTTCAAGAAACCAATCAAAAAAACCTTTCAGACTCTGTTCGAGTGAAAGATGGCGGGTCGAGATGAAATACGTGGCGAGATGTGTTTTTTGGGTTTCAAGCGCATACGTCATCGCAGTTAAAAACAATTCGTCTTTCCCGCGGTAGTGGGCATAAATCGAAGGTTTCTTAATCCCGACGTCTTGCGCAATCTCCTGTAAGGATGCCCCTTCGTAACCATGTTGGGCAAAATGGCGCAACGCGGTCTGGAGTAATAAAGTCGCTTTCATTGATTCACCTTCCTAACGGTCGTTAGTTAACATCCTAACAGATTTAAAACGATTGTCAAACAAAAAAGCCGAAGGTCACGTGGACCCTCGGCGAGATGATTCATTATTTGTTGGCAATCCGACCGCGTGTCGCGACACGTGAACCAGTGATACCAGCAATTGATGTGACGATCATTGTTAAAATCAGAGCGACGAAGCCCCAGATTGAAACTTTTGATGCTGTTTGTGTGGCTTGTTCTGTTTGTTGACGAACATCTTCCACTGTTTTCTTCAGGTCAGCTGATGTTTCATCAAGCGTTGTTTTGGCATTTTCGATTTGTTTGCTTGTTTCGCTTGTCGCCTGATTCAGACCATCGACGATGTTTTTTGTTGCTTCATCTGCCTCAGCTTGTGAGAGGTCGGTATTTTGAGCAACCGCTTCTGCAATTTTATCTTCATCTACGGATTTCTCGATTTTTTCTGCACGAGCTGTTAACGAATCGCCAAGGTCGCTGACGATTTTGTCGAAGTCTTCAGGTTTTGTTAACGCGTCTTTCCCGGCTTGCGTAGCGTCATCTTGAACGGCGTCGAGCTGACCTTGCAAGTAGTTTGGTTGCAATTCAGGAATGTCCGTATCTTTAAGGATCTCATCGACATTACCTTCGAGTTCTTTTGTATCAACGTCTGAGACGTTATCTGTGATTGAACCGAATCCTTTAGAGACCGCATCTTGTGTCGTGCTAGCAATGGCACCGACCCCTTGACCGGCTGCGCCGCCGACTGTTCCGAGCACTGAACCAACTGTTTGGAACGTGTTGATTGTCGTGAATGTCAACAAGGCGAACAAGAGAATGACGCTTGTCGACCATGTGAGGAAACCATGAACGAGTCCGGCACGTGACGATGTCACACCGGAAACGAAACCGGCGACGAACAATGAGATTAACAACGACAGGATCGCCCAGATGGCTAATCCGATGCCGACACCGTCAAACGGTTTGTCGGACGTGACGTCCGTGACACCAAAGCCGAT
>CABFOF010000972.1_pt1 | contig 24485 bp, 31 predicted proteins | sample 3521951 | NCBI WGS metagenome assembly CABFOF01 (sample SAMEA5312450, study PRJEB27640) | indoor metagenome | biome: indoor environment; feature: uncontrolled; material: polymer tiles stone | place: Germany | collected 2014-07-07 | reverse complement strand
ATCATCGCCCTGATTTCAATCGTCAACGGGGCGACCGCCTCGATCAATGCCGAAGTCTCAACGTTCGGGGCAAACAAATTGACGATTCAAACGACGGCGTCTCCGTTAAAAGCAGGATTATCCCAAGGACAACTGGAAGAGTTAAATCAAGTCGACGGGACACGCGGTATTGCCCCGACGTTGACGACTCAATTATCGGTGCGGTCGGCAGACGCCCGACTCGATGACGTGACGATCAGCGGCCGCAATCACATCTATTATCAAGAGTCGGCCGATGTCACGCAGGGGCGGGAAATCAAAATCAGTGATGTCGAGCAGGAAACCGTCGTCGCCGTCATCAGTCCCTCCGTTGCCCGGACACTTTTTCCGGGACAGGAACCGGTCGGACAGTCGCTGTTCCTGAACGGTTTGACGTATCAGGTCATCGGCGTGAGTGATGCCGACTCGGAGGAAGTCGTGATTCCGTATACGACGGCACTGCGGACGCTTGACATCGACACGGTGCAACAAGTCGATGTCTTCAAAGAGGAGTCGGCCGACGTCGCGACCGTCAAACGGGATCTGTCCGCGAAAATGTATCAATTCTATAATGAACAGGAAGACCGCTATACGATCGTCAGTCTTGATGAAGCCCTTGATTCAATTGATCAAATCAATACGATGTTGTCGTTGCTGTTAACCGGGATTGCCTCGATCTCCTTGATTGTCGGCGGCATCGGAATCATGAATATGATGCTCGTCTCGGTCACGGAGCGGACGACGGAAATCGGTCTGCGCAAAGCACTCGGCGCACGCCCACGGGCGATTCGGCTCCAATTTTTACTCGAGTCGATCTTATTATCCTTGATGGGTGGTGGGATCGGCATCATCGTCGGGGTCGGTCTGGCATATCTCGTCAGTCTGTTGATCGGGACGACGTTTACGATTTCCGTCGGGACGTTGCTCCTTGCAGCCGGTTTTTCAATGCTCGTCGGGGTCGTCTTCGGATATGCGCCCGCTCGAAAAGCGTCATTGCTCCATCCGATTGAAGCCCTGCGCAATGCGTAAAGGAGGTGTGGGATGGTTACCATCCTGATTGCAGAAGATGATCCACATGTCCGGTACCTGTTAGGAGAGACTTTACGTGCGGCAGGATTCCGGACGATCGAAGCCGCAGACGGAGCACAAGCGCTTGCCTGCTTTGACGAACAACACATCGATCTGCTTGTCACGGACGTCATGATGCCGCATGTCTCGGGTGTCGAACTCGTCCGTGCGTTGCGGCAAGCCGGGTATGATCTGCCGATTTTGATGCTGACGGTCCTCGATACGTTTGCTGATAAGGAAGCAGGATTCGTGACCGGCGTCGATGATTATCTGGTCAAGTCGGTCGACCTTGATGAATGGCTGTTACGGATTCATGCTTTGCTTCGGCGATCGAAAATCGTCGCGACGCAGGAACTTGTTGTGAAGACGTTGACGTTACGGATGCGGGATGCGACCGTCGTCACACCGGACGGCGAACTTACGTTACCGCAAAAGGAATTTCAATTGCTCTATCGTCTGTTGTCCCAACCGAAACAGATTTTCACACGCCAACAGTTAATGGATGAGATTTGGTGATATGATGTTGAAAGTGACAGCCGGACGGTTGATGTTCATATCAAACGGTTACGGGATAAATTTAATCAGTATGAAGTCTTTACGATCGAGACGGTCTGGGGACTCGGCTACAAAGGGGTCGTGTTATGAAGCCATTTTTTCAGTCGATATCCGGTCGGTTTTTCCTTATTTTATTTGGCTTGCTGCTGTTGCCGTTATTGATTCCGCTCGGGGCGACGTTCTTTTTCCAATTCGATTCGGTCCGCCAAGACGTCGCACAACAACTGGCGGAACGGACGGGGACCGTCGAACGGTTGATGGTCGAACAAGAACTGTCCTTCGCTTCAGCCAGCCGCTACGTCGAACAATCGGTGATCGAGACGACGGAAGTCTCGGCCGACCGTTTACAAACCATGGTTTCACTGTCTGAAACTGAAACAGAGACGCTTCGCCGGAAAGGAGAAGTGGCTGTCGCCGGAACCTTTTCGGAGCGCCCGCTTCATATTCGGCAGGTCGGGGAACGTTACTTGGTGGCGACACCGAACCCGGATCAGGACCTTGTCTCAAGTATTCGCAACTCGTCCTTGGTTGGAATCGGTCTGACGATTGCCGTCGCCTTTTTCCTGACCTGGTTTGCCGTCCGGCTCGTGACCCGACGGATCAAACGGATCAGTGAAGCTGCTGTTGAAGTGACGCAAGGCAACTACGACATTCAAATTCCGGATCACGGGAGTGATGAAGTCGCGAACTTGATTCAGAACTTTAACCAGATGACAGTCGCCTTGCAACGAAACGAATACTTGGCAAAAGATTTGGCGGCGGCGATTTCCCATGAACTGAAGACACCGATCGCCTCGATCCATGGGTTCAGCCGGTTACTGGCACAGCCCAATCTTTCGGAAGACAAGCAACAGCATTACATCCGGATCATCGGACAGGAAAGTGACCGTTTGTCCCGCCTGACCTCGAATCTTGTCCGGTTATCGCGGCTCGATCATCAGTCAATCATCCAGCGGAAAGCCTATCGTTTTGATGAACAGGTCCGTCATGCTTTGCTGTTACTGGAATCCCAGTGGACAGACAAACATCTGATCCTCGATCTCGAGTTGGCGGAAGTGACGGTCGTCTGGGAAGAGGAACTGATGCAACAGGTTTTACTCAATCTTCTGCAAAATGCGGTTTATTTCTCACCGGTAAACGGCGTCCTGTCGATTCGGCTGACACAAGCAACGGATGTGACGTTGACCATCACCGATCAAGGAAAAGGCATTTCGGCGGCGGAGCTCCCATTCGTGTTTGACCGTTTTTATCAGGGCGAAACCTCACGGACAACGGATGGTCACGGACTTGGCTTGTCGATTGTCAAACGAATCGTCGAATTACACGGCGGTGCGGTGACTCTTGACAGCACACCCGGTCAAGAAACGTCTGCCCGGATTCAAATACCACAAAAAGGACCTGCTTGAGCCGTTTGCTCAAACAGGTCCTTTCGACGCTTTCTCATTTATGAACCAGGCAGTGTCCTGCAGAAAAGACTCGATGTCGGTTTGCGTGCGGATCCGGATCACCTGATCCGCCTCATCCGGTTCAGGACGTTCCAATCGTTGACGGGACAAGATCTGCCGGTAATCTTCTGCACCGCGGATTTCCGCCCGATCCTTTATGGAAGCGTCAACCCGCGCCAACAGAACTTCTTCGGCAAGGTCAAAGTGAACGAGAATCGTTCGGTACTGATCCTTTGGAAACTGTTGTAAAAAGCGGATGCGCTGTTTTTTTGACAGATTGGCATTGCAGACAATCAGATGCAGGTCAGACTGACGACGGGCATGTTCGACAATCGTGTCCGTCAGTTGATGTTTTAAGCGGTTTGGACCGTCGAGCGGTAACAATTTTTGATAATGGGTGTTCAGGAAACGGGCATGCACGTCTTGATCGATAACAAGAAACGATGGGTACAACCGGGACAAGCGGTCGGCAAACGTTGATTTTCCGGCAGGGAGCACTAAAATCAAGCAATCGCTCGCCCGGACGGCATCAAGTTCCAGCTGTCCGATTCGTTGCAGGGCAGCCGGTGTATCGAGCCGTTCCGATTGTGTCCAATCGTACGTCAGGTGATGACCTTGCTTGATCAGTCGGTCGTTTATGAATTGGACGTCTTTGATGTTGCGGAAGCTGCTTGCCGTGTAAAAATTCATCTGAAAATCTCCTGTCCTATAATTTTTTACAGATTTTTGAAACTAAATCGGTCCATACTTAGTCTAATAAGATAGAAAGGAAAGGGAGGAGTGCTGTGTTCCGTAAAAAAATCGCCGGAAGCTGGACGGATGATACATTTCTCACGGCGCTATATGCTGAAGAACGCTACATCTACCGGATATCGTATCTGTATTTAAAACACGAGCAGGAAGCGCTCGAAAACGTTTAGGAAGTTGCCTTTCGTGCCTGGAAGTACCGGAATTCGCTGCAGGATGTCACCTATTTTAAGACTTGGCTGATCCGGATCACGATCAATGCAGCGCTCGATCATCTAAAAAAACATCAAGTCCTTGTCTGGACGAACGGTGAAGCACAGGACAGGAGTGAGGCACAAATCCCGTCGTTTGAACATCTGGTCGTCGATCAACTTTATCTGGCGGACTTGCTCGAACGACTTGAAGTCAAAGAACGGTCGTTATTGCTCTTGCGATACCAAGCCGATTATTCCTTTCAGGAAATCGCTGACTTACTCGACATTCCGGTCAGTACGGTGAAAAGTACGTTATACCGGACAATTCAAAAACTGCAACGTCACCAAGTGAAAGGAGGAGAATCCGGATGAAACAGCAACTTGAGACCGTATTCAAAGACATTCCCGTACCGGATACCGTTCACGCCCGGATGGAGCAGGGGCTCCGCCGGAAAAAACGGAGGCATCGTTTACCGCAACTGATTTTGGCAGCTAGCCTGCTGATTGGTCTGTTGCAATATGACCGGATCGAATCTTGGATCCAGCCGCCGGTCGACCAATCGACCGTCTCGATGCTGCCTGGACTCGTCTATCAGGAGAAGATGTATATCCAGGCGGACACGACAATCAGCGGACAAGCAGTGTCTCAACTGCGCGGTCGGAAGTTAGGGACGTCCGAAAACACGTTGACTGAAGAAAACGAAACGACTTTATCAAAACAACCCTTCGCCTCGAACCTGACGGACTATACGATTTACGAGCTGGAAGGATATGCCCCTTCCATCCGACTGCTTGCAATCGGTCAGGAGGACGGGCAACGAATCGTCCGGATCCTTGATCAAACGACCTTTCGACCGGACTATTTCCGACACCTTCGTCTCGATCAAACGATCACGCACATCAGCTATCAGACCGAACGGACGCGGGATTCGGAGCGGAAAGCGTCGCTTGCGCCGTCCGCCTCCTGGACGAATCTGTTGACTGGTCTAAGTACGGCAACGCCACTGGCCGACTCCGAACTGCCATCCAGCATTCAGAACGATCCGGAGTTGCGGATGGTTGACGTGACACTGGCAGACGGGCTCACGAATCAGTTTCAATTAATTAAGGGGGGCTATCTTTTTTACGAACCGATACATGCTTATTTTGATGTGAAGGGAACCGCATTTGAAACCGTTTGGGCGGAAATGCATTAGGCGAACCGAATCACTCAAACGATTTCCGGAAACCATAAAACGGACGAAATGCCTGACCCCGGTAAAAACTTTCCGAGCTGCTTGAGGCGAGAACTTCGATCCGGGTCGTCGGATACCGGTCATGAAGACGGGCGAACAGCTGTTGAGCCAGACCTTGGCCACGGAAATCGGCATCAATCAGTAATTCACAGATGTATAACGTGACCTGAGTGTCTGTCATTCCACGGACATAACCGATAACCTCCCCCGCATGTTCAACGACAAGCGCAGCGTTTGAGTGTTGCCAAGCGAGTTGGGTCCGTTCATGGAGACGGACGAGTTGGGTCCAGCCTTCCGCAGCATTTAAGCGCTGAATGGCGGGGAAGTCCTGATCTTGGTACGGGCGGATCTGATAGGCAGTTGTCATGAGCGTGACCTTCTTTCTAAGTTAAGTTGGATGAGCAAGGGTTCGAGTTCCGACCAGTCGTTCACTGTGTAGGAAGACGGACTGGCAATAACCGGATGATCTGTTTTTAAGATACCCGTCATCCCGACTGCTTCTGCTCCTTGGATATCGTGAAGCGGATGATTACCGATAAACAAAACATTTTCCGGGGCAAGCTCCCAGTTGATCAAAGGACGTAAGAACAGTTCCGGATTCGGCTTGGAAAGACCGACTTCTTCCGAAATCAAGATCGGGTCAAAAAATGTCTGCAATTGATGGTGGTTGATGACGGCACGTTGCAAGTCGCTCCGACCGTTCGTGATGAGCCCGATCCGACAGGACACGCGCAACTGCTCCAACATGTGACGTGTCTCAGGGAACAACACACTCGTCTTTGCAAACTCGGAGACGTAGTCGTGCAACAACTCGGACACGGTGACACCCTCAAGTTGTAAGTGGACGATTAAGTGGTGATAGACGATATCCTTCCACACGTGACCGTTTTGATCCAGTTCCAGAAAAAGTTGTTGGTACAGATCAAGCGGACAAGTCGAACGCGGGGCAATTCGCTTGGCGTGTTGGACGGTCAAAAAGCGTCGTAACGAGGTGACGCGATCGAGTAACGTCCCATCGAGATCAAATAAAACAGCCGAGATGGTCATGAACACGCAACTCCTACTTAATATGTATATTTCAATTACCGTAATTTTACTATAACTCATTCAAAGAAAACAAAAAAGATATCCCAAACTTTTGCAGAACACCAGTAGGACTGCCTGTTTTATCAAAAACGACACGAAAGGAGACATGATATGCGTACAAAAGTGTCTTCTTTGCATCAAGTACAGTACTTGGATACAGGCACAACCGGGACACCCATCGTGATTTTGACCGGAATGGGGTGTTCGTATGAAGAATGGTATGAGATCGTTCAAACATTGCGACTAACCAACCGGATTCTCAGCTTCCACCGGCATTCCTGGCAGGAAGGTGACGGGATTCACCGGACGAGTCACGCGGTTCAACAACTGCAACGGCTCTTGACCCATTGCAACGTAGACGAACCCATTCTCTTGGTCGGTCACTCCTACGGCGGATTGATTGCCCAAGAGTTCGCAATCCGGTATCCCGATCAGGTAAAAGGGTTGCTTTTGGTTGATTCGACGTCAGTTGACTTACACGAACTCGATGACCTCGACACACCCGTGCTCGATACACTGTCGTCGGATGCCACCTGGATTGAACAATGCCGGCGTTATGCAACACAAACGAGCGACCAGCTGCGTCTGTTGATCCAACCGGCATTGACGCCGGCGCAACAACGCTTGCCGGAAACGGTTCAGTCAGCGCTGCTCGATTTCCAACTCGATCCTGCCCTCTATGCGATGATGGCGACAGAAGTCACGCACTGGAAAACGGATGCGACACGGATTCGGACGGACAAATTTCCGGAACTGGCACTGATCGTCCTCGGGCGGGACAAGGAGCAAAGCATTTCAGACGGAATCGAAGACGGGTTACCGGAACACGAACTCCGCCGACTAGAAGAAACGTGGCATCGATTGATTGCACAACAAGCCAAGTTGACAGCAACAGCTGAATTAATCTTCGCTCCAACAGCAGGTCATGCGATTCACTTGGACCGGCCGGATCTCGTCATCGCGGCGATTCGAACGCTTGACCAACACCAAATAAAGGATGTGTGACGATGAAACGGATCTATTTTTTACACGGATTCATGGGAACAGGACAAACCCATTTCGAACAACAAATCGCTTATTTCAAGAAAGAATATGACATCATCACGATGGATTTACCCGGACATGGTACGTCAGAAGATGCAGCTGCCGTGGAATACATCGAGCAGGCGACGGTCAGTCTGATCAACCGCATCCGCGAAACCGGACCCGGTCATCTCGTCGGTCTGTCTCTTGGGGCGTCACTCGCGATTCAAGTCGCACTGAAAGCACCGGAGTTGGTTGATGGAATCATCCTGACCGGATATACACCGGTCGTACCGGAAGAACTTACGGACGTGATGACGCAACAGTACACTTACTTTCTCGACATCAAACAACATGAGCCGTTGATTGCCGCTCAGTTCGAAGACTTGCACGGGACACGTTGGCAAGAGACGATGCAACGTGTGTTGCATCAGATGACGTTCCGTTATCCTACCATGACCAAACAATCGTTACAGCATCTGCAAGCTCCCGTCTTCATTTTAAACGGCATGGTGCAAGAGCATGAGGTCACCGGTGCATCCCGCTTCCAACGCGAGTATCCCAACACACAGATTCATTTGATTCCAGATGCCGGCCATACCGCGAACCTCGATCAGCCCGATCTGTTTAACCACCACTTGAACCGGGTGTTGCAACAGTCAAACGAGTAATTTCGTCGTCTGTTTATCCCTGTACATCACCTGATCCGCTTTTCGGAGGACATCCGCGAGATCGGTTGTCGCCGGATTGTAGGCAAATCCGATCGCGACCGACAACTCGTGTTTGATGAATTCGGAGCGCAACTGTTCGACCAAGAGCAGGCAATCCTGCTCCGCATGATCCCGACAAATGATGACGAACTCATCGCCGCCGAGACGGTACGCTTCAAACGCACACCGTGACAGACAAAGCGCCGTCTGTTGCAACAAGGCATCTCCAGCGACGTGGCCAAATCGGTCATTGATCTGTTTGAGGTCATTGAGATCCAGCGCGATGACACCGAGCCGGACAGGGGACGCTTGCATCATTTCTTTGAGTAATCCATCGAAGGTATGTCGGTTCAAGAGACCCGTCAACGGATCTTGCCGGTACAGTTGCTCGAGTTCCCGTTGTTTGGTTTTTGCCGCGTCCATATTGCGGATGACGCCCTGAACGGCAACGAGTTCACCTTGTTCGTAAATCGGTGTCGTGTACTCTTCAAACCAGGTGTACGTCCCGTCGTTTGTCCGCCAACGTTGGGTGAACGGTTCCTCGTAATTGCAGTTACCGGATAATTTAGACATCAGGATTTCGACGTCCTCCGGATGAATTCGGTCGAAACACTCTGACGGGTCGGCATAACTCGCTTTTACGGTTCCGGCACCGATATGGTCATCCAGTGAAGGACTGATGTAGCGAAACCGATAGACGGGCTTCACCTCGAAGATATACATGATGTCTTTGGAATGGTTGCCAAAGGTAGAAATAGTCGATTGGACAGGTGACATTGGCTTAACTTTTTTGAAGAGCCATCGACAAAGTAATGTAATCCCAATTCCAATCGTAATGCCTGTCCACAACAAAGATGCTCACCTGCCTTATGTACATTGATTTGATTCACTAAAAGATCTATATCCTAACAACAAATGGAACGCTGATCCATGAGACACAGTAAATTATAACAAACCACCTGACTATTATATACATAAAATGGAATTTCACTCACTTTAACGGGCGATGAAAAATATATGTAAAAACGGTACTCGGAATCTCCGGTACCGTTTTTACATATGTCTTCTACTCACTGCTTTAGTCGAGAGTACGTTTGACCAGCAGTATATGTTATACAATGCAATTCGCCAACTCACTTAATCGTTTCACCTGAACTGATTAAAATTTATTGAATTTTGCGCCAGCCCAACTGATATTCAGTACCGTTAACATTAGACAAATGAAGACACTTACGTAGTTCAATTCATGGAGATCAAGTAACTGATGCTCGGCCAGCGTCAAGATCTTTGCTGGGACAATCTGAGATAATGCATGGCTAAAATTTTTAGTGAAGATCCAAAAAAATGCAAAAGTAATGGTTAGGATAGCAATCAGAATTTGATTTTTAACAAACGTGCTGATTAAAATCACTAGACTGATAAGGTAAAGAATCCACAGACTGTACAATACTAAAAAACCGAGTAGCTTCAGAAAAGAAAACGTCCCAAACAAATAAACGGTGTATAGATAAGAAACAAGTACTCCGACTGAAATAGAGAACATGCTAATCAACCAATGACCAATTAATTTTGAATAAAGATAACTGTACAAGGAAACCGGTCGAGTCAATATAAAGTCTTGCATACCACTGTTACGATCTGTTGCAATCAGACCCATAAAGCTGATAATTAAAATGATCAGACCGATTTGATTGAATTGACCAGAGATGGTCGATAAAAAGACGTCTGTTGCGTTGGGTACTTGTCTGTTTGGATCAATAACAATTCCAGCTGTGTCACCAATATGATTAAGAATGACGTCCATATACTTATTAATGAGCGGTTGCGTGACACCGAGAGTGCTGAAAAACAAGGTTAACCAAATAAATTTATATTCCTTCAATGCTTCTGCCAGTTCAGCTCGCACGAGAATAAAAAGATTATTCATATCTCTGACACCATCTCAATAAATACTTGTTCTAAGTCCTTTTGGTGAAATCCAATCGTGATAACCTCTATAGATTGAGCCGTACATGCCTTAATGACGTTCTTTAAAACGAATTCTTTGTCACCGGATAAAAGAATGGTGTGCGGAGATAGGAATTGCACAGATTCAAGGTCAGAATGCATCTTAAGTCGATCAATGTTTTTCATATCCTTAACCTGTAATAAAACCTTTCTCCGATCGACATGTTGCAATTGACTGTTGATATTACCGATGACCTGTCCATTCTTCATGATGATGTATCGATCACAAATTTCGCCGGTATCATCTAAAATATGCGTCGAAATAAGAATGGTGGTATGCAACTTGAGACGCTCCATTAGTTTTTTCATTTCATTTCTGCCAATCGGATCGAGGGAAGACATTGGTTCATCCAAAATAAGAAGACGCGGATTGTGTAAAATCGCTTGAGCGACTCCCAGTCGTTGTTTCATTCCACCCGATAACTGTTCGACCTTAAAATGATCCTTACCGAAAAGGCCGACTTCTTCCAAAAGTGTAGGAATTCTTTTTTGTACTAGTTTTTTTTCAAGACCTGACAGTTGCCCGAAAAACAGTAAAGATTCACGACAAGTCATCCACGCTTTAAAATCCGTGTATTGAGAGAGATAACCAATATCCTTTTTGTGCTGTTCAATAGGTTGGGAATCCATTCGTATACTGCCGTTTTCGTATGATAAAATTCCTGTCATGCATTTTATAAGTGTCGTTTTACCTGCGCCATTAGGACCGATTAAACCGACACATTCATTTTCTGCAATCGATAGATTGATTCCCTTTAAGATTTTTCTGTTCTCCAGCGTCTTATGGAGATTATCAATTATGATCATCACGAATCACTCTCCTTCCAACTATCAAATACGCGATGGGACCAACTGTCTGCATGCATACGATGACAACTAACCAGACGTATGGTGCAGCAATATGTTTTTTTCGTTTAAACCAGTCCAAAAGAGCAATGCCAATCAATAAAAAATTAAACAGGAGAATTGGGAGGATTAAAGGGAAAATCTGATGCCAATCGATTTCCAACAAAACAGTTACATCTGTATTCATATAGTCACCTCTTTCTATTATCATTATCGATAATGATAATTTATAAGTCAATCCTATTTTTTCCTTTCATGAAAATGATAAATTAAATTCCGAACATCCATGGGCATGTGGTATGTTCACTAATAAGGAACTATAAGACAAAGGAAAAACGCCAGAAAATCGATAGGAAGGATGATGAAATATGGTCGTGATTCCTGATTCAATCCTATTTTCTTATACTTTTATCAGCCGCCCCAACGAACTTTCGAAACAATCGGCTAGAGATGTTTCAGCGATTCTCTCGATTGAAGCATGGTTTGTGATTCAAATAAATCAAATCGCTTATTTAAACATATCGGTTCCGATTTTGGAGTTATACAAAGCATTGTATCGTTGGAAAGAACAGGTGAAACCCACTAACGTTCCAGAGTTTCATTACTATTCCGTCGAGCATGATGATAAGGATGGAGCCATCCTGTCCATGTTGCCTTTTTCTAGTCGAGGAAGAATCACATCCATCTGGGGAGAGGTAGATGTATATAACGTGCTGCCTCTAAATGACTTGGTTGTCGCTTTATTCCGATTGGAGAACGATTTAAAATCGGACATTGAAACTTATTTTGGCATCAAGTTGGATCATTTTATTCAAAACATTCCCTATAGAATGAACTGAGCTTACGAATGGGATTTTCTCGTAAAAGGACAATAAAAAAAGAAGTATCGTTTACTATGATGTGTAAGGGGATAAAATTCAATGGATTTTGATTTATTTAAAAACCAGGTAAGATTTAAAATCGCGTTGGAGTTGATTGACCGTGACGAAGGATTGTCGATCATGCAACTCCACAAGTTGCTCAAAGAAATTCCACAAGCCACTCTGTATCGGCATGTAAACTCGATGATCGAGGATTCTTTACTAAAAATTGTTGGAAATCAACGTGTTGGAAAAGTAGAGGAAAAGATATATGCCTTGAATACAACAGGCTACAGAATCAAAGAAGAGGACTGGACTTCTGCAACGTACACGGAAAAAGCCAATTTCATATCCTTCTACTTTGTGTATATCTTACAGAATTATAAAAACTATCATGACAATAGCGTGAAGGAGGGATTACAAGACAAATCAACGTTTTCGTTAGTTAAACTGAATTTACCTGATGAATCATTTAATGAGTTTCAATCCGAACTCCGGTCACTGCTGGAAAAGTACCATCAGTTATCAGGAGACAACGAAGATCAAGAGAGAGTGGTATCGCTGGTGATCGTTCCGTAATCACAATTAGTTGTTAGACATAAACAGACAAAAGAGTATAATCTACCAGAATAAAAGTAGACGATACTCTTTAGAACGTTAAAACGTCAGATACGTCCGAAAACCGCGATTCGCATAATACGAGTCCGCCCCGTTGTGATAAGTGAAGACGTTGCCGTACCGTCGGTCACAAAAGAGGGCGCCACCTTGCATGCGGATGGACTCCGGAGTCTCGATCCAGCTCGACGTCTTTAAATCAAACGCCCCAACCGTCTGCAAATGACGGTAGTGGTCTTCCGTTAAGACGGCCACACCATACTCGCTTGCTGTCGCCACGGCGCTGCCGAGCGGTTTATTTTTCTTCCGTTTTTCCAGTGCTTCGTTGTCGTAACATAAGCTGCGCCGTCCGGTTGGACTCTCTTCCGCGCAGTCGACATACAGCCACTGACCGTCCGGCATGACCACCACATCCGGTTCGCCGCCGGTCTGTTCCATCCAGTCGAGTGCACGGAGACGGTCGTCTGTCAGCTCGGCTTCAACCGTTGACCAGGTAAGCGCCGGGTGGCGGTCCGGATAGCGGGTGAAGCGGTCGTGTAACGTTTTTCGTAAGTCCTCATACTCCTTCGGCATGTTCATGCTCCTCTCATATGGGACAAACCCCTTCGTACTGAAGTACAAGGGGGACGTCGTCATTGTTCCAAATACCGGTACAACGTACTTTTACTGATACCGGTCTTTTCACGGATATCGGCTAAACTGTATTGCTTGCTTTGATACATCTCAATCGCCCGTTTGACGTTTTCGTCCGGTTTACGCGGTCGTCCCGTTTGTTTGCCGAGTTCCTTTGCTTTTGATAAGCCTTCGCGTGTCGTCATGCTGACGACATCACTCTGCAGCGCGACGAGGTGCTGGACGATTTCGCGAAACGAATGGGGCAAGGCTTGACGGGTGTCGATGTTTTCCCGGATTGACCATAAAAACGCCTGTTTGCTGTCAAGAAGGTCTAAAACTTCGATGAGATGCCGGGATGAATCGGCCAATACATACAAGTGAGAGACAAGCAGGACATCCCCTTGCGCTAAATCCTCCAATGTTTGATCGAGAACGTGACGCCGTTTGGAAGAACTGTGGTCTTCTCTCCTCGTGTCATCGACCTCATACGTTCCGAGTATTGCCGCCTGTTTCTCACAAGCCGGATCTTCAAAAAATGGTCGCATATAGCCAATAATCATGTTTTTCTCCTCACTGAAATCATAATACACCAAAAAACTATTCAGACAGAAAGTGCCGAAATAGTTCCTTTTTAGGGAAAACAGGTGCTACGTTGAACGAACTTCATACGATATTTAACGATCGGTCACTTCCTAGTATAAGGGAAATCAGAGATGGATGAAAGGAAAGGGGACGATCTCCGTCGCCTGAACGCTGATTTTACGAGTCACAAAAACCCCCACCATTTCCTGCAGGTGGGGGAGAGCGTCATTTCGAGACGATTGAAATGCGTTGTTGATCGTGACGGTGGTGTTCGACTTCATCCGCTACAGCAACCGCATAATCCCGGTAACTGACGTAACTCTCTCCGGCACTATTCAACGTCAAGACATCATGTGCCAGCTGGTATTGACCGGTCCGTTCACCGTCCGGATCAAAGAAGGCAGCCGGACTGATGAAGGTCCAGTGCAGGTCCGTCGTTTGTTGTAAGTCTTCCAAATTCTTCGCCTGATTTTTTGCAGTCGGCAGATACGCGTCGGGAAACTCCGGTGTATCCGCCAGCTGGATGGTTTGTTCCGGATCGACATAGAGACTGCCGGCTCCACCGACGACAAGCAAACGGGTTCGTGTCCCTTGCAGCTGTTTAATCAGATGCTGTCCCAGTTCGACGTGCTGTTGTTCTTGTCCCGGTGCGGCACCAAAGGCATTAATGACGACATCAAAACCCGATAAGTCGTCCTTTGATAAGGCAAAGGCATCTTTTTCAAGGACCGTCTCATGATTCGTCCGCGCTGCATTCCGGACGATTGCCGTCAAGGCATGACCTCGTCCTGCCAGTTCTTCCAACAGAACACGACCGGCTTTTCCGCTGGCTCCAATAATCGCAATCTTCATTACAAACGCCTCCTTAAGGAATATGTAGCTGATACATGTAATTAGTTTAGTTACAGAAATTACGGTTGTCAAGGAAATTGACATTAAAGGTCGTCCTTATTAAACTAGAAGCATTGGTGGTGAAACAGATGATTAACAGTCGATTAGCCGTTTCCGTTCATATTTTGTCGTTGATTGCGTCCCACCCGGATCAAGCCATGTCTTCCGAATTCATCGCCGGAAGTGTCAATACGAATCCGGTCGTCATTCGGCGATTGACGGGCTCGTTGCGGCAAGCCGGACTGCTCGCGACGACAGCAGGAAAGTCTGGAGCGATGTTGACGAAACGTCCGGAAGAGATCACATTGTTGATGATTTACCGGGCGGTCGAATCCAAGGATAACTTGTTTTCGATCCACGAACACCCGAATCCGGCCTGTCCCGTCGGTCGAAATATCCAATCGACGCTCGACAACACCTTCATGCGGGCGCAACGGGCACTCGAAGCCGAACTTGAAGCCGAAACATTGGCCGATGTCATGCACCATCTTGCTCAGGCAAGATGATGTCTGCCGGACTTTTTTGTAATCGTTTCCATAGGAGAGGAGAAACACTATCATGCGTCTGGTCAGTTATTCAGCCGTCAGTGCGATTGGTTCCTTTTTATTGTTCACGGCATACGCCTTTGTGACGACGATCGAAAATGAATTTTTATATCAATTCGGAACGTTTGCGACGACGTTGTTTACGTTTGCGATTGGTCTTCCGATGCTGTTCATTACAAGGCACTATCCATTGTCCTTACGTCTTTTGATCTATCTGACAGCAGGTGTCTTCACGATTCTGTTGTTCATGATTACTTTGGTCAGATGTCGTTTGTTGAATCAAGAAGCAACCTCGGGGGCATCATTCGGTTCGCGACACTTGCCTGTTTGTTTTACATCGTCCCGTACGAATGGTTGTATCTCAAAAAACGTTCGTCGAATCATCCGTCGATGTCTTCTTAAAAGACCTTCCGTAAAAGAAGGTCTTTTTTTGCAGGATTTCCCAAATAAAAGGAGAATTATGTAGACATCCCAGTACGACAAGGAGGACAAACATGCAAGATTCATTCATTTGCCAACAGATCGGAAAGTCGTTTTCCGGAGACGGTATCGAAACACATGCCTTGACGGACATCAACCTGACCCTCGAAGCAGGTGATTTCATCTCGATCATCGGTCCATCCGGTTCCGGAAAGTCAACCTTACTCAGCTTGATCGGGACACTCGACCGGCCGACGAACGGAACGTTATCGTACGGTGACCAATCGATTCATCACTTGAAGAGTCGGGAACTGTCCGATTTCCGGTTTGAGAACGTCGGCTTCATTTTCCAACAGTTTCATCTGATTCCGACCTTGACGGCACTCGAAAACGTCATGGCGCCCTTATTTGGACGAAAGGTGACGTATGATAAAAAGGAACGGGCGCTGTCGCTCCTCGAAAAAGTGGGGCTGGCGGATAAAGCCGGTTCGCTGCCGTCCCAATTATCCGGTGGACAACAGCAACGTGTCGCAGTTGCCCGCGCTTTGGTCCATGAGCCGAAATGGTTACTCGCTGACGAACCGACCGGCAATCTGGATACGGAAACCGGCGAGATTATCTTCAACCTGTTACGGAGTCTGAATGAAGAGAAGGGGTGCGGCGTCTTGTTCGTCACCCATGATCCGGCACTTGCGGAGCGGGCGAACCGGAAAATCGAAATGCGGGACGGATTGATCATCGAAGACCGCCGGCTGGTCCGCACGTAACAAGACCTCCTTTTTGAATTCAGCGTGGCGACGGCTTACACTAAGGTGTGAGGAGGCGATCAGATGCGCTTAGGAATTTTAGATCAAGTCCCGTTACATGAAGGTGATACGATTGAACAGACGATGGAAATGACGCAACAATTGGTCATCGAGGCGGAGCGCCTCGGCTATGAACGCTACTGGTTTGCCGAACACCATAATACCAATGGTCTGCTGAGCGCGGCACCGGAACTGTTCATCGCCCGGATGGGAGCCGTGACGTCACGGATCAAACTCGGATCCGGTGGTGTTTTACTGCCGCAATACCGTCCGTTAAAAATCGCCGAGACGTTTTCAACGTTAGCCGCCTTTTATCCGAACCGGATTGAACTGGGGATCGGCAATTCACCGGGTGGCAGTGAACGGACACGGCGTGCATTAACGGACGGGGCGGACAACGAGGCAGCCGCATTTCCGCGGCTGCTTGACGAAGTCAACGGCTTTTTGACGGATTCCTTGTCGTCGCGCCATCCGTACCGGATTGTCAAGACGACGCCCCGTATCACAGATGAGCTTCCGCTCTCTGTTCTCGGGTTGTCTCCGCGCAGTGCAAAGCTTGCCGCCGAACGGGGACACGGTCTCGTCTTTGGCCACTTCATCAACCCCGACCGCTGGGAAGAAACGTTACAGACTTACCGCGACGAATTCATCACCGTCGACGGGCGTCAACCAAACGTCATCGTCTGCGTCTTCGTCATCTGTGCCGAGACGGAACAAGAGGCGGAACGATTGGCGCGGACACAGGATGCCTGGATACAAGGAATCCGTCTTGGTCATTCGATCGTCCCGTCTTTTGCGACGACGGATACGAAACGATGGAACGCGGAACAACAACAACGGATTGAGCATGACCGTCGGCGAACGATCGTCGGGACACCGGAGCAGGTGGCGACGGAATTACGGCAACTGGCAATCCGGTATCAAACCGATCAGTTTTTGTTGATCAACAACGCCTTTGACCAACACAAACGGCTCCGGTCCTATCAGTTGATTGCGCAGCAGTTGCTCAATTAATCGAAAAAACACCGGCTCCAGACCGGAGACGGTGTTTTTGTGCTACTTATTGTTGTGCTGTCGGACGAATCAAGATTTCGTTGACCGCAACATCGTCCGGCTCATTGACGGCGTAGGCGATGGCACGAGCAATTGCATCCGCATCCATTGCTTTTAAGTCGCCGATCCCTTGTTTGATCTCTTCATCAGTGATGTGATCCTTCAGTTCCGTATCGACGGCTCCAGGTGAGATGATCGTCGCCCGAATGTTGTTTTCGACCGATTCTTCTTTTCTGAGACCTTCCGTAATCGCACGGACGGCAAATTTTGTCCCGCTGTAGACGGCGCTTGACGGCATGACGTCGTGTCCGGCAATCGACGAGATGTTGATGATGTGTCCGCGTTGTTGCTTACGCATATACGGCAAGACGGCACCGATTCCGTACAAGACACCTTTGATGTTGACGTCCACCATCGTGTTCCACTCGTCTTGTTTGTTTTTATTCAACTTCGACAACGGCATTAAACCGGCGTTATTGACGAGAACGTCAACCGAACCAAATGTGTCTTGTGCCAGTTTGGCAAGTTCTTCGACTTGTGCCGAATCCGTTACATCGGTCACTTGGTAAACGGCTTTTCCACCGAGCTCTTCAATTTCTTTTTGTAATGTTTGCAGTCGATCTTCCCGGCGTGCTGCGAGGACAAGACGTGCTCCTTGTTTCGCCAGTAACTTAGCCGTAGCTTCCCCGATTCCGCTTGATGCACCTGTAATGATGACGACTTTGTTTTCAACCATGAAAAAAACCTCCTACATATTTTTTGACTCAACCCTAAAAGTATTAACCTGTTTTCGATACAAACAAACCTCTGACGAACAGTTCGGGGTCGGAAAGGACTAAAAAAGATGCGAAAAGGATTGTGGATCGGTCTTTTAGTGATAGTGGGCTTGATTTTATTTTTGGAACCGTTTCGTGGTTCACCGCCGGAACCGGACGTGTCCGTTCAAGGGAAAGACATCGAGGTGACGAGTGGATCCTATTGTTGGAATGGTCTCTTCATCAGTCAATGTGCCGATACCGTTTATTCAACACCACTTGAAATGACGGCAAAACATACACCGACGGTCGTCGAACCGGGAACAACGATCGAAGTTGCCTTTAACGACGGTCCGTCGCCTGAACGCGTCAAAAGCGAACGCTGGCTGGAAGACGGAACAAACAAAACGGTTCAGTTGAAAAACGAACGGTTGACCGTACCGAACAAACCAGGTCGCTACATCTACCATATCTACGGGTGGTGGAAGCAAGGCGATGGAAACGTCGCGTTCATTGTCGAAGTAAAATGATATTGACAGTTATTTTTTAATATGATAGTCAACTTAAAGTATTAAGGTTTTGAAAGTTCCTTCCTCTATTTCGGATGAAAGGAGCTTTTTTATCGAATATAGTAGATTAAACACTGGATTAGCGTGAACTCAATGCTAAATTTTCAGAATAATAGAACTTCATTAAAATGCGGAAATTAATGTTTTGAGGTCTAGTGAACGGGAATAAACACATCATACACATAATATTTCAGCTATCGAAAGTCTTGTGTGAAAGAAATTTACAACCTAAAAGGAGAGATGAAGATGAATGGGTTCAATCGTTTTTTACTCGTTCTCATCGGTCTACTTGGGTTAGTGAGCGTCGCCCTGCTCGTACTCGGCGTTTATGACGTTCCTCGCCTCAGCCCGTTACTCGAACAATGGCAAGATCAACAATGGTACAGCTACACGGTTCTCTCGATTGGTGGATTTTTAGCTTTCGTATTCGTCATTCTCTTATTCACGGGATTACTCAGCCGCTCGAAAGGTCAACGGTTGTTGATCCGGACAGGAGACGGCAACATCACGATTTCGAAAGAGACGATTGAACGGACCGCACTCGAATCGATTCGGGGACTCAATGGTGTAAGAACCCCAAGCGTCCGGGCCGATATTCACTCGAAAAAAGAGACGGTCGCCTTAACGGTGGACTGCTCGGTCTTTGGTCAAGAAGGATTACCGACGATCGGCAAAGAGATTCAAGAGCGGGCAAAACATGCCGTTGAATCCCTACTTGAACTGCCGGTAACGAGTACAAAAGTCAAAATCAGTGATACCAAAACCAAAACGTCAGAACGTGTCGTCTAAAGGAGGGAATGAACATGAGTACGAAAGAACAACTCTATCCGTATCGGTTTCGCTTAATCGGCGGTCTTGTTGGACTCGTGATTGCGGTTCTGTTCCTGACGATCGGGTTCGGACCAACGCTGTTGCTCCTTGTGTTTACCGCTATCGGTTTTCTGATTGGGAAATGGCGGGACGGAGCACTCGATATTGAAGGATGGATTCAGTTCTTTAACCGGGACTGATTCATATAAATACACTTACACTTTATTCAAAAGGAGAGATTTCAAATGGCAAACGAATCATTAAACACGACTGGACAAAATGAAGAGGTACGTACAAACAAATTGACGTTCGAAGATCAGGTCATCAAAAAAATCGCCGGGATTGCTTCAAACGAAGTACAAGGCATTTTATCGATGAGTGGTGGATTCATGAGCGGTTTGACGGATCGTCTCCGCAGCACAGAAGACATCACAAAAGGAGTCGGCGCTGAAGTCGGCGAGCGGCAAGTGGCGCTTGACCTGCGTGTCATCGTTGAATACGGCAAAAACATCCCGTCCATCTTCCAAGAAACCGTCGCTAAAATCAAAAAAGCGATTGGTGATATGACAGGTCTTGAAGTCGTCGAAGTCAACATGCACGTCGAAGACGTCATGACGCGGGCCGAGTTTGATGCAAAAAGTAAAAACGAACAGGCAGAAGAAAAAACAAGCCGTGAATTAAAATAAACCAAGACGTATTACCAGAAACCCGGTCATGGGTTTCTGGTTTTTTTGTGTTCAGCCGAGGGAATATTCGTCGAATTGCGTGAAGCAACATGACTTTTCAAACCAAAAACGGGAAAAGAAGAAGGAAAGGGTGAATCCAATCGGAAAGGATGAGGAATCATGCGTGTATCGGGAAAAGTCATCATCGTCACCGGAGCCGCTTCCGGAATGGGAAAAGCCATGGCGGAGTTGTTTGCAGCAGAAGGAGCACATGTCGTCGTTTCGGACATTCATCACAAGGGGGCACAAGAAGTCGCTGAAGCGATCACGAAAAACGGCGGAACGGCAATCGCCATCGAAACGAATGTCGCGGAAGAAGGAGCCGTCCGTCAATTGATCGACGACACGCTGTCAACGTACGGCAAACTGGATATTCTCGTTAATAATGCCGGAATCATGGACGGGATGGAAGGGGTCGAAGACGTCACGGACGAACGCTGGGAACGGGTCTTTTCCGTCAATACGACCGGCGTCATGCGGTTAATGCGTCTCGTCCTGCCGATCTTTCGGGCGCAGGGGAACGGCATCATTCTCAACAACATTTCGATCGGCGGTTTAAACGGGGCGCGGGCGGGTGCCGCCTATACGGCATCGAAACATGCCGTCGTCGGATTGACCAAAAACACGGCCTATCTCTATGCAAACGAAGGAATCCGTTGTAACGGGATTGCGCCGGGAGCGGTCGAGACGAACATCGGGCAATCGATGACCAACATCAACGATTTCGGAATGGGACGGACGATGCTCGGGATGGGCTTAAATCCACGAACAGCCCAACCCGAAGAAATTGCCAAGCTGGCACTGTTCCTCGTGTCGGAAGAAAGCAGCTTCGTCAATGGAGCGATTGTCGTTGCCGACGGCGGTTGGAGCGCTTATTAAAGAATTGTCCTCAGGTTCCCTTGCAGGGGACCTTTTTTAATGAAGCCTTACGATGCCATGACCCGAGAGGACTTACAAAATCTCTGCATACTAATAAATTATTTACTGGATTACAGTTTAAAATGGAAGGAATTAGACAATACAAGGGATAATAAGACAGTGTAAGCATTATTGCTGACAAGCGAGTCGAACTTTAGGGAGGGACAGGTATGTCGATGCAAGATCAAGCAACTCAAGTCACGGATACACAAGTCGTTCGTGCCATCGAACAAAACTTAGCCATCATTCGGTTTGATGACCGGCGCAAAGTCGCCTATGTCAACGAGCTGTTTGCCCGAACGATGGGATACGAAGTCAACGAGTTAATCGGTAAGTACCATCGTGATCTCTGTTTCCCCGAATACACAGGCAGTCCGGCATATGAGATGTTTTGGCGGAAGTTGATGCAAGGCATCACCTATCAAGATAAAATCGAACGAAAGGCTGCCGATGGACAACATAAGTGGCTCGAAGCGACTTATATGCCGATCTTCTCCGACGACGGGCGGCGTGTCGTCGGTGTGTCAAAAATCGCCACCGACATCACGGTCCGGCAACAGGACGTGTTGCGGATGGCTCAGGAATTAAATGAAACCTCAGCTTTCTTGACCATTAAGTCAGAAAGCGGCCGCCAAGACGGCTTAAATGTCCTCGCGACCGTCCAGCAAGTCGAAGCGGAATCAACTGAAAATTTGGCAAATCTCGTGCAGCTCCAGGCGGAAGCCGATTCGATCACCGACATCGTCAAGACGATTCGGGAAATCGCCGCCCAGACGAACCTCCTTGCCTTGAATGCTGCCATTGAAGCGGCGCGGGCGGGTGAACACGGACGTGGATTTAACGTCGTCGCAACCGAAGTCAGGAATTTGTCGAATAAGGTCTCCCAGTCGATTGGAGAGGTGAAAGAGAACATCGAAGGCATCGTCAAACGGATTGAAGCCGTTTCGACGAGCATCGAGCGGATTTCGTCCAAGGTCAAGACGAGCAGCGGACAACTTGAACAGACCGTCAACGAATTTGACCTGTTGGCCGAGTCCGCCAAACAACTTGAACGGCAAGCCAAGGACTTTGTCCGCGTCTTGTAAAATGAACAGTATACAATTAATAATCCCTTTCACGTATCTTTTTGAACAGGAAGATCTGAAAGGGATTTTTTATTCATGGTTAAAAGAGTGTTGTTAAATCGGAATGATTACGATATGATGTAAAACGTAATTATTCCGAAATAGAGGTGGAACACAAATGTTTACATATAAAAAGTGGTCACGACAGACGTTCGTGACCGTCGCCATCGGTACGGCATTACTCAGTGGATGCAGTCCGGCAACCGATTCCCCGAAAGATCAGCACTTGACGTTCGTTTACAATTTCGCGACGTTATCCCTCGATCCGCATCGTGACAGCAGTTACGTCCCGTTACGGGCAGGCGTGACGGAGACCTTGGTTCGTCTGGACGACGACAAGCTGACGGTCGAGCCGTGGCTTGCCAAAAGCTGGACGAATGAGAGTCCGACCGTTTGGCGTATCGTTTTACAAGAAGACATCCAATTTCAAAACGGGGAGCCGCTTGATGCTGCCGCCGTCAAAGCTTCACTGGAGCGGTCAATCCGTGAGAATGCGGGCGTCAAAAACGCTCTAAATATCAAATCCATCACCGTTGACGGCGCGGATCTGCTGATTGAGACCCGGACGGTTTACCCCGAGTTTATCTCGGAACTGGTCAATCCGAACACGGCCATCATTGATATCGATGCGAAACGGATTGATACCCAACCCGTCGGCACCGGTCCGTTTGCCGTCCGCAACTTCTCTCCCGGGACAAAAGTTGACTTGACACGGTTTGACGGATACTGGGGCGAGCGGGCCAAACTGGAGAGCGTTGATTTTTTATTCAACGAGGACGCCGGGGCACGAACGATGGCGTTGCAGTCCGGACAAGCCGATGTCGTCTATCGACCGGAAGTCGAATCCGTCGATCAGCTGAAGAACAAAGGACTGACGGTCGAGGCGGTGGAGACGTTCCGTGTCCATCAACTGACGATGAACGTCTCGAACGGACCGATGCAGTCGTTACCCGTTCGCCAAGCCATGGATGCGTTAGTTGACCGGGACGAGTTGGTCGATCACGTCCTGCAAGGATATGCGACGGTCGCGACCGGTCCGTTCATCCAGTCGTTTCCGTTTGCACCGACATACGAAAAACAGACACAACGGACGGCTGTCTCTTACTTAAAGCAGGCGGGCTATACGTTACAGGACGGTCAAATGCAAAAAAACGGTCAACCGTTGACGTTGACGTTGCTGACCTACTCGGCACGACCGGATTTACCGTTGATTGCCCAAGTCCTGCAGGATGATGCGAAGAAAATCGGAGTAACGATCAAGATCAAACAGATTGACGTGCCGGAAGAATACATGAGCAGTCACCGGGACTGGGATCTTGCAACCTACAGCAATTTGACGGCACCGCGGGGAGATGCCGGGTATTACTTGCATGCAACGTATCATCCGCAGGGGGGATTGAACTTCAGCGGTGTCAACGATCCGTCACTGACACGACAACTTGATCGTCTGAAGCGAACCGTCAAGCCTGCAGAACGAAATGTCCTCGCTGAACAGATTGCCCGCGAGGTTGATGCCAAGCAACTGAACAGCTTTTTACTCCATCCATCGACGCTCGTCGCCTACGACAAGACTCACGTCAAAGGCTGGAAAACGGAAAAAAGCGAATACTACATGATCACGAATCAGCTCGAGGTACGGTAAGATGGGACGTCTCTTCGTCCGTCAAACAGGGGAAGCCCTGTTTTTTCTGTTTTTCATGACCTTCGGCAGTTTTGCGCTTTTACGCTTTTTACCGGGGGATCCGGTCTTGACGTTGCTCAATATCGACGAATTAAGTGCGTCACCGGAACAAATCGAGACGGTCCGCCGGGAACTCGGTTTTCACGAACCGTTGCTGGCCCAGTACATCGACTGGCTGAGCCGGGTCGGTCGACTCGATCTCGGAGAATCGTTCATGACCGGACGGCCGGTTTTATTGATGTTGGGAGAAAGTTACCGGGCAACCTTTGAAATCGCCGGAAGCGGCTTGGTGCTTGCCCTGCTTCTCGCCGTACCGCTCGGAACATGGAGTGCCCGTTCCAACCGACACGTCGTCCGACTGACTGCTGACGGTGTGTCCCTGATCGGTGCGGCTGTCCCGAGCTTTTGGATCGGACTCGTCTTGACCGATTGGTTTGCCATCCGTCTGCCGTGGTTACCCGTCATGGGGCGGGACGGGGCATTATCCATCGTCTTGCCGGCTGTCTCGCTCAGTTTGGCGTTAGCCAGTGTCTACATCCAGCTGTTACGGGTTAATTTACAGACGGAACTCGCAAAAGAGTA
>CABFOF010000516.1_pt1 | contig 25516 bp, 22 predicted proteins | sample 3521951 | NCBI WGS metagenome assembly CABFOF01 (sample SAMEA5312450, study PRJEB27640) | indoor metagenome | biome: indoor environment; feature: uncontrolled; material: polymer tiles stone | place: Germany | collected 2014-07-07 | reverse complement strand
GATTTCCCGCCGCCGAGCAGGACGTCAATCTTGTGTTTTCCGTTGACACGTTCTTTGAAATAGTCGTCGGCGATGGCGTTCATATTCTTGCGGTTCTCGTCATGCGCCCCGAATGAGGCCGGCGTCGCGTGTGTGATTTCGGACGTCGCGACGAGTCCCGTCGATTTGCCGCGTTGTTTTGCCGCTTCAAGGACGGTCTTGACTTCCGACTTATCGTTGTCGACAGCGATTGCCGCGTTATACGTTTTGACACCGGATGACATCGCCGTTGCGGCAGAAGCAGAGTCGGTGACGTTTTGTTCCGGATCTTCCGGATAGGTCATCTGTTGACCGACAAGATATTGATCGAATGCGGTTTTCTCAGCGACAGGTGTAGAAGGATCGTTTTTCAGATAACGGTGGGCAGACGTATAAGAAACACCCATTCCGTCACCAATCAAAAAGATGACGTTACGGATTTCCGGAGATTTGGATGATTTTGTCTTGGCCTCAGCGTTATCAGTCGAGATCATCGTGCTAAGGGATAATGTCGATAAGGCCATAATCGGGATGATTCGTTTCAACTTCATGGATGTTCCTCCTCAAGGAAAATGAATGTTATTCGCTGCTGGGTAAAACCTACAGACCTAACTGTAGCGCTCGAATGTAAAACGAACATTTTGCTGATGTAAAGTTTCATAAAGAATAGCAGTAGTCCTACAAGGTGAGAGACAAGACCTGACTGAAAAGGTGTAAGAACTGGAGAGAAAGGTAATAGCATACTATAGGCAATTGAAACATTTTCCATTAAGGACACGTAAATACAGATAATATGTTTTAAAGGAGGAACGGGAATGAAGAAAACGAGGTTTATGACAGTCGGATTCATGACGGTGGCAATCGGATTGGCAGGATGTAGCCAAACAGGTGAGAACGGTGGAAGTTCCACGGATTCAGGTCAGCTGTCCAATGCAGAACTGTTGAAAAAAGCAACAGCTGCACAGGAGAACATCAAATCGTTTCATATGGACAGTGATATGATGTCAGAAATTGGCGGCATGCCGATCAGTCAAAAGATTTCGGCAGACATCATTCAAAACCCGATGTCGATCTATCAAAAAATGACGATGAAAAATGCAGAAGATGGTACGGATATGGAGACAGAGCTTTATCTCGTAAATGACAAGATGTATATGTCACAAGCAGGACAATGGTTAGTACAAGATGCATCCGAACTAGGGGATTTGATGGAAACAATGGAATCCTCTGCATCGACAGAACAAAGTTTAACGTTACTAAAAAAATATAAAGACAACTGGACAATGAAAAAAGAGGGCGATGTGTATCGCATCGATGTCGACCTTGAGGGAGACCAACTGAAAGCATTCATGAAAGATTCGCTTGAGCAAACCGGACAACTTGCCCAGATGAAAGAGGTCATGGACCAGGTCGATTACAAAAAGATGGAGTATTCGATGACCTATGATGCCAAGACCTATTATCCGCAGACACTCGATATGGAAATGGCATTTGAGATTGAGGAAGGAACAGAATTCACGATGGAAAATGCATCAACTTTCTCGAAGTTCAATGAAATCAAGTCAATTGAACTGCCGGAAGAAGCAAAAGACGCGCAATCATTACAAGGTGCACTCAATAAAAGGTAGCTGAAACATCATAAAAAGCAAACCGATTTCCGGTGATTGGTCCGGGGACAGGTTTGCTTTTTTAGTGGCTTTTAAATTTTAAATTGACGTAACACAGTCTGGAGGGATTCGGCCTGCTGTTGACTTGCTGTCGTCTGTTCCCGGACATCCCGGAAGGCTTGGACCGAATGATTCATCTGTTCGGACATCAACTGCGTGCCTTGGGCCCCATCGTTGACGGTGACCGCGACATCATGAATGACACCAAGCATGTTCGCCGTCAGCTCCTGTAACTGTCCGGCTTGTTCGGCAAAATGATCTGCCGCGTTCCCGAACACATGCGCATCGGTCCGGTATTGTTCGGATGCTTGTTCAAATAAGTCGTAGTCATGAACAACTTTCGTATCGATGAAATGAAGCATTTCGCCGGATGCTGTATTGAGGTGCTCGACGGATTCGATGACGGATAACGACACGTCTTGAATCTGTTCGACGGTGGCACGACTGCTTTCGGCGAGCTTCCGGATTTCTTCGGCGACGACCGCGAATCCCCGTCCGACTTCCCCGGCGCGTGCCGCTTCAATCGAGGCGTTCAGTGAGAGTAAATTCGTTTGTGCGGCAATCGAGAGGATCGCGTCGGAGAGGACGGAGATTTCTTTGACGGCTTTTGCCCGGACCATCGCATCCTCCAGTTTCGTTTTTGTCTCGGACAAGATGAGCGTCGCGTTAGATTTGGCTTCTGTCGCGACGACCTGAAGTGACTGGGCGCGTCGGTCGACATCTTTTGCCAGCCGCCCGTTTTCACCGGCACTCGTAACGATTCCGTGGATGGTTGACTCCATGTCGACCGCGGATGAGTTCATTTCTTCTGCTGAAGCGGCCGTTTCCTCCATTCCGGCAGACAGATTTTCAATCGTATGTGAGGTCGAATGCATATCTTGATCCAACTCCCCGATACGTGCTGCGACGTGTTGGGAGGTGGAAACGACATGGGTTGCTGTGCCGTCAACTTGCTGGATGATTTGCCGCAGGTTTTGAATGAATTGATTCATCGAGTCTGCGATGTGCCCGATTTCATCATGCCGTGTCACCTGAAGCTGTGCCGTCAAATCACCGCCCTGTGTCGCCAGTTCGTGCGTCTTATCCTGTAACTGCTGCAAGGGGATGAAAATCGAGCGCAAAATGAAGAACGTAAAGACAACTCCGAGCACACTAATCAATCCAATGATGGAGAACAACAGGATATGTGCGCGGTTCGTCACGTCGGTAATACTGTTTCCGGCCTCTTGTGCCTGTTTGTTATTATAAGAAACGATTTTTTTTAAGCTGTCGGATACGGCAAAGTAGGAATCCCGGCTCGCACCTTCAAAATAGGTGACGGCTTCTTGTTTTGTCTCCGGTGTGCTGAGTTCAATTAGCCGATCCGTTGTCTGTTCGAAGGTCGTCCATTTTTTCTGTAAATCATCGAACAGTCGTTGATCCGACTCAAGATAGATTGTTTTTTCGTAAGAAGTAAGATTTCTTTGGACAGCCGCAAGCCCGTCTTGTAGCCGCTTGTCATAATCAGCTTTAATCGTCGGATCATCCTCTTGGATGTGTAACAGTTCGACACGCCGTAAATCGGACAGGGCCGTATTCGTCTCGTGCGACAAATTTAGACCGGGAATCCAAGACGTGGTGATTTCCTGACTTTTTTGATCGGCATCGTTGAGTGCAAATGCTCCAAATAAACCGACCGTGATCAGGCTGAGCAAAAGAATGGAGGACAATAAGACTAACTTCGTTTTAATCTTCATCATGCACGCTCCTTTTTGCGAAATGAACAACAATCCAACTAACTGTAATATAACAAGCGGGTTTGAGAATTTACTTATATTTGAAAATTATAAGTTAGGAAATCGTCTGCACGTGAAATTAAGTGTTGACAATAATCTGTAAATTCTGAAAAAATAGAAAAGTACATATTGAATTGGAGGAGGGGAATAGAATGGGAACATCGTTTAGTGATTGGGTCAGCACGGTGTCGGACTTTGTTTGGGGACCACCGTTGCTCGTCTTTTTGGTCGGTACGGGGATTTACTTGACGATACGATTGGGATTCATTCAGATTACCAAGCTTCCATATGCACTAAAACTCGCGTTTACGAAACATCAGGATGATACATCCGAAGGGGACATCAGTCACTTTCAAGCGTTGATGACAGCGCTCGCTGCAACGGTCGGTACGGGGAATATCGTTGGGGTGGCGACGGCAGTCGTGCTCGGGGGACCGGGAGCAATCGTCTGGATGTGGTTATCCGGGTTATTCGGAATGGCGACGAAGTACGCCGAAGCGATTCTTGCCGTCAAGTACCGGGTCGTCGATGAGAAAGGACAGATGGCCGGGGGGCCGATGTACTATCTCGAACGGGGATTAAAACAAAAATGGTTAGGGGTGTTGTTTGCGGCATTTGCGTCACTCGCTGCCTTTGGGATCGGAAACGGTGTTCAAACGAACTCGGTTGCCCTTGCGATGAAGTCGACTTTTGACGTTCCGCTGTATGTAACGGGCATCGTCTTGATGGTCGCGACCGGAATCGTCATCATCGGTGGGGTCAAATCAATCGGGAAAGTCGTCAGCTACTTCGTTCCGTTCATGATTTTCTTTTATGTCGGCAGTGGTCTCGTGATTCTCGTCATGAACTATGACTTGATTCCGGGTGCAATCGCAACAATCTTCAGCAGTACGTTCTCGAATGAAGCCATCACAGGTGGTGCGATTGGGGCAGCGATCCGTTATGGTGTCGCGCGTGGGGTCTTTTCAAATGAAGCGGGACTGGGGTCAGCGCCGATTGCTGCCGCTGCGGCGAAAACGGATTTCCCAGGTCGGCAGGCGCTCGTCTCGATGACACAAGTATTTCTCGATACACTCGTCGTCTGTTCGATCACCGGATTGACCCTCGTCATGGGTGGTCAACTGGATACGAAATTAGAAGGTGTCGAATTGACGACGGCAAGCTTTGAAGTCTTCCTTGGACCGGCCGGAAAATACATCGTGACGATTGGTCTCGTCATGTTTGCCTTCTCGACGGTCCTCGGTTGGTCGTATTACGGAGAAAAATCGATTTATTATCTGTTTGGTCAAAAATCGATCCTGCCGTACCGGATTTTGTTTGTCCTCGTCGCCGGTCTCGGGGCGATGACGACAAACTTGAACATGGTCTGGGCGATTTCGGATGTCTTCAACGGACTGATGGCCATTCCGAACTTGATCGGATTGATTGGATTATCCGGTGTCGTCATTGCTGAAACCCGGCTGTTCCGGGAACAGCTGAAACGGGAGGAAGCGAATCGAAAGATTTCATAGATTGGGTACGAGAAGGAGCAGGATAGCAAAAACGAACGATTCCACGCGCAAGTGTGCGGAAAATCGTTCGTTTTTTTGTGTGGCCTTAATTCGTTTCGAGAAAGAATATCATTAAGTGTTCAGTGTCTGCATGGCTTCAAAAATAAAATGCGATTCTTTCATGTCTTTATAGAAACACTGATATTCAATCAATCCATTTTCAAGCTCCGTTGCCTGTGCGGGTTGAATCGTTAAATCATGCGTGCCGACCTTTAAATTCAGTTCAATTTCTTCATGTACAGGAAGGTGCAACGTAGAATAGAAGAAAACGGAATTCAAGGTGCCCTTGGAAATGAGAATATCTGTATAACCGACCTGAATCTGCTTGCCTTTTAAGCGATGAATCGTGATCGAGGCGTGAACGGTCTTCTGTTTAGCAGAGGCACTCATCGCTTCGACGGCACTGATTTGTCGTTCAAGTAATATCAGTTCAAAGTCACTTTTTGGTAACGGCCGACTGAATAAGTAGCCTTGAATCGTCGTACACTGAAGCTGGCGTAAGAAATGGAGTTGTTCCATCGTCTCTACGCCTTCGGCAATCACATCCATCCCGAATTCATTTGCCATGAACAGGACGCTCCGGACGACGGATTGTGTTTTCTTATCTTGAACGAGCGTCGTTGCGAACTGGCGGTCGATTTTAATCGTATCGATGGGATATTGTTGCAGATAAGAGATGGAGGAGTAGCCTTTTCCGAAATCGTCCAAGGCAATCTTAATGCCCATCTCACTTAACATTTGGAGTGAATGATGAATCTTCATGTTATCAAATAAGACATCTGTTTCAAGAATCTCAATTTCCAACATCATCGGAGAAACATTAAACCGTCTCAGTGTCTCCTTGACGGTCTCAGCAAAATCACCGTACATCAACCGTTTCGGGGAGACGTTAATAGACACCGGAACAGCAGGTATACCCGCGAGCAACCATTGCTGAATACTGCGACATGTCTCCTCGAGCACCCAGTCTGCGATCAGGATGTGCATGTCACTTTCTTCGGATAGCGGGATGAAATCATTGGGCGGAATCCGCCCCCATTCAGGGTGTTGCCACCGGACCAGTGCTTCGGCCCCGACGATGATGCCGGACCAGGCATTGACTTTCGGTTGATATTCTAAAAATAGTTCATCACGACGGATAGCGGTTCGCAAACTGTTTTGCAGTTGATGGCGGCGGTACGTTTCGATGTTAAAAGTGGACGAATAGACACTGTATTCGTTTGCTTTGGCGCGACCGAGCGCAATGTTCGCGGCTTTGATCAGTTCTTCCGGACTGTTCGCATCTTCCGGATAGCGGCTGACGCCGATCGTAGCGGAAGGATACCACTCATAGGATTCCACCGAGATCTTTTCTTTTGAGCTGCGAAGCAACCCTTCACAAATCGTCCGGATTTTTGTTTCTTCAACAATGTTTGGCAACAAGATGATGTACTCGTCGCCATACAGATGACCGACATAGACGTTCGAATCCAATTGATTCAACAGCTGTGTCGCGGTGCTTGTCAACCAGCGGTCCCCGATTTTGTAACCGAAGTCATGGTTAATCGAGCGCAGGAGATTGTAACTGACCGTCAATACGCTGAAAGTCGGATAGGTCTGAATCCAGTGTTGGATTTGTTCCAGCATCAACGAACGGTTCGGGAGTCCGGTGACCGGATCATGCATAGCCAGCTGGAAGATGCGTTCTTCCTGATGTTTGAGTTGTGTGATGTCCTGGACGACACTCTGATAGGCGATGACTTGATTGTGTTGATTCATCAAAGGGGTCCGATTTTCAAGCACCCAGAACAGCTCGCCGTTGATCTGGATCCGGTAGGCGATTTCAGCATCATGTCCCGCCAAAATCCGGGCATGGGCGGATTCGATTTTATAACGGTCTTCCGGCACGACGATTTCCAAAATCCACGATTCGGGATGGAGGCTATACCGTTTCAGCAGTCCGTCGAATAAGGTTTCAAAGCCCCGTGTATGAAAATCAATTTCGTTTTTGACGAGATTGAAACGGTAGATGGCACTGGACGCGACTTGTTGGAATGTGGATAATTTCTCACGTTCTGCACCCAATTGCTGATCCAACTGTTTGTGTTCGGACAAATTATAGATGGCACACGTGATTTCCGATTGAACACCATCTTCCGGATTCCGGTAAGCACAACGACAAAAGACATCTTGATAGCCGTCATGCGCATGACGGACGCGAGTCTCGATTTCAAGTGGATCGGTCGTTTGTTGCAGGCGAAGTGTATCGAGATATAACGAGAAGGCATCCACGTCTTCCGGATGAATCAAATCTAAGATATTTTCTTTATCAAAAGAGGCTAAACGACGGTGAGGGATACCGAGTAACGTGCTGAACGACTGGGAAGCGCGAAGCAACGAGCCGGTTTGGTTAAAGGTCGCCATCGCGATGCCGGGCAGGCTTTCCATCAACTCATGGTCAAAAGCAATCGAATCGACCTTACTCTTGAGCAGACGGTGTTGCGTGATATCGCGGGCAATACCGTAAACTCCTACAATCATTCCTTGGTCGAACATCGGGATGTTCGTAATCATCATTTCTAAGTAATGACCATTCGCATGGCGAACCCGCATCGTATAGTTGACGCTTTTACCTTCTAAGGCTTGTTGGAAATGTTGATCAGCCATGAGGCGATCATCCGGATGGATAAACTGATTTTTATGACGGAGTAAATCTGTTTTCGCATACCCAAGCAAAAGCGTCGTTTTTTCATTCAAGCTGGTCGTGACGCCGGAAAGATCTAACGTGTACAGGGCATCCGGATGATTTTCCATGAAGTGAGCATCGATGGAAACACCTGTAGTGACGTCAGAAGAGGATTTTTTTGGAGTAGAATTTGGCGTAAAAAATGTCGTTATTCCTTTTTTGAACGGCATGAAAAATCCTCCCTCTATGAAAAATAGTCCTAAATATTTACTTCTCAATTATTATATAACAATAAAGTGGGAATGAAATATATTTTTAATGAAAATTAGAAAAACAGACTTTTTTTGTCGGGAAAGTCGGAGAAAAATCTAACAAGAAAAAATCATTGAGTAAAAAAAATCCTCCCAACGTCCATCCGGTTACCTTTCACAAGACGTGAGAGTCGACCAGATGCAGGTAGAGGAGGAGAAGGAGTTAGCTGAGTCCGTTATGCGAGAAGAGATTGATATAACATGACGGATTCATAGGGACGGAGTGTCACGCATCCGGCTTCAATTTGAAGATCCGGATAGTTTTGAAGCAAGACCTCATGTTCGAGCCACTCGTTTGGTAACGTGAACGAACACGTTGTTCCGTAAAAGTTCGACAAGACGAGTAACTGTTCGTCGTCCGTTGTTCGTTCGTACGCCCAAAGCGATGGGTCGTCCGGTGTCAGGAGGTGATACCGGCCGTTCGTCAAAACATCATACCGTTTCCGTAATTGAATCAATTTCTGATAATGATAAAACACGGAATCGGGATCAGCGAGTGCCGCTTCGACATTGATCGTCGTATGGTTCGAAGCGACCGGAATCCAAGGGGTTTCTGTTGAAAAACCGCCATGCGTCGAAGCATCCCATTGCATCGGTGTCCGCGCATTATCGCGTGACTTTTGCCGGATTGCGGCGAGAATCTGTTCGTCGTCGGCACCTTGCGCTTTCTTTTCTTCATAGACGTTCAGGGTCTCGACATCCCGGTAGTCGGTCATGTCGGTGAAGTCGGGATTCGGTGTCCCGATTTCTTCACCTTGATAAATGTACGGCGTGCCTTGAAGACCGTGTAACGTCGTCGCAAGCATTTTGGCACTTTCGACCCGATAGACCGTATCGTCGCCAAACCGGCTGACGACACGGGGTTGGTCGTGGTTGCACCAGAAGATGGCGTTCCAGGCATTGCCCTGCATCCCAACCTGCCAGTCCGACAGAATCCGTTTCAGCTCCAGGAAGTCGAACGGAGCAGCCGTCCATTTTTGTCCGTTTGGATAATCGACTTTGAGATGATGGAAATTAAACGTCATCTTAAGTTCCTGTTCGTTCGTGTTCGAGTAACGCAGGCAATGATCGAGTGTCGTCGACGACATCTCGCCGACCGTCATCAAATCATGACCGTCAAACACACGTTGATTCATTTCCTGAAGATAATCATGGACACGCGGTCCGTCCGTATAAAAGAGGCGTCCGTCTCCCGTCGGATCATTCGGGAAAGACCGATCCTTGGAAATCAAGTTGATGACGTCGAGGCGGAAACCGCGGACCCCTTTATCGCGCCAGAAGCCCATCATTTGATAAACCGCTTCCCGGAGCGCCGGGTTTTCCCAGTTGAGGTCGGCTTGCGTCTCATCGAACAAATGCAGGTAGTACTTACCGGCCACCTCGTCAAATGACCAAGCGGAGCCTCCGAATTTTGATACCCAATCCGTCGGTTCGTCCCGCCAGATGAAATAGTCGTGGTAGGGACTTTCCGGATGCCGACCCTGCTTAAACCAGTCATGATCGGTCGAACAATGGTTTACGACGATATCCATCATGACGGAGAGTCGGCGTTTGTCGGCTTCGGCAAGTAACTCCTCGAAATCAGCCATCGTCCCGTAAGACGGATCAATCGCATAGTAGTCGCTGACGTCATACCCGTTGTCACGTTGCGGCGATGCATAAACCGGTGTCAGCCATAGGTAGTCGACGCCAAGCTGCGCCAAGTAATCCAGTTTCGCCGTCACACCGCGGAGCGTCCCGGTCGCCGTGCCTTCCGGACTGTAAAAGCTTTTCGGATAAATTTGATAGACGGCGGATTTTCGCCAGTCGGTTGTCGTAAGAGTCATATGAGTCACACCTTTCTAAACAGTTACGCAGCTTCTTTCAGTGCTGCTTTTCGTGCACGTTTCGTCGAGATGTAATGGAACAGGAACGTACAGACGATTGGAACGATGATGGCAATCACCATACCGATGATGAACGAAAGAATGGATCCCGGCACGATCGAGATGAAGGCCGGTAGACCACCGACACCAATCGCCGGTGCTAAGACACCGCTGACTGCGATGAACGAGGAAGCAATCGCGGATCCGACAAGTGCCGCATAAAACGGATACTTGAACCGGAGATTGACCCCGAACATGGCCGGTTCCGTAATCCCGAAGTAAGCCGAGATGGCAGAAGTCGATGCCATATTCTTATCGTTGACGTTTTTCGCAAGGAACAGCATCGCAAGCGTCGCCGAACCTTGGGCGATATTCGAGATGGCAATCATCGGCCAGATGAACGTCGTCCCGCTTTGACCGATCAGTTGCAAATCGACGGCGATGAACATATGGTGCATGCCGGTGATGACGAGTGGGGCATAGAGGGCACCAAACAAGAGAGCCCCGAGCAATGGAACAGCTTCAAATGTATTAACGACGCCGATCGTAATCCAGTCCCCGATTTGGCGCGTGACAGGACCGATGACGGCAAGGGCAAGAAACCCTGTTAACGTAATCGTCGTAATCGGAACGACAAGAAGTTGAATCGCATTTGGAACCCGGTTTTTCAACCAACGTTCAATCGTACTCAAGACGTAAGCGGCTGCGAGAACGGGTAAGATCTGTCCTTGATAGCCGACTTTTTCGATTTCGAATAAGCCGAGGATGTTAAATGTCGGAATGTCGCCTTTGAGGGCACTTTGTCCGTAATTCCAAGCATTGAGAAGATCCGGATGGACGAGCATCAGTCCCATGACAATCCCTAAGATTTCACTGCCGCCAAACCGCTTCGTGGCCGACCAGCCGACGAGTGCCGGGAGGAAGACGAAGGCGGTATTCGCCATCATGTTGATTAAATCCCAGAGACCTTGCAAATTCGGATACCGTTCGATCATCGTCTTGCCGCCGAACTCGATGCCGAACAAATTGTTGATCCCCATTAAGAGTCCGGCAACGATGATGGCCGGGATGATGGGCATGAAAACATCGGAAAAGACTTTAATCAGTTTTTGGAACGGATTCATTTTGGATGCACCGGACGATTTGACGTCGGCGATTGTCGTCGCCTGCAAGCCGGTCAATTGGATGAACTCGGCATAAACCCGGTCGACGTCCCCGGCTCCGATGACGATTTGATAAACGCCGGCATTCAAGAAGGCTCCTTTGACGAGTGGCACTTCGAGTAAAGCTTCTTGCTCGACGAGGCTTTGATCTTTCAGTGTTAAACGAAGGCGGGTGACACAATGAGCGGCCTGCTCGACATTGTCTTTACCGCCGATGCGTTCGATGATTTGTTCTGCAATTTGCCGGTAGTTGGGTTTCATCTCACATTCTCCTTTTGGATTGAACTGAAGACATCAATTGAAATGAAAACGTTTTCTTATCTGCGCACACTCATCTTAACTTATCTATATAAGTTAAGTCAACAACTTGTATAGATAAGTTAGGAGGCTAAATAAAAAGAGGATGGGAGCGCTCTGGAAGCGTACCCATCCTCTTGTCTGTTCGGCCTGTTTAACGCCGGGCAATATCCGTGAATTGAAACTTATCGAGTCGATGACGGGACTCGGTCCGTTCAAAATGTTGTCCTTCGTAGTAATACGTATCGTTCGTGATGACGATGACGTGTGACGTACCTTCTAAATCAAGATATTTCCGGTCTTCTTCGGTCGCTGGTTGCGCTTCGATTTTTCGTTTGGCGTAACTGATCTGTCGGCCAAGCGTCTGTTCGATGTATTGATAAATCGATTCCGCGGCAATCTCTTTTGTCAGACCGGGGACGAGTGCACTTACGAACAGGTTGATGTCGAAGATGACCCGTTCCCCGTCAATCGTCCGGACCCGTTTGACCTGTGTAATCGGGGTCCCGGGCGTGACATGAAACAAGTGCGCCAGTTCAGTCGTCGCCTCGATGACTTCACAGGAAAGGACATCAGTCGTCACGTCATGCTGTCCCATCTGACGGTGGGCTTCGGAAAAACTGACGATGCCGTTGAACTGAAAGGCAATCGCGTCTTGACTGAGAACAAACACTCCTTTGCCCTGATGCTTGCGGACAAATCCTTTGTCCTGCAAGGCATCGATCGCTTTACGGACTGTTCCGCGACTCGCGTCGAATTCGTGCATCAACTCGGTCTCGGAAGGGAGTTTCGTTTCTGCCGGCAACGTCCCGTCCTGAATCCGATCGACCAATTGTTGATAAATCTGAAGATATTTTGGCATCATGCATTCCGTCCTTTGTTCCAAGGTTTGCGACTAGTGTAGCACGGAATCAACGCTTCCACCCAATCATCCGCCGGTAGGAACTGAATGCCGGCCAAGCGAGAATCGCGACGGCAAGCCAGTATAAAAATTGATTTTCAGACGAGATGATACCGATGATGGCAGCAAGTAAAATCGTCGTATAGACAGAGAAGACGATGATCAAAAACGGATGGATCTTTGGAAAGACCGTAAAACGGCCGAGCCGTTCGTTTTCGCTTTTGACGTAAAGCAGACTGCCGGCACTGACTAAAATCACAAGCAACACCAGATTGTACAAGAGAGCACTCGTCAGATTTTCGCCCTGGAACAATAAGGTGAACGGGGAAGCGGTCGTCATCAAGAATTCGAAGACCGTCCCATCCTCATCCGTCAGACCGAGCCCCAGCGTCGTGATGGCGATGATCGCAAAGAAGGTCAGATAGTTCAGAAACAGCAGGAACAGCCCGAGCAACAATTGTCCAATGACATCGCCGGCAATCGTTCCCGCCAGCAAAAAGATGCTGAAGATGACGGCATCGAACAAGAAGTAGTATACGAAGTCGAGCGCCAAATCAGAGGGCGACACGTAGTCAAACGGATGGATGCCGCCAAGTCCTTGTAAGAGAAGCCAACTGACGAAGAAACCGATGATCGGCAAAATCAGCAGGACAGCGACACCGATGCCCCATTTGATCCAGTAAAGCGTTTTTTTCTTAACAGGCAAGGCATGGAGCATCAAGCTCCGACCGCTTCCGCGTTCTTTTCCGAGCATTAAAATCGCGAAGACGGCAATCAAAATCGCACCGAAGCCGGCAAAACTCGGACTGACGAGGACGGATTGAATGATGTCTGCCTCTGCACCATCATATGTATCGAAGTTATCGATGACCGTATAACTGCCGAATGCGTAACTGAAGACCGCAAGCAGGAAAAACGAGGCGAGTGGCCAGATGCCTTGTTTGATATGATACCGAATCAGTTGTTTATACATGATGATCGCCTCCAAACGTTCCTAAAAAGTAATCTTCGAGTTGAACCGGTAATGCATCTTTCAGTAATGGATTCGTCTGATCGACATACATAGCTCCGGCTTCCGACCGGACGATCAGCGTCACGACCCGACCCGTCTGTGATAAGACATGGACATCATGATGTTGGAAATCCGGGACCGCTTCGTAGGCCAGCTGCCATTTTTGCATACTCGATTTCGCATCTTCAAGTGTTTTCGGTTCCTTGACGAGGTTTTGCTCGATTGTCATCACCCGGTCAGCCAGTGAATCCAGTTCCTCGAGTTGATGCGAAGCGATCAAGACGGCTGTTTGGCGTTCCGCGAGCAACGTGACCAGTTGTTTCAAATAGTCCCGTTTGTTGATCCGATCGAGCCCGTCCGTCGGTTCGTCCAGCAACAAGACAGGCGCGTTCGTTGCGAAGGCGAGCTGAAGCAGAAACAGTTGGGCCTGTCCTTTTGAGAGTGACGTCACGCGACGTCCACGGTCGAGGTTTGATGACCGGCAATAGTTTTCAATATACGTCCGCTCGAAATTCGGATAAAAAGCTTGGTAAAACTCCATCAATTCACCGAGTGTCATCTGACGGTAGACACCAATCGAATCCGGTACTAAAAACAGGTGTTGCCGGGCGCTTGGAATATGATGAATGGACTCTTGATTCCACTCGACTTTTCCGCGTGACGGTTCGAGCGCTCCGACCAATGTTTTCAGCAAGGTCGTCTTCCCGGCACCATTTCGTCCGATCAATGCCGTAATCGTCCCGGCGGGTAGTGTGAATGAGGCATTTTCATAAATCATCTTGGAATCTATCTGTTTGGTCAGGTGAGACACGGTCAACATGATGAATCCTCCCTTGTTTGGATAAGTAGTCTGTAAAGATCTTCGTTGGATATCGATAATTCATCGGCAATGATGCAAAGTGTCTGAATATGATTCTGGATCGCAGCCTGTTTGACCTGTTCCAGCGGTAAATCAGAAATGAACGAGCCCTTCCCGCGCATCGTGACGATGAAATTACGGCTTTCGAGCTCTTGATAGGCGCGTGAGACCGTATTCGGATTAACGAGCAGGTTGCCCGCCAGCTCCCGGACGGACGGCATCTGTTCGCCGGACCGGAGCAAACCACGGGCAATCGCACGGATGATTTGGGCGACCAGCTGCTCATAAATCGGCAATGAACTTTTTGGATCGACCGTAAACATTCGCTTACCTCCTTAACTGTATTAATTCAATTAGTACACTAATTATAGGAAGAACCTGTAAAAAAGTCAATTCAGGGTATATTCATTAATAGGTTCTCCCTTCATTCCAGTAAAATGAAAGAAACGCGATCGGAGGGAAAAAGATGAGATCAACGGGGACACTTTATTTTTTCTGCGGAAAAATGGGGGCAGGAAAATCGACTGCCGCTAAACGGATTGTCGAAGAACAACGGGCCGTTCTTCTATCAGAAGATGAATGGCTGAACGCACTGTATCCGAATCAAATTAAAACGTTTGACGACTATCTCGAATATGCAAAGCAGATGAGACCACTTGTGAAACAACATGTTCAACATCTTCTAGCTGTTGGCGTTGATGTCGTGATGGATTTTCCAGCGAATACGAAAAAACAGCGGAAATGGTTTTTGGACCTGGTATCAGAAATCGATGCCCACCATCAATTGATATTCTTGAATCGGACGAATGAGCAGTGTTTGCGTCAAATTGCTCAGCGGCGTCAGGAACAACCGGAACGAGCCTCTTTTGATACGGAAGCGATATTTCTTCAAGTCACAGATTACTTTGAAGTCCCGGTTGTTTCTGAAGGCATCAGGATCGTCGAATGGAAAGGCATGTGACCTTTTCTCGAAATTTGAAGTATTCTCTGCTTCTGCTACACATCACAGGTCGTTTCGTAAAGTCTGGAATATTTGCTATACTGACGACAGAAGAATCATCAGGAAGGATGACCGAGAATGTTAGATCGATTGAGTGCGTTAGAGGACCGATATGAAAAGTTGAACGACCTGTTGGCAGACCCAGCCATCATTAAAGATACAAATCAATTGCGTGAGGTGTCGAAAGAGCAGTCACAACTCGCACCGACGGTTGAAGTCTACCGTGTCTACCGTGACAAGATGGAGGCATACCAAGAGGCGCGTCACATGCTGACAGACCCGGAGATGCGCGATCTGGCGAAAGAAGAGGTTGCTGTCCTCGAGCCGGAAATCAAGGAGCTCGAAACGAAGCTGAAAGCACTGCTCTTACCAAAAGATCCGAACGATGATAAAAACGTCATCGTCGAAATCCGTGGCGCAGCAGGCGGCGACGAAGCAGCGTTGTTTGCCGGCGACTTGTTCAAGATGTATTCGAAATTCGCGGAAAAACAAAACTGGAAGATTGAGATCATCGATGCCAGTTATACGGAACTCGGTGGCTATAAAGAAATCATCTTCATCGTCAAAGGAAGCGGTGCCTATTCGAAACTGAAATATGAAAATGGCGCCCACCGTGTCCAACGGGTACCGTCGACGGAATCCGGCGGACGGATCCACACCTCGACGGCGACCGTTGCCGTCCTACCGGAAGCAGAAGATGTCGAAGTCGAGATTCACGATAAGGACGTCCGGGTCGATACGTTCACCTCAAGCGGACCGGGCGGCCAGTCGGTCAATACGACCCAGTCGGCTGTCCGTGTGACGCACGTGCCGACGGGAATCGTCGCGAGTTGTCAGGATGAGAAGTCGCAAATCAAAAACAAAGAAAAAGCGATGAAGGTATTACGGGCCCGTGTCTACGATAAGATTCAGCGCGAGCAACAGGCCGAATACGATGAAAAACGAAAATCAGCGGTTGGGACGGGCGACCGTTCCGAGCGGATCCGGACGTATAATTTTGCGCAGAACCGTGTGACGGATCACCGGATCGGTTTGACGATCCAAAAGCTCGATCGGATTCTCCAAGGGGAGATGGATGAAGTCATCGATACACTCGTCATGGAGTACCAGGCCCGGGCATCGGAGGCGGCAAACTGATGCGGATCGCAAAACGTCTGAATCAGGCACAAACGATGCTCGTGACGGCAGGTCGTGAAGCCTCGAGTGCCGAATGGTTACTTATGCACGTGTTGCAGGTCAACCGGACGGGGCTGTTGGTCCGCTTATCGGACGAACTCGAACCGGAACAGGATCTGTTGTTCAGTGAATATTTATTGGCGCATTTAAATGGTGTCCCGGTCCAACATTTGATCGGTTACCAGCCTTTTTACGGACGGGACTTCCGTGTCTCGCCCACGGTCTTGATTCCGCGGCCGGAGACGGAAGAGTTGATCGAATTCGTGACGGGACGCCTGCAAGGAGAAGCGTTCCAACCCGGCGAAATCGTGGATATTGGGACGGGAAGCGGGGCGATCTGTCTGACGCTTGCACTGGAGCTTGGTCAGCCGGTCACGACGGTCGATATTTCGGCGGATGCCATTGCGGTCGCAAAAGAAAATCAGCAGACGCTTGGCGGCGATGTCACATTTTTAGAAGGTGATTTGCTCGCGCCGCTCGCCGATCAATCGGTCCGCGTCCTCGTCTCAAACCCTCCTTATATTGAAGAAGATGAATTGCTCAGCGATGTCGTTTTTGATCATGAACCGCACCTCGCCTTGTTCGGCGGGAAAGACGGACTCGTGTTTTATCGGCGACTGATCGAAGACAGCACACGTGTCTTACGGGATGATTTCCGTTTGATTGCGTTTGAGATTGGACACAATCAAGGACAAGAAGTGCAAATGATGTTAAAAAAACGTTATCCAACTGTAGAAACGGGTATTTTAAAAGATATAAACGGTAAAGACCGTATCGTGTATGCGGAACGAAAGGATTGTACGGAGTGAAGACGGAAATGATTCAACATCAGACATTAAACGAAGCGGTACGACTGTTAATAGAAGGGGAAGTCGTCGCGATTCCGACGGAGACCGTATATGGTCTTGCGGGAGATGCGACGAATGAAGCGGCCGTTCGGCGAATTTTCGCCGCGAAGGGCCGACCTTCCGACAATCCATTGATTGTCCATGTCGCGTCCGTCGAACAGGCAAAGCAGTTCGTCACTCATATTCCGGATGTCGCGACCCGCTTGATGGATACGTTTTGGCCGGGTGCCTTGACGATCATTCTTGAGTCAAACGGAAGTGCATCCTCACTCGTCACCGCAGGACTTGATACGATTGGATTACGGATGCCGGACCATCCGCTCGCGCTTCAATTGATTGAAGCGACCGGGCTGGGTCTTGCCGCACCGAGTGCCAACCGATCCGGAAAACCTTCACCGACGTCATCTGCGCACGTCGCACATGACCTCTCGGGCCGCATCGCCGCAATCGTCGACGGCGGGGAAACCGGAATTGGTGTAGAATCGACGGTCATTGACTGTACCTCAAACCCACCGGTGATTTTACGACCGGGTGGCGTGACGCGGGAACAGATCGAATCGGTGATCGGCACGGTGGCGCTCGATCCTGCCTTATCGATGAAGGATCAAACACCGAAGGCACCAGGAATGAAGTACACGCACTACGCACCGGAAGCGACACTATCCGTTGTGGCGGGCGACCTCTCGTTCTTACAACAACTCATCGATGAAGCACGCCAAACCGGACAAAAGACAGGCGTCATTCTCTTTGACGGAGAGGACATCGAAGCCGATGTCCGCTGTTTCCTCGGAACGACGATGGAAACGGCAGCGCAACGTCTTTACGATTGTTTACGGCGATTTGATCAGACGACGGTGGATCAGATTTTTGTACGGGACCTATCAGAAGAAGGGGTTGGGCTAGCAGTCCGAAATCGGCTCCACAAGGCAGCAGGTGGTCGGATCATTCGCCCGTAAAGAAGGAGGATACTGAGATGAGCACACGTCGTGTATTGTTTATCTGTACAGGAAACACATGCCGAAGCCCGATGGCGATGGCATTATTGCGCTCAAAAGTAGCGGATCAAGAATTCGATGTCCGTTCAGCCGGTCTGCGTTCGATGCAAGGCTTTGATGCTTCTGAAAATGCGTTGCAAGTCTTACGTGAACGTGGAATCGAGCTTGAACATTATACGCAAGTCTTCGACGACGTCCTCGGGCGTTGGTCGGATATCATCTTGACGATGACACGGAGTCATAAACAAGAAGTCGGCGAACGGTACCCGGAACTCAAAGACCGGACGTTTACGCTGTACGAGTACGTGACGGGTCTTGAAAGGGACATCAATGATCCGTATGGCGGATCGATGAACGTTTACCGGCAGGTCCGAAATGAACTCGAACCCCTCGTCAATCGTCTTGTGTTAAAATTGACGCAGAACGGAAACGGAAGAAAAGCACCGGACAACCGGAAACTTCCGAAAAAACAACCTAAACAAACGGGGGAATAGTAACGATGAAAGTAGCAATTGGAGCAGATCACGGTGGTTTTAAGCTGAAAGCAGAACTGACTGAACTTTTACAGGAGCTTGGGATTGATTATACGGACTTCGGCACCTATTCATCCGATTCGATTGATTATCCGGACGTCGCGATTCCTGTCGCGGAAGCTGTCGCAAACAGTGAGTTTGACCGCGGTATTCTGATTTGCGGTACTGGGATCGGGATCGGCATCGCTGCGAATAAAGTCAAAGGGATTCGGGCGGCACTTGTCCATGATACGTTCAGCGCAAAAGCGACACGTCAGCACAACAACTCGAATATCTTGACGATGGGAGAACGCGTCATCGGACCGGGTCTTGCCCGCGATATCGCTCAGATCTGGCTTGAGACCGAGTTCGAAGGCGGACGCCACGAAAACCGAGTCTGCAAAATCTCAGATTATGAGGTGAAGTAAATGGATTTGGAACAAATTAAACAGGATCTCGAAGCGTCACTGACCGAATTGAATGAGCGCTTCCCATTAAAAGGGAAGTTGCTCGTCATCGGTTGTTCGACGAGCGAAGTCATCGGGAAACAAATCGGCAAAGCCGGTTCACCGGAAGTCGCAGAAGCGTTGTTTGACGTCTTCGACGCATTCCGTCGTTCGCATCAGGTCGATCTTGCGTTTCAAGGTTGTGAGCACATCAACCGTGCCTTGACGCTCGAGCGGCAAATCGTCGAACGCCTTGGTCTTGAAGCCGTGACGGTCGTTCCGGTTCCGGAAGCGGGTGGCTCGATGGCAAGCGTCGCTTACCAACGCTTCTCAGCACCGGTCGTCGTCGAGGCGATTCAGGCGGATGCCGGAATCGATATCGGCGATACGTTCATCGGGATGCATTTAAAACAAGTAGCGATTCCTGTGCGCCTGCCGCACAAGGAAATCGGAGAAGCACACGTGACGGCTGCTGTCACACGACCAAAATTGATTGGTGGCGCTCGCGCTAAATACGAATGATTTGTGCAAGGGGTTGCATTCCCCTTGCTTTTTTAATGTATTTTTAGAGGGTGCCCGTTATTGATTATTCGTGTTAAGATAGTGCTATCGAAATGAATGGGGGAATTCAGATGGAACAAACACCGCTTACGTATCTGAAACAGCAAGACGAGGAACTCTTTTCGGCCATGCGCAAGGAACTGGGACGTCAACGCGATAATATCGAATTGATCGCTTCAGAAAACTTTGTCTCACAAGCTGTCATGGAAGCTCAAGGCAGCGTGCTGACGAACAAATACGCAGAAGGTTACCCGGGACGTCGTTATTACGGAGGTTGTGAGTTCGTTGATTTAGCGGAGAACTTGGCGCGTGATCGGGCGAAAGCCATCTTTGGTGCTGAGCATGCCAATGTGCAACCGCACTCTGGGGCGCAAGCCAACATGGCGGTTTACTTCACGATTCTCGATCAGGGCGACACGGTCCTCGGGATGAACCTCTCGCATGGTGGTCACTTGACGCACGGCAGTCCTGTGAATTTCTCCGGTGTTCAATACAACTTCGTCGAATATGGTGTCGATCCACAAACAGAGATGATCGATTACGATGTCGTCGCGAAGCTGGCAGAAGAACACAAACCAAAATTGATCGTTGCGGGAGCATCGGCTTATCCGCGCGTCATCGACTTCAAACGATTCCGTGAAATCGCGGACAGTGTCGGTGCCTACTTGATGGTCGACATGGCCCACATCGCGGGACTCGTCGCAGCCGGCGTTCACCCGAATCCGGTCGAACACGCTCACTTCGTCACGACGACGACGCATAAGACACTGCGTGGTCCACGCGGCGGAATGATCTTGTGTAAGGAAGAACACGCGAAAGCGATTGATAAAGCGATTTTCCCTGGCATCCAGGGTGGTCCGCTCATGCACGTCATCGCAGCGAAAGCCGTTGCCTTTGCAGAAGCCTTGGCACCGGACTTCAAGGACTACATCAATCAAGTCGTCGCGAACGCCAAAGTGCTTGGCGAAGAGTTGACGGCACGTGGTTTGCGGATCGTCTCCGGCGGCACAGACAACCACTTGCTGCTCGTTGATCTGCAACCGCTTGGTATCACAGGGAAGCTGGCGGAGCATGCGCTGGACGAAGCCGGCATCACGGTCAATAAAAATACGATTCCGTTTGACCCGGCAAGTCCGTTCGTCACAAGCGGAATCCGGATTGGAACGGCGGCGATGACATCACGCGGTTTCAAAGAAGCCGAGATGAAACAAATCGCAGAACTGATCGAGCTTGTTCTGAAGAATCCAGAAGACAACGAAACACTGACAAGTGCCCACAAGCAAGTCTTGGCTTTGACAGGTCGTTTCCCGCTTTACCCGGAACGCGGTTAAGTTTCGGAAGCCTCAAGACCACCTCGACCTTTTCGAACGATGAGAAGTGCGGGGTGGTTTTTCTGATGGCATGAACCAGACTGGAAAGGAGTGACGACCGTGGAGATTTTAGTGGTAGAGGACGACTTGAACATCCAGCGGCTTGTCTGCGAGACACTGGAAGCAGACGGACACCGGGTCCGGGCGACCGCAGACGGGAACGAAGCGGCACACTGGATTGACGGACAGGTATTTGAAGCCGCGGTGCTCGATGTGATGGTCCCGGGACGAAGCGGCTTTGAATTATGTGTGCTGTTACGGGCCAATCAGGAAATTCCGATTTTGATGCTGACGGCACTCGGCGAGCTGACGGATAAACGTGAGGGCTTTACAGCCGGAGCGGACGACTATATCACAAAACCGTTTGACCCGGAGGAATTGCTGTTTCGTCTGCATGCCGTCGCGCGGCGTTATCAAAAAGCCGCCATCCCGGTCATGCGGTTCGGGGACGTCACAATCGATAAACGGAGCCAACAGCTGATGATCGGGACGACCCGCTTGACGATTCCAAGACGTGAGTTTGAACTGTTGCACCAACTGGCCAGCTTCCAGGGACGGGTCTTCAGTCGCGAGGAATTAATCGAACACGTCTGGGGACTCGACTTCATGGGGGACGACCGGACGATTGACGTCCATATCAAGCGACTCCGCAACCGTCTGCAGGAGACGGACGCGATCGAGATCCAGACCGTCCGAGGACTCGGCTACCGATTGGAGGTCCGCTCATGAAATCGTTATATACGAAGATTGTGGGTCTCGTCTGCCTCGTCTTGCTCGGTTCGGCCTTGATCGCCTTATTGATCAGTAATGTGTTGTACTACACCGTCTTACAAGCGTCTTACAGTCAAAAGGTCGAAGAGGCGGTTCAGACGTCGTTTGCCTACTATGAACAGCACGGGGATCAACAGGTCGACTCCTTCTACGAAATGCTCAGCGCGACCGGTTTTCAATTGTACGTCGTCTCGGAATCGGGGCAGGTGAAACGGTACGGCAATCCGTTCCGTGACGAAACATTGGCACCCGACGTCATTCAATCGGTGCAGGACGGGCAGGTCTACCAGGGGATGCGGGAGTATCCGTTTCACCTGTTTTTACTTGGACTGTTTGATAACGAAGTCATCAACACGTATGGTGCGTCGCTAGAGACGGAGACAGGTACAGACGCTGTTTTCATCCGACCGGATCTAAGCCGGCAGATTCGCGAACTGCACCTGTTCGTAGGTGCCTTCTTGGCACTACTCGTCTTGATCAGTTTCCTGTTGCTTGTCTTTTCGATCCGTTACCTCGTCCGACCGATCAAACGATTGACGAAAGCGACAGAACAGATGACAGCTGGAGATTATTCCGTCACGGTCGCGACGACCGGTCAGGATGAAATCGGGGAACTGTCGCGCCGGTTTGACGAGATGGCGCAAGCTGTCGCCAAATCGGACGCCGAACGGAAAACGTTTGTCGCGAATGTTTCCCACGAATTCCAATCGCCCTTAACGACGATCAAAGGGTATGCCGGACAGCTTGAACAGACAGCAGAGTCGGACGACCGGGCGAAACTGGTGACGATTGGACAAGAGGCGGCACGGATGGCGGAATTGACACGGCAACTGCTTGTACTCGCCCGACTGGACGAAGGACGGCAACTGGCGCGGCATCCGGTGTTGCTGGGACAAGCGATTCAGGCGACGTTACAGACACTCAGCTATCAATTGGATGAGCAGGACATCGCGGTCGCTTTGACCGTACCGGACGACACGGTCATTCTCGCAAACGAGATGGCGCTTGACCAGATTTTCCAGAACATCATCCGCAATGCACTGCATGTCTCGACCGACGGACAACTGATTTCGATTCAAACCGAGACCGCAGGAAGTACAGTGACGGTCCGGATCAGTGATGAAGGACCGGGCATGGCGCCGGACATGATCGAACATGCTTTTGAACGGTTTTATCAAGGCGATGCCTCGCGTGGTGCAACCGGGACAGGGCTCGGTCTTGCCATCGTTCAGGAGACGATCCATCAACTTGGTGGAACGGTTCGGATCGAGTCACGACTCGGTGTGGGCACGACGTTTGTTTTGACTTTTCCCCAAGCCGATTAACTTGTTCATGTTCCGTTCATCTTCAGACTTTAAGATAAACCTGTAACGAAAGAAGCAGGAGGGATAGAGCATGAAGATGGGGTGGCGTGAATTAATTCGGATGAAACAACGATTCACCTTGATGGCGATCGTGACAACCTTGATCGTCTTATTGATTTTAATGATTTCCGGGCTCGCGGACGGACTGGCCTATGATAACGGAGCCGTCGTCCGGAACTTACCGGTCGAGCATGTGGCGCTGAGCCAAGATGCGGAAGGACAGCTGACACGGTCGTTTTTGGAACAAACGGACCAGCCGGCGGGAACGGAAGCGTTGGGTGTCCAAAGTATGGTCCTTGAGAAACAGAATGGGACAAAAGATGATGTGACAGTGTTTGCGTCTCCAGCGAATACGGTTTATGGACCGAAGGAACTGGCGACATTGAAGCCGGGACAAGTCCTGGTCGATACGCAGTATGCCAAACAAAGCGGGACAGCCGTCGGGGATACGATCACGGATTTCCGGACGAAGACGACGTTTGAAATCGTCGGGACGGTCAGCGATGGACGGTACAGCCATGCACCGGTGCTCTGGACGACACTCGAGACGTGGAAGGCGTGGCAGGATAAGATGAAGACGAATTATGTGTCGGCCTTTATCAGTCAGGATCCAATCAAGACGGATCTTGCGACCTATACCCAACAACAGATTGTCGAACAAGTACCCGGTTATGCGGCGGAACAAAATTCCTTCCAAATGATGCGGATTGCCCTTGTCTTGATCGGTTCCTTGATTTTGACCGCCTTTTTCTACATCTTGACGATGCAGAAGATGAAGCAACTCGGCATCTTAAAAGCCATCGGGATCCGGACACGAACGATTGGTCAAGGCTTGGTCTTACAGGTCTTTCTGTTGACGACCGTTTCGTTTTTGATCAGCCTGCTGCTGACCTGGACAACCGGTCAGCTCTTACCGGGTGACTTGCCGTTCCGGTTTGAATGGACAACGAGTTTCGGCTACGGTGGATTAATTGTGCTGACGGCGATGCTTGGTGGTCTGATACCGTTACGTGCCTTGAAAAAACTGGAGCCGGCGGATGCGATGGGAGGAATGACCGGATGATCAAGATGACAGAGGTTGAACAAACGTATGGAGAGATGAAAGTCCTGCACGACGTTTCATTCGAAGCCGGGACAGGCGAACTGATTGCCCTCGTCGGACCGAGCGGCAGCGGGAAGAGTACGTTATTACAATTGCTTGGTCTGTTGCAGACACCTTCATCCGGCATGATTCAATTTGACGGCAGTCCGCTCGGTGATACGTCGGACGAAGGACGGCGGCAGATGCGGCTTGAGGAAATCGGCTTCATCTTTCAGGAGTCGCACCTCGTTCCGTTTCTGACGGCAGCGGAACAACTGGAGCTTGTCGCGGAAGAAGCCGGACGCACGATCGATGCGGCGGCTCAGCTCGAAGTGTTCGGATTAGGTGACCGATGCGATCATTTGCCGCACGCCTTATCCGGCGGGGAACGGCAACGCGTTGCAATCGCCCGGGCGCTCGTCAATGACCCGCGTCTCGTCTTGGCGGATGAACCGACGGCGAGCCTCGATTATTCGAACGCGCAACAGGTGATGGAATTGTTACGGAAGCAGGCGCATGAGTACGGGAAGACCGTTATCGTCATTACGCATGATGACCGGATGCTGTCGTACTGTGACCGTGTCTTGCGGATGGAAGACGGATACGTTCAGGAATTAGATTAAGATTTGATGCTCGGCCCGCGGTTGTTTTGATTCATAAACAATCAAGGACCGGGCACTTTTTTGTTATACTGGTCAGTATACGAATAATTTAAGGGTGGCATCTGAATCATGAATTTATCTAAATTTATCCAATCTGAATTAGAAGCGGTCAATACTGCACACATCACGAAGTGGTTAGAAGATAAAAGTTTATCGAAGCGTGAGTATAAGCGCCTGATTGAAGATTTTAAGGCAATCATCATCATGGAACAAGCTGGTTTTTATGAACAAGCAGATGTACGCTTCATGCAATGGAAAAACCTTCCGTTGCCGGCTGAAATCTACCGCTACCGTTTGGCGATCGCCGGAAAAGCGGGAGGTAAACGGTTGATTCGGAAACGATTTTCAACGTTTCCACCGGTTGTACAAAACCATACTCAATTAAAAGCATGGAAAAAAAATGTACAGTTGAATCCGGTCTGGTTGGGCGGTCTGATGCTGGCAGGTCTATTGTTGGTCGGAGTCACACAACTTGAATTGCCTGAAAAGGCTGCGCCGGAAAAACCTTCTGAACAGGTGAACGTGGAACAAAAACTGGCAGCTTTAGAAAAAGAAGTTGAACAATTAAAAGAAAAAAATGACAAGTTGACAGTTTCCGAAGAAAAAAAAGCCGAATCGAATAAACCAAAAGAAGATACAAAAAAAGA
>CABFOF010000580.1_pt1 | contig 27572 bp, 34 predicted proteins | sample 3521951 | NCBI WGS metagenome assembly CABFOF01 (sample SAMEA5312450, study PRJEB27640) | indoor metagenome | biome: indoor environment; feature: uncontrolled; material: polymer tiles stone | place: Germany | collected 2014-07-07 | reverse complement strand
TACAATAGTTGTACAAAAGGTGTACAAAGGTAAAAAAGCATGCTATAGTTTCTGTAATGAGAAGCACAGATTTTGAGAGGAGGAGCAATAATGGCGAATGAGTTGATATTTTTCACATATCCAAGCTGTACATCTTGTCGTAAAACGAAATCATGGTTAAAAGAGGAACATGTTGATGTAGAGGAACGTCATCTGTTCAGAAATGCTCCAACAGTAGATGAATTAATGGAATTGCTCAAACTGTCGACGGATGGAATCGAAAGTTTACTGGCAACACGCAGCCAAGCATTTAAAGATTTAGGAATCGATGTCGATGACATGAAACTGAGTGAATTGCTTCGACTGATGAGTGACAATCCAAAACTTTTACGACGCCCAATCATTACTGACGGCAAACAACTTGTAATCGGATACGATAAACCAGGACTTGAAACACTTGCAAAGCGTAAAAACCGAATTGTTGCCCAAGTATCTTAAAGAAGCCGATTTGTTCCGGCTTCTTTTTTTGTGTACTTTTTGTCCAAGGAGGTGCTGGATTGAGAGAACAGATCAGTCAATTGATTCATCAATTTGAAGATGTCGGGGCAACAGATGTTCACTTTATTCCGGATAACCAGGCAACACGGATTGTCTGCCGAACGACGGAAGGCTTAAAAGAACAATCCCCGATATCATTGACGCACTACCATTCGATTGTCAGCCATATCCGGTATGAGGCCAATTTAAAGGAACAAAATGAGCGGATTCCTCAAAGTGGTCTTTATCCTCTTCAGGACAGCGGAATGCGGGTGTCGCTGTTACCGAGTCGATACGGCGATGCGATGTCTTGGCGGTTTTACCGGGCTGTTGTCTCAAGCGAAGTGGCGGCGGGTCTGCTCCATCCCATTCGTGACCTGGAGTGGATGGAGCGACAGACGCATGGATGTATCATCATTTCCGGAACGACGGGAGCCGGAAAAACAACGATGCTCTATTCTTTGATGGCATCGATGGCAGGAAAACGAATCATCTCGGTAGAGGATCCTGTCGAATGTACGGTTCCCGGTGTATTGCAACTCGAGTTAAATGAAAAAGCGGGGTTTGATGCGACACGTTGCTTCGAAGAAATACTCCGGGCGGACCCGGACTGGATTGCGTTTGGCGAAGTCCGGACGGCGGAAGCTGCCCGATTGACGATCAATGCTGCCTTAAGTGGACATGTCGTCTTGTTTACGTTGCATGCTGGTTCAATCGAAGAAGCGTGGCTTCGATTAAAGACGCTCGGCATTACGACGGAAGAGTTATCCGTCTGTAAAAAAATCATCCATCTGTACCGGGAGGAGGGAGTCGTTCGCTGTACCGTCGAACACTTACAGTCGGAAGTAAGTGTCGGTTCTTGAATCGATTTCACCGACTGTTATCAAAAGGAATATCAACAAAAGAGGCACTCGATATTTTAACGCGATTCGAGGAACCGTTGCTTCTTCCGGTCATTGAGGATATAAAAGTCCGGCTCGAGCAGGGCAATCGGTTGTCGGTGGCACTCGAGCCATTGGCCCTGCCGGCAACATTACAACAGTTACTGCATGTAGGCGATCAAACGGAACGCCCGCTGATGATTTTGAAGCAAGTGATTCGTTTACTGGAGCTGGAAAGCCAGATGAAAAAGAAGTTTTGGAAAATGGCCCGCTATCCGATCGTTCTGGCCGTCAGTCTGTTGTTACTGTTCATGTTTTATGCTTTATATGTCTTTCCCTCTCTGCTGGACATGTCGAATCCAGAGACACTTCCGCCGTTTATTTTGCCTCTCCTCCATCCCGCTGCCAAATACCTCTTAGCGTTCTCGCCCTTGCTGTTGTTCATCGTTTCCCTGTTGACCTTCCGTCGCCTTCCGCTTAACCGGTTGATGCAATTGAAGATGATTCAAAAGATTGTCCGGTTGTACTACAGTTATTTGTTCACAATCGAGGTCGGTTCCTTTATCGATGCCGGTTTTTCATTGGAAGAGGCCTTTCGCTCCCTCGAACAAGGACAAAATAGCAAAAAGAAGCGGATGTACGGCTTGTTGCACGACCGTCAAAAAAATGGTCAACCGTTATCGGAAGCGATGCAGGAAGAAAATATCATTGATGTGGAGACGGTCGGGTTAGTCCATATCGCACGGGAAAGCGGAGACTTAGGTACGTTACTGCTCGAGCAGGCGACCTTGTTGCATGAGTCGATTGAAGAAGAGATTGAAAAGAAACTGTTGTTGATTGAGCCGATTTTGTACGGTGGATTAACGGTGATGACCGGTACGTTATTTTTGATTTTGTACTATCCGATTCAACTGGCGATTCAGCAACTTCCATTTTGAATGAAGGAGTCGATGAGATGAAACGATTTATTCACGATCAACGAGGGTTCACGTTACTTGAGATGGCTGCGGTCCTGCTGATCATCTCGTTGCTGTTGCTTGTCCTGATCCCGACGATGACGAGCGGCAAGGATCAGGCGAAAGGGGTCAGTTGTGAAGCGAATATCCGTGTCATCCGTTCGGAAGTCAATTTGTATTACGCCAAGGAAAAAAAGTATCCGGAGTCACTGCAAACGATTGATCGCGGGACGGCGGAAAAACCAAATGAACTTGCTTGTGATCAGGAGACGTATACGTATGATTCGAAAACGGGTGAACTTACAAAAGCCAAGTAACGGATTTACATTGATGGAAATGACCGTGGTCCTTGTCGTGATGGGGTGTTTGATTTTATTTCTTTTACCGACAGTAATCAGCCGGCAACCCGCTTTATACACGCTGGATCGGGAAATGAACATTCTGACGCAGGATTTTCAGACATTGCGTTTATTGCAGTACTCAAAAACGAACGAGCAAACGCTGATTCAACTGCGGTGGAGAAATGACGGGAAGGGGTATCTTGTCATGGCAAATGAACGGTTGTTATGGCAACGTGAATTTCAAACGGGACATTCCTGTCTTGTACCGACGACGGGACGGATTATTTATTTTAAAAGTTATCACTCCACCTACTCCTCGACCTGGCATTGCCAATCGAAGAATCAGGCGTATGAAGTCAAATTTTTGCTCGGTAACTATCAGATGATTGTCCAAAAAGTGAGGTGACGGTTCTTGGAGGAACATCATTTCAGAAAACATCGGGAAAAAGGATTCACACTGCTGGAGGTCGTCTTCTCGATGGTGGCGATTGCAGGTTTTTTGATCCTTGCGATCGATCCGCTGTTGACTTTTCATCAACAAAAAAATCAAGTCATGATTGAAACACGTTTACTCGATCAGATGGCATCCGATCAAGCGGCGGAAAAAAGAGACGGGTATCAAATCGGTGAAGGGACGTGGTGTATTGAAGGGCTCTGTTTGGCAAGCACAATCCGGGACAACCCTCCTCGAAATCTCATTGGTCCTTTGGCTGAGTCCATTGTTATTGATTAGTTTGATCACGATGACGCAGATCGTCAGTCAACCGCAACAGGAACAACTGATGGAGGAAGAGTTGTTTTTTCATACGATCGAACGATTGATGTGGCGTAGTATTTCTTGTGAAAAAGTCGGTGAAGAAGTCCATGGTGTCGATGTTGATCCGGAGGAAGAACCCGTCAAATGGCGTCTCGTTCGTGTCCAGAATCAAATCCGATTAAAAAAAGAATTTGGAGGCGAACTGACATATGCCCACGATGTAGAGCATTACGAAGTCAAACAGACCGGTCAGACACTGGTCTTCGAACTCAATCAACGCCAGAGAACCGTCCAGTGCAAGAAGGGGGGTTCATCCTGATTCAAACGTTGTTGCTGTTGATCGGAATCGGTGTCGCGATTGTCCTGAGTTGCCACCAACTCGATGAAGAGGTCAAACAACTTCAGCTCGAGCAAGAGGCTTTACAACTGGAATCATTGGTCCGGGCCGGTACGACCGATTGCCGACCCGGCGAAACGGTTCGTTATCCAATTGGTCGTGTTATCTGTACACAGACGGATAAAGGCTTTAAAATGGAAGCGATACTAGACAACGGACAGAGAATCGAGGCGGTCGTTTCGAATGGGTAAGGTTTATTTGATTGGTTTTATGGGAACTGGTAAAACAGCGATTGGTCGCAGTTTGCAGACACGTTATCGTGTCGATGAACTGGATGAACGGTTTGTGCACGAATACGGTCCGATTACGGATTTTTTTGAACGGCACGGTGAAAAAGGGTTTCGGGATCAAGAAGTCGAATTGGTCCGGAACAGCGAGGGACAGGTCATCGTGACAGGTGGCGGAGTCATTGAACGTGATGAAAACCACACCTTCATGAAAGAGACGGGTACGGTCGTTTGGATTGACACACCGTTTCATATCGTCTGGAATCGGATTAAAACAGATCCATCCCGTCCCTTGGTGAAGTCACGCTCAACGGTTGAAAAGTTGTTCCGCCGTCGCCGTCCGGTTTATGCGAAACTATCGGATGTTCGGCTGGACGGGACCAAATCCGTTCGGGAGTTAGTGAAAGAAATCGAAACGATACTGGAGGAAAACAGATGATCTGGATCAATGTAGGAATTATTATCTTAGCAATCGTCGGATTGGGGATTTACGGTTTCAGCCTGTACAAAAAGAAGATTTCGAAAGATGTCACACTGATGAAGCAATTGTTGGAACGTTTTTCGATCCGTCAACAGACGTTGCAAACAGGGATTGATCATACGACAAGTCGGATTGATCAAATCAAAGGGAATGTTGATCATTTGATTGCGGAAGGAAAGCGGGTCGAGCAAGGGGGACGCCAACTTCTGGTCGAAGGACAACGCTTGAAAAAAGAAGTTGAACATACTGCCGGACTTAAACCATTTTGAAATGGCTTTCATCGGCTGAATATGAAACAATAGGAGAGAAGGGACTTAGTCCTTTCTCTCTTTCGTTTTGTTCAATTTCCGAATAAACCTAGAAAAAAAGATTTTGAATTGGTAGAATGTAATTGAAAGTTGAACAATAAAGAGAAAAGGAAGTAAAAATGTTCGTAATTAGGGGGAGAAGTATGAGTCAGACGACATTGAAGAGAACACCATTGTTCGACGCGATTGCACCAATGGGGAAAATGGTCGATTTTGCAGGGTTTGAAATGCCGGTTCTGTTTTCATCAATCAAGGAAGAACATGTATCCGTCCGGGAACGGGTCGGAATGTTTGATGTGTCTCATATGGGAGAGTTGTTCGTTTCCGGTCCGGATGCGTTACCGTTTTTACAACACACCTTATCGAACGATATCTCGAAGATTGCGATTGGACAAGCGCAATACAACGTTCTTTGCCAAGAAGACGGGGGAACTGTCGACGATTTACTCGTTTACCGTTTGGCGGAACAGGAGTACCTGCTTGTCGTCAATGCATCGAACATTGAAAAAGATGAAGCGCATCTACGCAGTTACCTGACAGGAGATGTGACGCTTGAGAACCAATCGGATGCGTATGGACAGATCGCTGTCCAAGGTCCGGAAGCCGTCAGACTGTTGCAAGAAATGACGACGCTTGAGTTGGATGCAATCAAGTTTTTCCGCTTCGCGCAAGGCGAACTTGCTGGAGTCGAGATGCTGGTATCACGAAGTGGTTATACGGGGGAAGACGGTTTTGAATTATACATGGCGGCACCAGATGCTGTCGTCGTGTGGAACACGCTGCTCGAAGCAGGAGTCGTGCCGTGTGGGCTTGGTGCCCGCGATACGTTACGATTCGAAGCGTGTTTACCTTTATATGGGCACGAGCTGTCCTCAACGATTTCACCGATCGAGGCCGGCATGAAATTTGCCGTCAAACCGGAGGCGAAATCATTTGTCGGGTCAGCGGTCTTATCGAAACAAAAAGAAGACGGACCACAACGGCAGTTGATTGGTCTTGAACTCTTGGACAAAGGAATCGCCCGTCAAGATGCACCTGTCCTCGTGGACGGGACGCCGGTCGGATTCGTCACGACAGGCACGTTGCCACCAACGATCGGCAAAGCGATCGCTTTGGCACTCGTACCGGCGGAACATGCGACGAAAGAGTCGTTTGAAATCGAAGTGCGCGGGAAAAAATTAGCAGCCAGACGGATGGATACACCATTCTATCGCCGGAACAAATAAGGGGGACATATAAGATGGATTTTCGTTATTTACCGATGACGCAAGAAGATGAACAACAGATGTTGCAGACGATTGGTGCCGATTCGATTGAAGACTTGTTAGCTGACATTCCAGCAAGCGTTCGCGATCAGGGAACGCTAGAAGAAGTAGGCATTCCATTGCCGGAAACCGATTTAATCCGGACGCTCTCGAAACTCGCGGATCAAAACATGAATACGAAACAATACCCGTCTTTCCTTGGAGCTGGTATTTACGATCATTATGCACCTGCTGTCGTCAATCATATGTTACTCCGGTCTGAGTTTTATACGGCCTACACGCCGTACCAGCCTGAAATTTCACAGGGAGAATTACAGGCAATCTTTGAATATCAGACGATGATTTGCGAACTGACAGGAATGGATGTCGCCAACTCTTCGATGTATGACGGGATTACGGCTCTCGCCGAAGCGGCGATGCTGGCTTGTGCGCATAAAAAGAAAAAAACGATTGTCTTATCAGACGGAGTTCATCCGGAGGCACATGATGTCGTGCGAACATATGCGAACGGTCCAGGGCTCGAAGTAGCGACGTTACCGCTCACGCATGGCGAAACGGCAATCGAACAGCTGGAAACGCTCGATGACGTCGCGTGTGTCATCGTGCAATATCCAAACTTCTACGGTCGGGTTGAAGACCTGCAGGCATTAGCGGACGCCACACATGCGAAAGGCGGTCTGTTCATCGTCTCGGCGAACCCGCTTGCGCTCGGTTTGTTGGAAGCACCGGGTAAGCTTGGCGCCGACATTACGATTGGTGACTGTCAACCGTTTGGTATTCCGCAAAGTTTTGGTGGACCAACGTGCGGATACTTCACGACGACAAAAGCGTTAATGCGAAAAATCCCGGGACGCCTTGTCGGTCAGACCGTAGATGAAGAGGGCAAACGTGGATTCGTCTTGACATTACAGGCGCGTGAACAACATATTCGCCGCGACAAAGCGACCTCAAATATTTGTTCGAACCAGGCACTGAATGCGTTAGCGGCTTCGATCGCCATGAGTGCACTCGGTAAACGGGGAATCCGCGAGCTTGCGACCCGTAACCTGCAGACGGCTTATGCCTTGAAAAAATCATTAAGCGAGGCGGGATTCCGCATCATCGATGACGGTCCAAGTTTCAATGAGTTTGTTGTCGAGTTGCCGATTGATGCAAACGAAGCAAGCAAACAGTTGCTGAAAGAAGGAATCATCGGGGGATTACCACTCGGTACGTTCGACGAAAGCCGGACCAATCAAATGCTCGTATGTGCGACGGAATTACGGACAAAAGAAGAACTGGATCACTTCGTGACAGCGTTAGGGGGACTGACTCATGCATAAAACTAGTGAACAGACGTTGATTTTTGAAATCTCAAAAGCTGGTCGTATCGCGTACAGCTTGCCGCTCGCGACAGTCGAAGAAACAGCACCGGAAGAGTTGTTGCCGGCGCACCTGCTCCGTCAAGAAGAAGTGGAATTGCCGGAAGTATCCGAGCTCGATCTTGTCCGTCATTATACGGCCCTGTCGAATCGAAACCACGGAGTCGACTCAGGTTTCTATCCGCTTGGTTCATGTACGATGAAGTACAATCCGAAAATCAATGAAGATATGGCACGTCTCCCGGGCTTTGCCCATATCCACCCGTTGCAGCCTGTTGAAAGTGTACAAGGTGCGCTTGGGCTGATGTACGATTTACAAGAAAAACTCGCTGTGATTACAGGGATGGACGAAGTGACGTTACAACCGGCGGCAGGGGCCCACGGTGAGTGGACGGGCTTGATGTTGATCAAGGCCTACCATCATGCACGCGGTGATTTTAAACGAACAAAAGTCCTTGTACCGGATTCGGCACACGGGACGAACCCGGCATCAGCGTCGGTCGCAGGATTTGATACGGTGACGGTCTTATCCGACGAGCGGGGACTTGTTGATTTGGAAGATTTGAAGAGTAAAGTCGGTGACGATACGGCAGCGTTGATGCTGACGAACCCAAACACACTTGGTTTGTTTGAATCAGATATCGTCGAAATCGCCAAAGCCGTTCACGAAGCGGGCGGTAAATTGTATTATGACGGTGCGAACTCGAATGCCATCATGGGGATCGCACGCCCGGGGGACATGGGCTTTGATGTCGTCCACTTGAATCTTCATAAGACGTTTACCGGTCCCCACGGCGGGGGTGGTCCGGGTTCCGGTCCGGTCGGTGTCAAGAAGGATCTGATTCCGTATCTGCCGAAACCGATTGTTGCGAAGACGGAAAACGGCTTTGTCCTCGATTATGACCGTCCGGAATCCATCGGACGCGTTAAACCGTTTTACGGAAACTTTGGCATCAATGTCCGGGCGTACAGTTACATTCGGACGATGGGCGGAGCAGGGCTCGCACGGGTCTCGAAGGAAGCTGTCTTAAACGCGAACTACATGCTGGCACGTTTAAAAGGGGCGTATGACGCACCGTATGACGTGTATTGCAAACATGAATTTGTCTTATCCGGTCGCCGTCAAAAAGCACTGGGGGTCCGGACGCTTGATATTGCCAAACGTCTGCTTGATTTCGGCTATCATCCGCCTACGATTTACTTCCCGTTAAATGTCGAGGAATGTATCATGATTGAACCGACGGAAACGGAATCGAAGGAAACCTTGGATGCATTTTGTGATGCCATGCTTCAAATCGCAAAAGAAGTCGAAGAGAACCCGGACATCGTCCTGAACGCACCGCATACGACGGTCGTCAAACGGATGGATGAAACATTAGCTGCACGTAAACCGGTTTTACGGTATCAGCCAAAACAAGAAGTGCGTGTCTAATCAAAAACCATCCCGCGTCTCAGTTGACGGGGATGGTTTTTTTTGTGAAGAAAGGGATCAGCTGCGTTTGACTTTTCCTGTCCACTGCTTAAATCCACCTTTTAATTGGTACAAGTTCGTGTAACCGGCTTTTTTCAATACTTTGGCAGCTTGCGACGAACGCATGTTGCCTTGGCAATACAAATAAATCGGCATGTCCTTACGCAACTCTTTAGCACGCATCTTCATCTGGCTGACCGGTATGTTACGGGCTCCGATGATATGACCGCCTTTGAATTCTTGTGTCTCGCGGACGTCAACGATTTGTGCTTTCCGGTAGTTTGCCCGGAATTCTTCTTGCGAAAGCTTTGTGATTCCTTTGACCGGCTTGAAACGCCATGCGATGTAAGCGATTAAGGCTACCCATAAGACGATCGTGATGATTGTACTGATTTCCATATCTAACTTCCAACCCCTTCGTTCATATAACATCCTTATCATTATAGTAAACGAAATCGATTTCGGCAATCGACTCGTCGTTGCGCAGGACAGAAAGGGTCTGATACACTAATACGGAAACGTTTTTTGGGGGTGTTCGCTTGATAAAAGAGTGGCAAGTATTGACGACTGAAGGAATGGAACCGGCATTGAACATGGCAATTGACGAGGCGTTAATCGGTTTTGTAGGTCGCGGCGAAGTGGCGCCGACGCTTCGTTTTTATTCGTGGGCACCAAGAGGGTTGAGTGTCGGTCATTTTCAGCGGGCGACCAAAGACATCGACCGGCAACGAATCGAAGAACTCGGCATTCCGATCGTCCGTCGGATGACGGGTGGTCGAGCGGTTCTCCATGCTGACGAATTGACGTATAGCATCGTGATTCCGGAAACACTGGAAGGATTGCCGAAAACGGTCATTGAAAGTTATCGGATGCTGACAGAAGGGGTCCGGAAAGGGTATCATCATTTGGGGATTCCGGTCGAGTTTTCGGTTCCGATGACAGAGCAAGAAAAAGAGGAGTTACGAAAACCAAAATCCGCCGTCTGTTTTGATGCGGCGTCGTATTATGAACTGGCAGTCGGAAAACGTAAAGTTGCAGGAAGTGCGCAGGTCCGCCACCAAGGTGTCGTCTTACAACACGGTTCCGTTCCGCTTTCAGTCGATGAAGGGGAATTGTTTGACTGCTTCATCTATGAAGATGAGTCAATCCGTGAACGGATGAAAGCACGTTTTGCCGGGAAGGCGGTTGCCTTAAATGAATTGGCGGGACGGACTGTTTCGTTTGAAGAAGTCCGCGGCGCCTTTTTAAAAGGGTTCGAAGACGCTCTTCAGTTGACGTTCACACCGCTTGAGTTCACAGAACACCAGTGGCAGGAGATTGAACGGTTGGCCGCGAAATACCGTAGTGAAGAATGGAACTGGAAGCGCTAAAGAGAAGGATTGGAAGGTGATGTCGTGCCGACTCCGAGCATGGAAGATTATTTGGAACAAATCTATATTTTAATTGAGGAAAAAGGATATGCCCGAGTTTCTGATATCGCGGAACTACTGGGTGTCCACCCGTCTTCTGTCACGAAGATGGTGCAGAAGTTAGACCGTGAAGAATACCTTGTCTATGAGAAGTACCGGGGACTGATGTTGACGGCCAAGGGACGTAAAATCGGAAAACGTCTCGTGGAGCGTCATGCCTTATTGGAAGATTTTTTACGGCTTGTCGGGGTAGAGGAATCATTGATCTACAAAGATGTTGAAGGAATCGAACACCATATCAGCATCGAAGCGTTGGATAAAATCAATGGGATGATTCAATTTTTTGCCGAGCGACCGGCGTTGCAAGAAGAATTAAAAAAACACCAACAAGTGCACCCAGAAGACTGAGTGTGCTTGTTTTTTGACTTTATAGTTCGAAAAAGGCGAACATTAAACGAATAAATAATGATATAGTACGCTTATTTAGATGAGGATATGCTATACTGACGGTGAAATTCATCAGAGGGGGTGACGGGTGGAGTTTCACCCGGATATGGAAATCGTCATTAAAGAGAAGTTGGTAACGGAATCAGAACTTGCTGTTAAAGTAAAAGAATTGGCGGCTGCAATTGAACACGATGCGGCGGGGCGTCAGATTGTGTTGGTCGTTGTCCTAAAAGGTTCGATGGTCTTTGCGGCGGACCTGATGCGGGAAATCAAAGGCAGTGTCCAAATCGATACAGTCGCGTGTTCCTCGTATGGTGCCAAAACGGTTTCGTCTGGACGGGTTCAATTGAAAAAAGACCTTGATCTGGATGTCGAAGGAAAATATGTGGTCGTGGTTGAAGACATCATCGATACCGGTCATACGTTGAGTTTTTTGTGTGAACACATGAAACTCCATCAACCGGGCGTCTTAAAAATCTGTACGTTGCTCGATAAGCCGGCCCGGCGTGAAGTACCGCTAGAAGCGGATTACGTTGGGTTTGAGATTCCAGATTATTTTGTAGTCGGGTATGGAATTGATTGTGCGGAAGAATACCGTAATCTTCCGTACATTGGATGGGTTGAAACCGATTAAGACAACAGTAGCCGCTCTCCCGTTGTGGAAGAGCGGCTACTGTTTATTATTAATATTAAAAAGCACGTTTTTTCTTTTTGCCTTTTTTGCCTTCTATGACCGTCAAATGAGGTCCTTTTGAGCGATCACGAAGTGGCCGGACTTTGTTCGACGGTGCAGGTTTTGCTGATTTGACCGGTTTTTTCTTGAAATCGGTCCGACGCGGCGCCTGATCACGTTTCCCGTGCAGTTTTTTTGACTGCGCGACAGATTTCCGGTACTGGGAGTTCGCGCCGCTGCTGACACTATTGCGTGTCAGGAATTTAAACAGCAAGAAGATAATTCCGGCTGTGATTGCAAAAAACAGTAATTGTGAAAACAGACCACCAGGATCATTCGCAAGCTTATATCCAAAGCCGACAAAAGCGAACAGCAACACGACAAGTGCAAATGTAGAGCCAATCCGTTGTCTAATCATATTATCACCCCTGTTATCAATTAACCAAGTGCATTCTCATGTAGGTTATGTTCCTGTTTTTCGAGTGCTTCAAACGCATAAATCGCAACCTCGATCTGAGAATCGTCCGGTTCTTTTGTCGTCAAGTATTGTAACCAAAGGCCAGGCAAGGCGATGACGCGTAATCCTTTAATGTTCTGTGCCTTATTCGTCAACTGTAAAACTTCAAAAGAGAGACCGATGACGACAGGTAAAAGGGCGATTCGACAAACAAGACGCAACCAAAGTGGATCGGTCGGGACGATTAAATAAACGAAAAAGCCGACGATGACAGTGAAAATCAAGAAGCTTGAACCACACCGGTAATGAAGACGGCTGCTTTTACGGACGTTTTCGACCGTCAACGGTTGTCCGGCTTCAACACAGTTGATGACTTTATGTTCAGCACCATGGTACTGAAACAATCGCTTAACGAGCGGGGTCAAGGAAATCAGATACAGGTAACTGAACAACAGCGTCAACTTGATTAATGCTTCCAGAACGTTTTGAATGAAGTGACCAGACAGTTCCGGAAAATAGCTGAACAAGGAAGCCAGGAAAGCAGGTAATAACGTAAAGAGCAACTTTCCGAAGAAAAAGGACAAGACTCCGATAAAAGCGACGCCCAGCCATTTTGTCAATTGACCTTGGTGCTGTTCTTCAGGTTCCTCTTCACCGGGGTTGACGCCATAGCGGTCACTGGCGAAATTCATGTGACTTGCACCATTCGCAGAGGATTCAACGAGAGCAAACAAGCCGCGCAGCAACGGAATTTTTTTACCGGCTGCAATCCGGGGGCGAAGCGGTTTCTGTTGTTCAAACGTTTCAATCGTATCATCGTTTCGCCGGATCGCCGACACGGCATGGGTCGCATTCTGAAACATGACCCCTTCGACGATGGCCTGTCCACCGACAGGGGCTTTAGCAGTTTTCATAGAGAAACGCATCCTATCTGAAGTAAAGTATCGTGTATCGTCAGTTTACTTGATTTGTCGAAAAAAGACTACGGCGAGCTGTCAAAGTAGATTGAAAATTTAGGAGTCGGAAAACGACTTATGATACAATAACAAGGACAATCTGGAGGTGATGAGATGCGGATCTTCGTCTTGAATGGACCGAACTTGAATTTACTTGGAACACGGGAACCGGATACATATGGCAGACAGACGTTATCGGATTTGGAAGATCGGATGCGGGAACGTTTTCAACAGGTGAACTTTCGGTTTGCCCAATCAAATCATGAAGGGGAACTGGTTGATCTTTTGCATGAAGCACGCGGATACGACGGCGTCGTCTTGAATGCTGCTGCCTACACGCATACGAGCATCGCCCTGCGTGACGCGATTGCTGCGATTGATGTACCGACAATTGAAGTTCATTTGTCGAATGTTCATGCACGTGAAGCATTTCGGCATCATTCGATGCTGGCGCCGGTTTGCCGAGGTGTAATCAGCGGATTAGGGATGACAGGGTACTTGTTGGCTGTTGAGGCACTGATTCATCCGTCCATCTAACATAAGGGGGAAAAGACATGAAACATCGTATTGAAGCACTCCAAGCATCTCTAAAAGAACGTGATTTACCAGGTCTGCTCGTGACGAAAGCGGAAAACATCCGTTATATCTCCGGGTTTACGGGTTCAAGCGGTGCCTGTCTCGTAACAGGAGAACAAGCCTATTTCGTAACGGATTTCCGTTATACGGAACAAGCTGCTGATCAAGTAAAAGGGATGGAAATCGTTCAAATCGAACGTTCAATTCCTGAGACGATGGGTGAGTTGATGGCGGGTGCACGCGTGCGGGCCGTCGGTGTCGAAAAAGATGCGATGACCCTCGGTTCATTCGAAGCGTTTGATCAGGCTTCGGCAATCGAGCTCGTGCCGACGACGGGAATCGTTGAAAACCTACGCTTGATTAAGGATTCTTCAGAGATTAAGATGGTTAAGGAAGCGGTGGAGTTAGCGGATGCAACGTTCCATCACATCTTGACGTACATTCAGCCGGGAAGAACAGAACTGGAAGTATCAAATGAATTGGAATTCTTCATGCGTAAACAAGGGGCGACCTCTTCGTCATTCGATACGATCGTCGCATCGGGTTACCGTTCGGCATTACCGCATGGCGTGGCGAGTTCGAAGGTCATTCAGACGGGAGAACTCGTGACACTTGATTTTGGGGCGCTTCTTAATGGATACGTATCCGATATCACACGTACCGTCGCCATCGGATCAATCAGTCCGGAGTTACAAAAGATTTATGATACGGTTCTACAAGCACAGCTGGCGGGTGTTGACGGATTACGTCCGGGAATTACCGGAATCGAGGCGGATGCTTTGACACGCGACATCATCAAGGATGCCGGATACGGAGAATACTTTGGTCATTCGACGGGACACGGGATCGGTCTGGAAGTGCATGAAGGACCGGGACTTTCATTCCGTTCGGAAACAAAGTTGGAGCCGGGAATGATCGTTACGGTCGAACCGGGCATTTATGTGCCGCAAGTCGGCGGATGTCGGATTGAAGACGACGTCTTGATCACCGAGTCAGGGCGCGAAATTTTGTCTTCTTCTCCAAAAGAACTCATCACACTTTAAAACGGCAAGATCAACATTTAGGAGGAACTTTTTATGGTATCAGTAAACGATTTAAAAACAGGACTTACAATTAAGACGTCAGACGGAATGATTTGGCAGGTGCTTGAATTCCAACACGTTAAACCAGGTAAAGGGGCAGCATTCGTCCGGACAAAAATGCGTAACATCCGTAACGGAAACATCCAAGAGATGACATTCCGCGGCGGTGAACGTGTCGAGCGTGCCCACATCGAGCGGAACAAGATGCAATACCTCTATCCGATGGGCGAAACATATGTCTTCATGGATACAGAATCATATGAGCAGTTGGAATTGACGACTGCACAAGTCGAAGCGGCGCTCCCGTTCCTTCTTGAAAACATGGAAGTTCAAATCGCTGTCTACAATGGTGAAATCCTCGGAATCGAATTGCCGAACACGATCGTCATGACGATTGTCGAAGCAGAACCGGGCGTCAAAGGCGACACGGCTTCAAACGTTAAGAAAAATGCAACGGTTGAGACGGGACATATCATTCATGTACCACTCTTCATCGAAGCAGGAGAAAAAGTAACAGTTGATACACGTACTGGTGATTTTACAGGGCGTTACAACGGATAATTCAGCTCAAACAACGCCCGTTCATCTTCGGATTGAATCAACGGGCGTTTTTTCATTTTGCCTCGACTTGCGTCCTTTGGTATGACCAGTTAATATTAGTATTTGAGTAGGCATTAGCACCTGGTATAATATTAAAGTATAATGTTACAGGTGAATGTTGAGATAGGGGATGAATGATAAATGAAAATTGATCAGTTAAAGCAAGTACTCGAAATGTTAGATCAGTCGAGCGTCAATGAACTTTCTCTTGAAACCGATACGTATAAGTTAAAATTAAAAAAACAAAATGATAGCGTCGTCGTTTCACATCAAGCGCCGGCACCAGTCGCGGCTCCGGCTCAACCTGCCGCACCGGTCGCAGAAGCAGCACCTGAAGAAAATGTAGTGTCGGAAGCCGATACAGTGACGATCAATGCGTTGATGGTCGGAACGTTTTATTCCCGTCCGAATCCGGACAAACCGTCTTTCGTCAAAGTCGGCGATCAAATCGAAGTCGGTCAAGTCATCTGTGTTCTTGAAGCAATGAAATTATTTAACAATCTAAACTCGGAAGTAGCCGGAACGGTCGTCGAGATTCTCGTCGCAGACGGAGATCTTGTTGAATTCGGACAACCACTCTTCCGGATTCGTCCGTAAGCGGGGTGATGGCAATGGAGAAACTTTTAATAGCGAACCGAGGCGAAATTGCGGTCCGGATTATTCGGGCAGCCAAAGAACTTGGAATTCAGACGGTTGCCGTTTACTCGACAGCAGATCGTGAAGCACTGCATGTCCGTCTGGCAGATGAAGCGTACTGCATCGGGGATGTGAGTTCGACTGCCTCATACTTAAACGTCACGAACATCTTAGCCGTCGCGACGAATCGGAATGTGACGATGATTCACCCGGGATACGGATTCCTGGCGGAGAACGTTGACTTTGCTGAAATGTGTGAAGCTTGCGGAATCAAGTTCGTCGGACCGACGTCTGATGCGATTCGCCAGATGGGGATCAAGGATGTTGCGAAACAAACGATGATTGCCTGCGGCGTACCGGTCGTACCGGGTTCGGACGGAACGGTCACGGATGACGAAGCAATGCAATTAGCCGACGAGATCGGCTATCCGGTCATCATCAAGGCAACAGCAGGTGGGGGAGGGCGCGGTATTCGTGTCGCGCGTTCGAAAGAAGAACTCATCGTCGGACTGGATGAAACACGCCGTGAAGCCAAACAAGCTTTTGGTAACAGTGACGTCTACCTCGAACGCTTCATCGAAGAGTTCCGTCATGTTGAGGTGCAAGTGCTCGCGGACCGTCATGGGAATGTCATTCACCTCGGGGAACGGGATTGTACCGTCCAGCGGCGGATGCAGAAATTAATCGAGGAAGCACCGTCTCCGGCCGTCAGCGCTGAAACACGTCTGAAGATGGGCGAAGCGGCCGTCAAGGCGGCGAAAGCAATCGACTACACAGGAGCCGGAACGATTGAATTCATATTCGTGGAAGAAACGAACGAATTTTTCTTCATGGAAATGAATACCCGGATTCAGGTCGAACATCCGGTAACGGAGATGATTACAGGATTTGATCTCGTTCAAGCACAACTCCAGGTGGCACTTGATCACCCGCTGGCTGTTCAACAACAAGACATTGAATTCCGTGGTCATTCGATTGAGTGTCGGATCAATGCGGAAGATCCGGAACATGACTTCCGTCCGCATGCCGGTCGCGTCACACAGTACGTTGCTCCAGGTGGCATGGGTGTTCGGATCGACAGCGCTGTTTATCCGGGCTATATGATTCCACCTTATTACGATTCGATGGTCGCGAAACTGATTGTGCATGCCGAAACACGGGAAGAAGCATGTGCGAAAATGGAACGGGCTTTATCTGAATTTTGGATTGAAGGTGTCAAGACGACGATTCCATTCCATCAAAAGGTACTGGCGCATCCGGTATTCCGTCGGGGTACGTTTACGACGAAGTTCACGGAACGTGAACTGAAGGCTGAAATCGTGAAGTAATGGAATGACGGGAGAGGTTTGATTTTGCTCCCGTCTTTTTGGCGTTCTCTATATTTTTTGAAAAAAGAATGTGCTAAACTAATTGATTGAGAACGATAAAAAAAGGAGCACGTAAAATCATGATGAAAAGACATATGGCACGCGAACTCGCAGTACAGTCTTTGTTCCAAATGGAACTCTCGGATCTGTCTGCACAAGAAGCCATTGAATTCGCAGTAGAAGGTAAAGAATATGATGCATTTGTAACACGATTAGTGGAAGGTGTCGAAGCAAACAAACCGGAAATCGATCAAAAGTTGCGTGCTGCGCTCGTTAACTGGTCATTTGAACGTCTCGGGAACATCGAACGGACGATTCTTCGTCTGGCTGTCTATGAACTGTTATTTGAAACTAAAATTCCAGTCCGGGTAACGATCAATGAAGCGATTGAATTGACGAAAGCTTTTGCTGACGAAGAAGCAACAAAAATTGTCAACGGAGTATTGGGAAAAGTGGCACAAGAGGTTGAACAAAACGGTTTGAAAGAAAATCCGCAAAGCAACTGAACGTAAAAAGAGAAAGTGGATCAGGCAAAGAGTGAAGTGAATATTTTTGGGGGAGTGGACAAAATCATGGCAGTCGTAATCGATGGGAAACAAGTGGCACAATCGTATCGTTTGAAACTGAAAGAAGAGGTCGCACGTCTAAAAGAACAACGTATTCAACCGAAGCTAACCGTCATCTTGATCGGCGAAGATCCGGCAAGTCAATCCTACGTCCGGGGGAAAGAAAAAGCCGCACAGGAAATCGGTATGGATTCCGACTTGATCCGTTTACCGGCAGAGACGACCGAGTCGGAACTACTTCACTTGATTGAACGATTAAACGTGGATGCCAGTGTTCACGGAATTCTCGTTCAGCTGCCATTGCCGCAACACATCGATGAGAGTAAGGTCATCTTTGCGATTGCTCCGGAAAAAGATGTCGATGGGTTCCACCCGGTATCAGTCGGCAAGATGATGATTGGTGAGCCGACATTCCTGCCGTGTACACCAAACGGGATTCTCCATCTCGTCAAAGAAATGAACGTGCCGATTGCCGGACGTCATGTCGTTGTGGTCGGTCGAAGTCAAATCGTCGGCAAACCGGTCGGGATGCTGTTTTTAAATGAGTCAGCCACGGTGACCTATTGCCATTCGAAAACGGCGGATCTCGCTGCCATGACACGTCAGGCGGACATCCTGATTGTCGCTGTTGGTGTTCCAAAATTAATTACGGCCGACATGGTCAAGCCGGACGCGGTCGTCATCGATGTCGGTGTCAACCGGGTGGACGGCAAGTTAGTCGGTGACGTCGAATTTGAAACGGTTCAAGAGGTCGCATCGATGATTACACCTGTGCCGGGTGGTGTTGGACCGATGACGATCACGATGTTGCTCCACAATACGATTGAGGCGGCAAAATGACGGATCCGCTTCAGGTTTCGGAACTCGTGAATTACGTGAAACGGGAATTAGAAAGCGATTCGTTGCTGCAACAAGTCCAGGTGGTGGGAGAAGTGTCGAACTTTAAACGACACTCTTCCGGTCACCTTTATTTTACGTTGAAGGATGAACAGTCAAAAATGAAGGCGGTCATGTTTGCCCGCGATGCCAGTCGCGTCAAAACCGACGTGCGTGACGGGGCGCGTGTCGTCCTGACGGCACGCCTGTCCGTTTATCTAGCGTCAGGCGAGATGCAGTTATACGTCGAGCGGATGATGGAAGACGGGGTTGGGGCGCTGTATGAAGCCTATGTCCGTCTGAAAGAGGATCTTGAGACCCGTGGTTGGTTTGAAGAGTCACTGAAGCAACCGTTACCGACATTGCCGGGTAGAATCGGCATCGTCACATCGCCTAAAGGTGCTGCTTTGCACGATATTGCGACGACATTACGCCGGCGTTATCCGCAAGCGGCAATCATCTTTGCTCCGGTCCTCGTTCAAGGCAAGGAAGCCGTCCCGCAAATCGCGCGTGCGATTCAGCTGATGAATGAACATCAAGCATGTGATGTCATGATTATCGGTCGAGGCGGCGGCTCGATTGAAGAACTCTGGGCATTCAATGAAATCGATGTCGTGACGGCGATTCATGAATCGAACATCCCGATTGTCTCGGCCGTTGGTCATGAAACGGACTTTACAATTGCGGATTTCGTGGCGGACGTGCGCGCTGCGACACCGACTGCAGCGGCAGAGCTTGTCACACCGGAAGCTGCGGAGCTCGAGAAGCGTGTCGCTGACCTGAAGCGTCGTCTGACCCGTAATTATGACCAATACCTCAAAGAACGGAAAGACCGCGTCACCCGCCTTGCCGGAAGCTACGGTTTGAAATCTCCGCGTGTCCTGTTAGGATTAAAACAAGAACGCCTGGACCGGGTGGAGATGGGACTTAGTCGGATCGGCAAACAGATGATGCAGGTAAAGCAGCAGGCGTTAGGTGATGTATCGAAACGGCTGCAACGAATTCCGCTTCGGGAACGTTTGTCGGATCAAGGGCGTGAACTGATCCGGACCCGGAAACAACTGGAGCGGATTCATTATGTCATGCGGTCGAAACAGGAACGACTGCACCAAATGATTGCCCGTCTCGATTCGGTCAGTCCGACCCAAGTGCTCCTGCGCGGGTACACGTATGTCGAACAGGACGGACAACTCGTCCGTTCAGTCCACCAATTGTCAGATCAGACCTTCCGGGTTCAGTTTCATGACGGAAGTATCCTAGCGAAACGAGAGGATGAAGATGAAGATGGAAACGGAACAAACCTTTGAAGCGGCGTTAGAGCGGTTGGAAGAAATCGTTGAATTGCTGGAAGAAGGCGATGCACCGCTCGAACAAGCGATGGTCTTGTATGAAGAAGGGGTCAAACTGACTGCCCTTTGCCAAGGGAAACTGTCGACAGCTGAAAAACGACTTGATCAAATCTTGGAGCAAGATGGCACGTTACGAGAAAAAGGGGGATCACAATGATTGTTTTGACAGAGTGGAAAACGCAAGTCGAACAGGCACTCGAAACGTTCATGAACCGGTTGGATGCACCGGACCGTCTGCGGTCAGCGATGCGTTATTCGCTTGATGCGGGAGGAAAACGTGTGCGTCCGGCATTGATTTATGCTGTTCTTGATGCATACGGTGTCGACCGGAAGACAGGTGATGCAACGGCGGCAGCACTTGAAATGATCCATACATATTCGCTGATTCACGACGATCTACCGGCGATGGATGATGATGATATGCGTCGTGGACGACCGACCAATCATATCCAGTATGACGAAGCAACGGCGATTCTTGCAGGCGATGCCTTGCTGACGAACGCTTTTACATGTTTGCTGGAAACGCAGGCATCGGCAGAAGTCAAAGTGAAGCTTGTTGAACGCCTGGCAACAGCAGCGGGTGCTGCTGGAATGGTGGGCGGACAACTGGACGATATGCTCGGCGAACGCGGTGGCATTAACGACGCACAGGAATTAGAGTCGATCCACCGCCGGAAAACAGGCGCATTGTTGATCTTCGCAGTCGAGGCGGGCGGGATTTTGGCTCAAGTCACAGACGCGGATATTATCCATTTGAAACGATACGGACGTCATCTCGGGATTGCGTTCCAAATTCAAGACGACATCCTCGATGTGACCGGAGATGCAGAAAAAATCGGGAAGCCTGTCGGAAGCGATGAAGGAAACGATAAAGCGACTTATCCGAAGTTACTTGGTCTCGATGGCGCGAAGCGGGCGCTTGCAGCACAAGTGACGGCGGCGAACGAAGCGATTGAAGCTCTTTCCGTTGAAGCAACACCCCTCAAGGAACTACTCGACTTTGTCGTCAAGCGCGACCATTAAGATGGACGGCGCCATGCGCCGTCTTTTTTTTATGTGCCCGTAATGTGGCGTTCGAAAGATTGTTCTAGTACAATGTAGGGTACAAACCATATAAGAATGTAAGGGAAAGAGGCGGTAAGGTATGAAGTTGACAGAAATACAGGATCCGTCATTTTTAAAGCGCATGTCAGTCTCGGAATTAGAAGTATTTGCGGGCGATATTCGACGCTTTTTGATTGAAGAGTTAGCAACGACGGGTGGACATTTGGCACCTAACCTGGGTGTCGTTGAACTGACGTTAGCCCTGCATCGGGAATTTGACAGTCCGAACGATAAATTCGTTTGGGATGTCGGGCATCAAGCGTATGTGCATAAAATCTTGACCGGACGTGCAGGACAGTTTGATACGTTGCGTCAACATAAAGGACTATGCGGTTTCCCGAAACGTAACGAAAGCATCCATGATGTCTGGGAAACAGGTCACAGTTCGACATCGCTCTCAGCTGCGATGGGGATCGCCGTATCCAATGAATTAAAAGGGAACGATGATCGGGCGATTGCGATCATCGGTGATGGCGCATTGACAGGCGGTATGGCGCTTGAAGCACTCAACCATATCGGGGCGGAACAACAAAATGTCATCGTCATCTTAAACGACAACGAAATGTCGATCGCTCCGAACGTCGGCGCGATGCATCAGATGTTAGGCCGGATCCGGTCGTCGCGTAAAGTACGTTACGCGCAGGATGAGCTGGAAACCTTGATCAAAAAAATTCCGTTGATTGGCGGGAAACTTGAAAAGGGCGGAGAAAAAATCAAAGAAGCCGTCAAAGGGGCACTTGTTCCGGGGATGTTCTTTGAAGAGCTTGGTTTCAACTATTATGGACCGGTCGACGGTCATGATTTAGATGATTTGATTGAACAGCTGAACTACGTCAAAAAAGAAGAAGGACCTGTCCTGCTTCACGTCATCACGAAAAAAGGAAAAGGATACCGTCCTGCCGAGTACGACGGAGTCGGCACGTGGCATGGTCTCGGACCTTATAAAATCGAGTCCGGAGAAGTCATCAAAGGGAAGTCAAAAGCACCGAGCTACTCGTTTACTGTTGCCGACACGCTGACGAAAATGGCACGTGACGAAGACAAGCTGACATTGATTACACCGGCGATGAGCGTCGGATCAAAGCTCGATTGTTTTGAAAAAGAATTCCCGAACCGGATGTTTGATGTCGGGATTGCCGAACAACATGCGGTCACGTTTGCCGCCGGGCAAGCGACGCAAGGAATGAAGCCGGTCGTTTCGATTTATTCGACGTTCTTCCAACGCGCCTATGATCAATTGGTCCACGATGTGGCCCGTCAAAATCTTGACGTGACCTTCACGATCGACCGTTCAGGACTTGTCGGTGCTGACGGCGAGACACACCAAGGGGTCTTTGACATCGCCTTTATGCGTCATGTGCCAAACATCCGCATCGTCATGGCGAAGGATGAAAATGAGTTACAGCATTTACTGTATTCCGCTGTTAAATACGAAGGTCCGATTGCCGTCCGTTTCCCACGCGGTGAGGGAATCGGTGTCACGATGGACGAAACACTCCATGAGATCTCGCTTGATACATGGGAAATGGAACGCGAGGGAACCGATGTCGCCATCATGGCATTTGGTCCTCAAGTGCAAGATGCGCTGAAAATCGCAGAACTTCTTGAAGGCGACCTATCAGTCCGTGTCATTAACGCCCGGACGATCAAACCGCTGGATGAAAAAATGTTGGATTCGTTATACGCAGAAGGGATTCCGCTCGTGACACTTGAAGAGGCTGTCCTGAAAGGCGGATTTGGTTCCGCAGTTCTTGAGCATGCGAACGAACAGGAAGCTTTCCCGCGTGTTAAACGCTTTGGTATTCCAGACTGGTATATCGAGCATGGCGGCGTCAACGAATTGCTAGAAGAGATCGGCTTATTACCTGGACAAATCGCGGAAGAAGTCCGTTCGTTTGTCAATCAAGGAAAGAAACAGAGTGTGTAACGATTGATGGAAACTGTAAAAAAAATCCGCCTCGACGTCTTGCTCGTCGAGCGCGGTTTATGTGAAACACGTGAAAAGGCAAAACGAACCATCATGGCAGGACTGGTATTTAGTGGCACAGAACGGTTGGAAAAGGCCGGTGAAAAAGTGAAATCCGATATCGATTTGATGGTCAAAGGTCAAGTCATGCCATACGTCGGACGTGGCGGCTTCAAGATGGAAAAGGCGCTCAACGTCTTTGAGATCGACGTCACTGCCCGGACGGGTCTTGACATCGGCTCTTCGACCGGTGGATTCACCGACTGTGCGCTCCAAAACGGAGCTGCCCACATGTACGCTTTGGATGTCGGTTCGAACCAATTGGATTGGAAGCTGCGCTCAGACGATCGTGTGACGGCAATGGAAAAAACGAATTTCCGTCATGCGACACCTAACATGTTCCCGGTCAAACCGAGCTTCGCAACGATCGATGTCTCCTTCATTTCCTTGCGTCTGATTTTACCTCCGTTAAAAACGATTTTAGCAGACGGCGGTGATGTCATTGCTCTCGTCAAACCGCAGTTTGAGGCGGGACGAGACGATGTCGGGAAAAAGGGTATCGTTCGTGATGAACGTATCCACGAGCGGGTGCTGAAAGAGATGGTCGACTTTTTTGTCCGAGAAGGCTTTTACGTCAAACAACTTGATTTTTCACCGATTACCGGTGGAGAAGGCAACATCGAATTTCTCTTACATGCACAGCTCAAGACAGTGGGAATGGATCCTGAAGTGGATCCGCTTGAAACCGTTCGTCTGGCGCACGCTGCCTTGTAAGATTGAATTAATCGAAAGCAGACTTCGTCATGATGATGAAGTCTGCTTTTGATTTCAGTTCAATAAAAGGGCAAGCATGGACTTTTGTCGAATTATTGGATTACAATAGTATCAGTGAAGAAAAACTGTGAGGTGCAAGGATGACAAAGGGGCAACGGTTAATCAAGATTCGGGAAATCATTACGCAGTCGGAAATCGAGACACAGGATGAATTGGTGGAAGAGCTTCGAAATGCAGGATATAAAGTAACGCAGGCGACTGTTTCACGGGACATCAAGGAATTACACCTTGTCAAAGTACCGCTCAACGACGGTCGTTATAAATACAGTCTGCCGGCTGATCAGCGTTTTAATCCATTAGGAAAGTTACGTCGCTTGCTCGGGGACAGCTTTATCTCGATTGACTCTGCTCAAAATTTGATCGTCATGCATGTATTGCCGGGCAATGCAAATGCACTGGGTGTGCTGCTTGATCATCTGAATTGGACAGAGCTTCTCGGGACAGTGTGTGGAGATGACACGATCCTGATGATTGCACGGAGTGAAGAAGCGGCAGAAGAAGTGACGGAACGTATCTTAGGGATGCTTTAAGGAGTTGACACGATGTTAGCTGAATTATCGATTAAACAATTTGCAATCATTGACCAACTGCAAATCGACTTTAAAAAAGGGATGACGGTCTTGACCGGAGAAACCGGAGCCGGGAAATCGATTGTCCTTGACGCAATCGGGTTATTGATTGGTGGACGCGGTTCTGCCGAGTTCGTCCGGTATGGTGAAGACAAAGCGGAACTCGAAGGTCTGTTCATGATTGAAGACGGTCATATGGCGTATACGTTGGCAGAGGAATACGGCATTGACATGGAAGACGGCATGATCATCTTACGGCGTGACTTGTTTGCTTCCGGTAAAAGCGTCTGCCGGGTGAATCATAAACTGGTGACATTAACGATCTTACGTGAATTCGGGCGGGTCCTGGTCGATCTACACGGTCAGCATGAGCATCAGCATTTGATGGAGAGTACGTATCATCAGACGATTCTCGATGATTTTGGTCAAGAGACGATCGCACCGATTCTCGAGCGTTATCAAGCACGGTTTGAACAGTACGAAGAAAAGCGGGACGCGTTGCAGGCATTGGCGCAAAGTGAGCAGGAACTCGCTCAACGGATTGATCTCTTATCCTTTCAGACGGAAGAAATCGACAGTGCGAAACTTCGAAAAGGGGAAGAAGAAGATTTGTTGAGCGAACGGAATCGGTTGGCGAACTTCGAGAAGCTGCATGCGTCCTTGAGTGCTGCCTATGACGCGTTGCATGACGAACGGCGGGGGATTGACTCAGTCGGGGATGCAATGCGTGAGCTCCAGCAAGCATCAAGCATCGATGAAGAGTTCTCGGGACAAAGTGATACGCTGGCCAATGCCTTTTACGCGTTGGAGGAAGTCGGCTATGCGATTCGTGACCAACTCGAGACACTGGAGTTCGATTCGAACCGGCTGGACGAGATTGAACTGCGGTTATCCGTTTTCCAGCAGTTGAAACGAAAATACGGGGCGACGATTGAAGAAGTCATCGCCTATGGCAAAAAAATCAGTGTCGAATTAGACACGATGACGAACCGGGACGAACGGATTGAGAAACTGAAGACGGAAGTCGAACAATTGGAGTCTGAGCTGTTTGAGATCGGCGGCGAACTGTCGCAAGCCCGTCGCCAGGCAGCGCTCCTTTTGGGAGAGGCGATCCATCTCGAATTACGTCAATTGTACATGGAGAAGGCACGATTTGAGATTCGATTCCTGCAAGACGGAAAAACACCGGTCTTACGGAGAAACGGAATTGATTTCGTTGAGTTCTATATCATGACCAATGCGGGAGAGCCGTTCAAGTCACTTGGGAAAGTTGCATCCGGCGGAGAATTATCACGGATCATGCTTGGTTTGAAATCAATTTTCTCGCGTTCGGTCGGTGTGGCGTCCATCATCTTTGATGAAGTCGACACAGGGGTATCCGGACGGGTCGCCCAAGCGATGGCAGAAAAAATCTATCGTCTGTCGATCGACAGTCAGGTACTGTGTATCACGCATTTGCCACAAGTGGCTTCGATTGCGGACCAACATCTGTATATCCGTAAAATCGAAGAGACAGACCGGACGACGACGCAAGTGAACGTCCTGACAGATTCGGAACGCGGCAATGAGCTTGGACGCATGATTTCCGGGACACATATGACGGATTTGACGTTGCGGCATGCCGAGGAATTGATGGAACAGGCAATGAACATGAAGGAATCGCTTAAAAATGGGGTGTAACGATTGATTAGAGTCGGCATAGCGGACGACAACCGAGAAATGGTCGAATTGATTCGCCAACATCTCTCTGCGCAAGAAGACATGGAAGTTGTATGCGTCGCATATAACGGCGAAAGCTGCCTTGAAAAATTAGAACAGGTGGAAACCGATGTGCTGTTACTAGACATCATCATGCCGCATCTGGACGGGCTCGGAGTTCTCGAAGCCTTGATGAAGCATAAAAGCAGTCCTGCTGTCATCATGTTGAGTGCATTTGGCAAGGACGAAGTGTCGCAACAAGCTGTTTCCCTCGGGGCCGCTTACTTTTTATTGAAGCCGTTCAGTCTGGACCAGTTGGTCAATAAAATCCGTCTGGTCATCAACGGTGTGCAGTCGACGCAGCCGGAACCCGTCGAATCAAAAGTCGGGACGACTTTACGGGAAATCGGGATTGCACCGCACATTAAAGGGTTCACGTACCTGAAGGATGCGGTCTTGATGGTCCTCGAGCGGGAAGACTTACTTGGATTGATCACAAAAGAACTGTATCCGACAATCGCTAAAAAACATCAGACGACATCGTCGCGTGTCGAACGGGCGATGCGCCATGCCATCAAGTCCGCGTGGAAAGAAGGCATGAGTGAAAACAGTTTATTCGCCGGGCGGATCGAACAACAAAAAAGTCCCAAAAACTCAGAGTTCATCTCGTATGTCTCGAACCATATGAATGGATCGTGAACACGATGAAGGACGTATTTAAATAAGCGGTTGCTTCGGACAAAACAGGTTCGAGGCAACCGCTTGTTTTTCATTTGTAAAAAAAAGACTGAATATTCATTAAATATATGTTGCATAAACTAAAATGTTTGTTATAATAAAGGTACCAAATGATTTGGAAAGACGTCAGATGAACGTCGAGTCGAACTGGTTCCCGGAAAACCGTTCAACACTTATCATCTCAGGACGCCACCTGTAAACGGCTCAAGAATGAAGGACGACATTCTCTTGGTAGTACGTCATACCAAGGCACTTCATGTCTTTTCCAGATGAGACATCTCGAATCGATGTGAGACTCCACGATTTCGAAGCAAGGGAAAAGTGGAAGGTAACGTAAATTAAACGTCCACAGCAATACGAACACCAAGCACGACCAGCAACAAGTACAGTTCGTGAAAAGGAGTGTTGTCTAGCAGTGAATGTTAGCAACCGAATGATCGACTGCGTTAAGCGGATGACATTATGCTTCACCTAGGTCCAAGTAAAGTCAGATGATGGAGTAGCTTCATCTTTCTATCGATCGCTCGATAGCCAGATCTGATTTCTTTCAACCTCTTCATTAAGAGGACCACCTATGGTTTTGAAGTACACGAATAGTTCTACTATGAGAGGAGTTCATCCGTAAGTGAAACCAACTTTATATGAATAAAAGGTCCCGCGCTTGAAATGAGTTCAAGAGATGGGGACCTTTTTGTGTGTTTATTTTTT
>CABFOF010001434.1_pt1 | contig 28200 bp, 28 predicted proteins | sample 3521951 | NCBI WGS metagenome assembly CABFOF01 (sample SAMEA5312450, study PRJEB27640) | indoor metagenome | biome: indoor environment; feature: uncontrolled; material: polymer tiles stone | place: Germany | collected 2014-07-07 | reverse complement strand
ATACAGATGTCTACATCATTACTTTACCATATCCACCGCCAAATAAAACAATCACAATCCGTTTACAACTTGGTTATTTCGTATGTCGGGTGTCCTTCTTCCTTTCATCTTCCATTCCGGCTATCTTTTGCAATTTCTTTCCTGAAGTCGCTATAATGAATGAGCAGAATGAATTGCGATCAGAGGAGGACAACGTCATGGATTTAAAACGTCGAACGCTGCGTCACGTCGACCAGATTGAATTCGAACATTTCTTAAAATACGGCGAACAGGCGTATGGATTAACCCGCCAAGAAATTCAAGGTTACGATCATGAACTCGGGGTTGAACGTGCTTTTGATTCTGTTGAACACAGTTATTCGGAAGACTTTTACTTCGATATTCTTGTCGACGATCAACTGGTAGGCCGAATCCTCTTGTTGAAGATGGGACATTACTTTCAACTGGACTTGATGATTTTTGACTCCTTCAGTGGGCGCGGTTACGGTACACAAGCCGTTCAACTTGCGTTGCAAGAGTCCGGTGTACTCGATATTTATGAAGTACGTGCACGTGTTTTGCCGACGTCACCTCATAAAGAAATTGCTTATCACATCCTTACGACCAATGGATTTGTAAAACAAGAACACTACTTTAGCAAAGGACGCCGCAAGCGTTATTCGCTTCAACGCCCTTGATGTTAAGCCGACGCCTATTGACGTCGGCTTTTTTTGACAGATTATCAAAAAGAGCGTAGAATTTTCCTTTGTATGAATCAGAAAGGAGTACGCACATGAATGAATGGTTATGGTTTCCTTCCATCTTAATTACGATGGGATTGTTATTGCTCAGTTACCGTCTGTTCGGTAAAACCGGTCTGTTGATGTGGATTGCCATCGCAACGATCATTGCAAATATTCAAGTCACCCAACAAGTCGAACTTTATTCTTATATTTTCACATTAGGTAATGTCGTTTATGGCAGTTGCTACTTGGCGACCGATATCTTAAATGAAAAATACGGCAAAAAGGTGGCACGTCAAGGCGTGTACATGGGGTTCTTCTCCTTGATCACGACAACTCTTTTGATGCAATACAGCTTACTGTATACCCCGCTCAATGATGCCTTGGCTGACGATATGTCGAACTCCTTGCATCTATTGTTCGGTTTGCTGCCTTGGATTGCATTTGGCAGTTTATCCGCGTATCTTGTTTCCCAACTGTTTGATGTGTTCATCTACTCCAAAATCCGTCAAAAGACGGGCGAAAAGAAACTTTGGTTACGTTCGACCGGCTCGACGGTCCTAAGTCAGTTAATCGATACGTTGACGTTTTGCGCCATCGCTTTTCATAACTTACCGTTTGAGATTTGGTGGCAGATTTTTGTAACGACCTATCTTGCGAAGTTCGTCATCGCTTGGGTCGCGACGCCGTTCATGTATGTCGCCAAACGAATTCATCCGACGCCTCCAGCAAAAGATACAGCGGCTTAATTGCTCCATCATGTGATTTGTTGCTTCCTCCTTAAATTTCGTCTAGAAGAAATTACGTTTTTGACGGATAATGGAAAATAGGAGGTGGTCTTCTTGAAAATCAAACGAAATGAGTCGTTTCGTTACCAATTCACCGAACCCATCACGGGTGAATTTTACCTTGTCAAAGAAGGGCGCCGGACACCCGCTGGATTAATGAAAATCCACAACATTTCTCCGAGCGGCATTGCCATTGCAACCCCTTTGAAGCTCCCGCTCACTCGCTCCACTTCGATTGTCGTCGAATTTTCCTTACTCTGCGGGACCGAACCACTTAAATTGACCGGACGCATTTTGCATGAAAAAATGGTCTCGGCACAACGTCTGTATGGTTTACATCTCGAGACGACAAAAGAAGAGCAACAACAAATTATCGAGGCGATCAAACAAATCGTCAAGCAGACACAGTAAACTCAACCTCATTAGTCGTCTTACTCAAACATGTAGGCAGGGAGGCGGATCTTCAAGGTCCGCCTCCTTTTCTTCGATTTTCAACATCCTCTCGCACGTTGGATGTTGATCCAAACAAACAAGCCCGCTTTTCTGTCCGTCGAAGGAAGAAAAGCGGGCTTGGTCTTTGAGAGAGACGACATAACGTCGCTCGGTTTATTGTTTCTTAATGATGGGTCCGGTAAACAATCGCTTCATACGGTCGGAGCGTCAGTTGCTCGTCCGTCACATGTGGTGCATCGCTGTAGTTTCCAATGACTCGATCGGAAGAATCGTGTGTCACCGGCACGATTGTGTCTTCCGTCGCAAATGAGCAGTAGATATACCAGGTCTGATTTTCGTATGTGCGTGTATACGCATAGACATGCGGCGCGTCTTCTAAAATCAAGGCATATTCTCCGTAGACGATTAAATCATGTTGGTGCCGCAACGCAATCAGTTGTTTGTAGTAATAGAAAATCGAGTCAGGATCTTGCAGGGCTTGTTCAACATTGATGGTCGGATAGTTTGGATTCACCTTCAGCCAAGGCGTTCCTGTCGTGAATCCCCCGTGCTCAGTCGCATCCCATTGAATCGGCGTCCGTGCATTGTCGCGCCCTTTTACATGAATCGACCGGAGGAGTTCCGCCGGTGAAGCTCCTTGTTCGGTCCTTTCTTTCCACATGTTCCGAATTTCAATGTCTTCGTACTCCTCAATCGATTCGAACGCAACATTCGTCATCCCGATTTCTTCTCCTTGATAGATGTACGGTGTTCCTTTCAACAAATGGAGTAATGTCGCTAACATTTTAGCCGATTCGACCCGATACGTCGTATCCTCTCCAAACCGACTGACGACACGTGGTTGGTCATGGTTGTTCCAGTATAACGAGTTCCATCCTTTTTCATGGAGGGCGACTTGCCACTTCGTGAAATTCTGCTTCAGTTTCTGCAGATCAAACGGTTGGACGTCCCATTTTCCGCCTGGACCGGAATCCAAGTCCATGTGTTCGAACGTAAAGACCATGTTGACTTCTTTTCGTGCCGGATCGGTATAGAGAATCGCGTCTTCCGTCGTTGCCCCCGGCATTTCTCCGACTGTCAACACATCATAATTACCAAACGAGGCATCGTTCATCTCTTTCAGGAACTCGTGAATGCGTGGACCATTGATGTAGTGTTGACCCCCTTCTCCGTACAACGCACCGGGAGGAACGGTCGCATCCGGCAGACCCGGTGTTTTCGAAATCAAATTGATGACGTCCATTCGGAAACCGTCAATGCCACGATCTAACCATCGTGTAATCATCTGATACACTTCCTGGCGCAACTTTTCATTTTCCCAGTTTAAATCAGGTTGTTTTTTCGAGAACAGGTGTAAGTAATATTCGTTTGTCGCTTCATCCAATTCCCACGCCGGTCCTGAAAAAATTGATCCCCAGTTGTTCGGCAACGTCCCGTCTTCGTGGGCACTTCTCCAAATGTAGTAGTCGCGGTACGGGTTATCTTTACTTTTCCGGGACTCCGCGAACCAGGCATGCTCGTCGGAAGAATGATTGACGACGAGGTCCATCACGATTTTGATGCCGCGTTCATGCGCTTGATCCAACAGACGGTCAAAGTCCGCCATTGTTCCGAATTCATCCATGATAGCTTCATAATCGCGAATGTCGTACCCGTTATCATCATTCGGTGAGTCATAGACCGGACTCAACCAGATGACATCAATCCCCAGTTCTTTTAAGTAATCAAGTTTTTCAATGATTCCGACCAGATCCCCGATACCATCACCATTGGAATCATTAAAGCTGCGCGGATAAATTTGATAAACTACGCTGTCATGCCACCATTTACGTTCCATTGCTTGATCGACTCCCTTGTGAACGATTAATGCAAGCGATTGCATTCATTTTTAAAAGCGCTTCCATTTATTTCATCGACATCGTATCACGAACGACATGACGAGAACAAGGAGATTCCCTCATTTCCATACGGTATACTGAACATATACTCAAGTGGCGAGTGACGTTTGAATCCCTGCCATTGAGGAAAAATGATTGAAGAAGGGAGGCGTTCCGTCATGTACCGCCGCTATTTATTATTTCTAGTTTGGACCATCGCCATCGTATTTATTGTCGTCTTCGGAAATAACCGGGTTTTCCCCGATGGTTTCCTGTTCTCGTTTTTGCGTTTTGATCAAAGTCAATTTGATACATCCGCTCTGAGCTTATTTACATTACTCGGCATTTATCCGGCTGCCTTTTTTATGCTCTTTTTAGACGAAAAGCGTTTCTTGAAGCCTTCTCCGATGCTGGCGAGTGTTGGTGCTTTCGTATTAGGCTCTTTCATTTTGATGCCGTATTTGGCACTAGCGATTCCGCGAAAAACATTTTTGCCGTTTCGCCGCCGAAAATTCATCCCCTATCTCGTCGCTGTTCTTGCCATTCTGTCGGCAGTCGTCATTTGGCTCGCACTCGCCCGGTCCGACTGGTCGATTTTTCAGATTTACTTCATGACCAATCAGTTCGTACGGACGATGACCGTCGACCTCGTGATGTTCTACATCCTGCAACTGTTCATGCTGCACCGAATTCGAGTTCGACAAAACAATCGACTCGGTTGGCGGGACGTCGTGCCGTTGTTCGGTCTGTTCAGTTATTTGTTCCGCCGGCATCTTCCGACTTCGTCCGAAGTTTGATTCCCTTCAACCGGTTGATTCCCCCCAATGGATTCGGCTACAATAGGAAGATAGCTTTTATAGGGGGATTGTATTCATGAAACAGTACCATCAACTTTGCCACGAAATCTTAACGAACGGCGTCAAAAAAGAAGACCGCACGGGAACCGGAACGACCAGTATCTTTGGTCATCAGATGCGGTTCCCTTTGCAGGATGGATTTCCGATGGTGACGACGAAAAAATTACATATGAAGTCGATTATCCATGAGTTGATTTGGTTTATCTCGGGTGACACCAACATTTCATATCTTCAAGAAAATGGCGTCCGGATTTGGAACGAGTGGGCGGACGAAGACGGGAATCTCGGACCGGTTTATGGTGCCCAGTGGCGTTCTTTCCCGAAACCGGATGGATCGACGGTTGATCAGTTGGCCGATGTCATCGAGCAAATTAAGACGAATCCGGATTCTCGTCGTCTGATTGTCAGTGCTTGGAATCCCGGTCAATTAGAAGAGATGGCCTTGCCGCCCTGCCACCTGCTGTTTCAATTTTATGTCGCGAACGGAAAGTTGTCGTGCCAGCTTTACCAACGGTCTGCCGATGTCTTTTTAGGTGTTCCATTTAATATCGCTTCTTACGCTTTGCTGACGCACATGATTGCTCATGTCTGTAAGCTTGAAGTTGGGGATTTCGTGCATACGTTAGGGGATGCGCATATCTATTCGAATCATCTCGATCAGGTAAATCTTCAATTGAGCCGGACACCAAAACCGTTGCCGACGATTCGTTTCGCCCGGGATGTTGAACGAATTGAAGATTTTACGTTCGATGATATCATCATCGAAGGGTACGATCCGGATCCACACATCAAAGGAGTGGTCGCTGTATGATTTCTCATATCGTCGCCTATTCGACAAATCGGGTCATCGGTCGTGATAACGATATGCCTTGGCACCTTCCGGCCGATTTGGCACACTTTAAAAAAACGACGTACGGCAAGCCGGTCATCATGGGACGAAAAACGTTCCTCTCGATCGGACGTCCGTTACCGGGACGGGAAAACATCGTCATCACCCGGGACCCTGATTTCCACGCAGACGGCGTGACCATATGGCATGATCTGTCGTTGCTTGATGCGTACGTCGATACGGATGAAGAAGTGTTTTTGATTGGGGGCGGTGAACTGTTTCATCAAACGTTGTCACGTGTGAGTCGGATCTATGCGACGGAAATTGATGCCGTCATCGCAGGAGACGTCTATTACCCGCCGCTGCCGGACACGTTTAAGCTGACAGAAAAAACGTCATACACCAAAGATGACCAAAATCCGTTTTCGTTTGTCATTAATCGTTACGACCGGACATGACGGCCATCTGCCCTGATTCGAACCGTTTGACATGACGGACGAATCAAAAAGAATCCAGACTCCTGTTCTCAGGAAGTCTGGATTCTTTTTGATTCAGGGTAAACGAATGATCCATTGGCGGATTTGCTCTTCCAATTGATCACGGTCGAGTGGTGAGAGACAATAGTCCGTCACACCACGTTCCAAGGCGTGTCCCAATACCTGGTTTTCTTCTGGAGCAATCGCAATCGCTTCAATGATTCCTTCTCGGGACTGTTTCCATTCATCGAGCAGTTTGAAGTCCTCTGCCGCCAACTGATGCAACGGTAACACACACAGTTGAAGCGGGGCACAGGTCGTTTCCTCGTAAGGTGTGACCTGAAAATGATATTTCGCATGATCCGGCAACGCAAGTGGCGCCAGCTGTTCAAATGATTGTGACTCAATCTTAATCAATGCCGTGATTTTTTCTTTTGCAGTCGACGTCGTGTACGCTGCCACTTGATTTCTGCCGTTTCGTTTGGCTTGATAAAGCGCCTCATCCGCTTCCGATGTCATTTCTTCTAAATCCATCGTCGGATGGTCGATGACTGTCAGACCGATCGATACGGTGATTTTCAAGCCGTTCGGGAACGTATGCCGTTCGATCCTCGCTCGGACTTTTTCCATCATATTGGCTGCGTGGTCCGCATGATTTGCACTGAACAACAACATAAACTCTTCGCCGCCAAAACGGATCAGTTCATCTTCTTGCCGGATGGCTTGCTTCGTTAAGACAGCGAGTTCCGCCAATACCAAATCTCCTGTCGGATGACCATGTAAATCATTAATCCGCTTGAAATGATCCAAATCAAAGATTGCCAAAGCAAACAATTGATCGTCCCGTTCAAGACGCGATGTGCGCCGTCGGTACGCATTTTGGAGATATTTTCGGTTAAACGCTCCGGTCAGTTCATCGACTAAGATCGTCGAAGAAACCGTTCGTAATTTCCGCAAAAGTCGCTTCAGACGAATCTGCCGCTCCTCGATTTGTACGGTCTCATCCCAGTAATCGTCTGTCCCGAGTGCGTAACATGATTGGCGGACAGATGCGTCATTTGGTCCGATGATGATCAGTGGGATAAAAGAAGCTTCGACTTTTTTAATCAATTTGTGAACTAGAGCCTCATCGGTCGTCCGGATGATATCATGGTCGATGAGCATCGCATCGACATGTAAGTCATAACCCACTTCGAGTGTATCTTCGATTGAACCGAAAAAACGTGTCATATACCGTTCATTTTCGAGCGACTTCTTCCATTGAATGTTATCTAAAAACCGTTTGGTCACGGAAAGAATCATCTCTTTCCGAATGACTTTTTTACGGCTCCGTGCCGAAAGATGATCGATGACCGGAGCAAGCAGTTTCTCGATTTGCTCGTGCGTGACTTCTTCCGTTTCACCCTCCAGCTCACTCGCCCATCGCACAGCTTGCCGTTCAAAAAAGTCAGCTTGATCTTGTTTGCTAAATCGTTTTAACCACTGCGAAAAAACAAGTAATTCTGCTTTAGGAACAGACTCCATCCGAAGCAGCCGTTCCACCATGAGAATGGTTTGATGAATTTGCTTTTCAGTTTCTTTTTGTTCGGTTTCCACGAGCCTTCCCCCTCTTTCTATACAGTCGAAAAACAGCAAATTCGACTGAAGAGAAAACGAGGGAATCCCTCGTTTTCGATCAAGCTTTTAAGTTTGGACTGACCATATCAGCTGGAACAATCCATTGCTCGTATTGTTCTTCCGTCAAAAGACCCGTTGCGAGTGCCGCCTCTTTTAAGGTTGTACCCTCTTTATGCGCTGCCTTAGCAATCCGAGCTGCATTTTCATAGCCGATATGCGGATTCAGCGCTGTCACTAACATCAATGATCGTTCGACGTTTTCGGCAATGACGGTCCGTTCCGGCTCGATGCCGATTGCACAGTGATCGTTAAACGAATGCAGAGCGTCTGTCAGCAGGCGGACAGACTGGATGAAGTTATACATGATGACCGGTTTGAAGACATTTAATTCAAAATTCCCTTGGCTCGCCGCAAAACCGATGGTCGCATCATTTCCAAGTACTTGTGCCGCGACCATCGTCAAAGCTTCACTTTGCGTCGGGTTGACTTTCCCGGGCATGATCGAGCTGCCGGGTTCGTTTTCCGGAATCGTGATTTCACCGATTCCCGCACGTGGACCGGATGCCAACCACCGGACATCATTGGCGATTTTCATCGCATCCATGGCGAGCGCTTTGATCGCACCATGTGAAAAGACGAGTTGGTCATGACTTGTTAAGGCGTGGAACTTATTTTCCGCACTGACAAACGATTTCCCCGTTTCCTCGCTCATCTTTTCGGCCGCCCGGTCTCCGAATTCCGGATGGGCATTAATTCCGGTTCCGACTGCCGTTCCGCCAATCGCAAGCTCCGTCAACGGCTCTAACGTCAACTCAATCATCTTTTTCGATAATTGCAACATCCGGACCCATCCACTGATTTCTTGACCTAACGTAATCGGTGTCGCGTCCTGCAAGTGGGTCCGTCCAATCTTGACAATGTCGGAGAAGGCTTTTGCCTTTTCATCAAGTGTCGCCTGAATCGCATCAACGGCCGGCAACAGCTGATCGATGACGATTGTTTTCGCTGCGATATGCATCGCCGTCGGATATGTATCGTTTGAGCTTTGTGATTTATTAACGTCGTCATTCGGATGAATGACCTGCTCGCTTCCACGTTCACTTAATTTTCGTGTCGCGACACGCGCTACGACTTCATTGACGTTCATGTTCGACTGTGTGCCGGACCCCGTTTGCCAGACGACGAGTGGAAATTCATCGTCAAAATGTCCAGCGATGATTTCATCACACACTTCCGCAATGACTTCCGCCTTCTCCGCATCAAGGACACCTAAATCACGATTGGCTAACGCCGCTCCCTTTTTTAGAACTGCAAACGCCCGGATGATTTCGATTGGCATCTTTTCCGTTCCAATCTTAAAGTTTTCCAAGCTCCGTTGTGTTTGTGCTCCCCATTCTTGTGCTTGTGGGACACGAATTTCCCCCATCGTGTCACGCTCTAATCGATATTCCATGTTAAAGTCCCCCTTTATCTGCTGATACATTAATAGTTTAACGGAAACCGGTCCGAATGGGAATGATGGAGGCGAGTTTGGGGAATAGTTTGTTATCGAAAAGGAGTGAATGCTTGATGTGGTTAATTAATTTAATGATTGTCCTCGTTTTGATCTTGGCAAACGGTGTGTTTGCAATGACGGAGCTCGCCTTGCTGTCATCAAAAAAACAAAAACTCCAACAGTATGCGGACGACGGAAAAAAGTCGGCCCAAATCGCGCTTGATTTCCTCGAACGTCCAACGGACCTGTTATCCACTGTACAAGTCGGTATCACGTTGATTGGTATCATCAACGGTGCCTTTGGTGGTGCTGCCTTGTCGGCCCCTTTAATTGACTGGTTGTCCGGTTTTGACTGGCTTGCCCCTTACGCGAGCACCGTCGGTTATATGGTTGTCGTTACGATCATCACCTATTTATCGCTTGTCATCGGTGAACTTGTCCCAAAACGGATTGCGCTTGTCAGTCCGGAGCGTGTCACGATGGTCTTGGCTCAGCCGATGCGTTTTTTCTCAAATGTTTTAAAACCGTTCATCTTCATCTTAAGTAAATCAACGAGTGTTATTTTTCGACTGATTGGTCTGGATCGACTTCAAACGGAAGATGAAACGGAAGATGAGGTCAAACAACTGTTGATTCGCGGAACAAAAGAAGGGACCTTTGCGTCCTCTGAAGCAGAACAAGTTTCACGTGTGTTCGCCTTTCACGATCAGCTGGCCTATGAGCTGATGGAACCGCGCACCGTGACCGAATGGATTGATTTGACGGACTCTCCGGAACAGATTTTAAGCGATTTACGACGAGCGAAACACCGGAATCTTCCGGTTGGACATGGTGATTTGGATCATTTTGTCGGCTATATCGATGCAAAAGAAATTTTGGCTGCCGATCAACCGACTACTGTCATCGAATCGTTAATCCGGACACCGCTTATTGTCCCAAAACAATTACAAGCAACGGTCTTGCTCGAACGGATGCGTAAAGAGACCGTCTCAATTGCTTTTGTACTGGATGAGTACGGCGGGTTTTTGGGAATGATTACCTTATTTGATATCCTCGAAGCCTTTGTCGGTGAAATTTCGACTGTCGAAGAAGAACCCGAGCTCGTACAACGGAGTGACGGGTCGTATCTTGCCGACGGATTACTGCATATTGATGATTTAAAACGGACCCTTGGCATCAAAACAGATTTGCCGGGTGAGGAAAAAAACAGCTACCATACGGTTGCCGGACTCGTCTTATATCTCCTCGGCGAATTTCCGGTCCGAGGCAGTCATGTCGTCAGCAACGGATACCGCTTCGAAGTCGTCGATCTGGACGGGCGACGGATTGATCAAATTTTAATCGAACCACATGATACGACGGACGGCGAAACGTCGTCATAAAAAACCGGCACGGTCTAAACAGACCGTGCCGGTTTTTTGAATCAATATTCGTTTAAAGCATCCTTTGCTACACGATCCGCTTTATTCTCTGACCGTGGAATCCACTTAACAAAAGCGAGTGGCAACCGGCTAAACCGTTCGAATGCAGGATCAAAATAAATTTGGATCCGTTTGTTTTTGGCGAATTCGCGTTCAACTGCCAAGGAAACTGCTTCTGAATCCGTCCGGAAGGAGAAAACACTTTCGCCTTGTGACAACAGTTCTTCTGCCAATTCAACAGCTTTTAAAAACGCCTGAAATTCGGCTTCATGATTATTCTCAGCCGTGATTCTAAAAGTCCGTTCAATCACCTGTCCTTCTGAATTTTTGCAAAAAATCCCGACTGCCGCATCATCATTCGATGGTCGGACCGCTCCGTCAAAATATAACTCAACCATGTGCTATCGCCGCCTTTACGCCTGTTCGAATCGCTTGTTCATCTAGATTTTTTCCGATGAACACCAATGTCGTTTGTTTTTCTCCTTCAAATTCACCCCGTGCTGCCGTTCCATAAATCATACCGGTTCCTTGTAAAACAATTTTTTGATTCGTATCGGCAAAATGAATGATTCCTTTATACCGGTATAAATCCTCCGCATAGGCTTCTAAGATTTCCCGAAGAACGGCTCCAAAACGTTGCCGATGGAGCGGCATTCGTTCCGTAATCGTCAATGCCGTAAACGATTCCGCCGCTTTTTGCAGACCGTCTGTTTGTTGTGCCAGACGTTCCTCTTCTTGTTTTGGAAAATGGAACGTCTCAAATAATGGTTTGAGACCCGTCTTCGACTGAATCGTCGGAAGAATCAATGCTGTCGGATTCAGACCCGCTAATCGTTCCGTGACTAGATCGACTTCAGAATCAGAGATCAAGTCGACTTTGTTTAACAGGATCGTATCCGCAAATCCGATTTGCCGGACATTTTCTTCAAATGTGAGCTGTCGTTCCAATTGGAAAGCATCCACGACGGTAATGACACTCGATAGTTGATACTGCTGTTCAATAGCCGGCTCAAAATAAAAGGTCTGCAGAATAGGTCCCGGATCTGCGATGCCGGTCGTTTCAATGATCAAACGATCAAAGGTCATGTCTCCCGTCCGTCTTTTTTTCGCGATCCGCAACAGGGCATCACGTAGATCTCCGCGAATCGAACAACAGATACAGCCGTTCGTCAGCTCGATGACTTCTTCATCGCTTCGTTCAATCAAAGCTTCATCAATATGGACGGCGCCGACTTCATTGACAAGCAAGGCTACCTTTTCGACTGGATCCGTGACGATGTGGTTTAATAATGTTGTTTTTCCGGCTCCTAAAAATCCGGTAATCAGTGTCGTGCGAATACGTTCTGACATGCTTCCACTCCTTAAGACTGTTGGGTTTGTCTCCACTTTTCTTTTCGCGCATCCAACAGATCAATTGCATGTAAGTACCAGGCATCGGTTGTCTGTGGTGTAACGCTCGAACCCCATTCTTTTTTACCATGATGCGATAAAATCATATGCATCAATCGATGGTATTGTGGAACCGGTAATCGAATGGCCAGTTGCTGAAGCGCCTGTTCCAACACGAAACAGCCGTAGGGCATATGCCCGACCAGAACACCGTTTGGATCAAGCGCAATGCCGGATACCTGGTCTTCTTCCGTTTCAATTTGAAGCAAACGCGCAAATCGATCGGATGATGCACCCAGATGCGTATATTCGAAGATTTTTCCGATATCATGCAATAAGATTCCCAGTAATAACTCGTCTTGATGCGGTGTTTCATTTAACAAAGCAATTGATCGGGCGGCTTGGTACAAGGCGTCAAAACTGTCATCCCAAGCAAACTGTCGCATTTCCCGATCGTTCGCTTGGAATAAGTCATTTTTATGATCAGCTTCTGCTTCTTGAATACATTGAAGCAATGTTAAATTGGGGCGTTCAGACTGACAGATCCCATATCCAATCGTCATCATACAAGCTGTATGCTTCAGTAATCCACCGATATAGGCATGATGGTGATAGAGTGCTGCCGGACGGGTCGAAAAATCGAACCAATACGTTTCCAAGACACGATGTGCGATTTGCCGCAGCGGCTCCTCCATCTGATCAATCAATCCGATCAGTTGATCACGGTACAAGCTAGGTGATTCTGAAGCCGGCATCTGCGGTAACAACATCGCTCCGGATACATCATGGACGGCTTGAACACGCTGGACCGTCAAGGATTTATTACCTGAGTCCACCGGGTACTCTTCCACTTTCGCCTTGACATGAACGATTCCCGTCTCGAGATACGGACGCATGGCTTCTTCTGCCGTTCCTTGGTTTAACCATTGTTTTCCTTTACACGTTCCACTCGGGGAGTTGAATGTGAATTGTAACCATTGCCGTCCGGTTTGACCGGTCTTAATTTCAGCAGAGGCGACGAGTAATGTCTCTTCCACCTGTTCACCCGGGACATGATCTGCAATTAAAAATCCAACAGCCGATTCAGGAACTTCCAACTGATAAAGTTCACCTTGATAAGCGGGCATTTCATAGTCAGGAATGGCTTTAAATAATCGAATCATCGTCAATTCCCCTCTCGTTTGCTCTGCTTTCCATCATATCAAATCTAATCTCACGATGGAATGTCAAAACAATCATTGTAAGCGCTTCATTTATGTTTTAAGATGACAGTAGCATACAAATTATCCACTATAAGGAGGAATACTGGGATGATTACTTCATTATCTGCTTGTTATGACGATGTTGTCGCATCAGACGAGCTTGCCCCACCTGATGTCATGACACGTGAACAAATTCGTCAAGCCGTTTCGGCATACGATCCGTTTATCTCTAAGGACCCTTGTTTACTGCACGAGTTGATCCGGCAAGAGATTACATCGGCGTGCAGTTACGTCCAGTCGATTGGGTTAACCGTTCACAGTGATCAAGTCAAACTATTGGTGCTCTCATCCTTCCGTTCGGATGCCGGTTTTGATGTCGATGAATTGAATCGCATGTCTTCGACTACTCTAAAGCGCCAAATCACAACACATGACGTTGTCTTTTCTCAATTCATTCAACAGTTATTTCTTCATCAAACACAAGATGATATCATCTGCCAACGTTTGATGAATGTCTTAGCAGGTGCCACCGCCAATAAATGCAAGACACGGGCGGCACGCCTTCACGATTCATTAACTGTTACATTATAATACAAAAAGTCCTGACTCCAGTGAGTCAGGACTTTTTTTCAACGACCTGGCATTCCAGCTCCTTGATGGGCATTTCTTATGAAAATGCGGCATTCCGCTTCGTCATATTCTATATACATCATTGCAGAATTTTGGAAGAGTGTCAAATACTTTTTCAAAAAAAGTGGGACAATCTCTGTAGAGATCATCCCGAATGGAAGAGTGAATAATTACCATGGCAATGCTTGATTTCATCATACAACGCGTTGGAAGCGTTTACAAGTCTTTATCGAAAATTCTTTCAAGAAAATATTCTTCCGTCAAAGGACGATGGATCACTTCAATTCCACTCTGCCGCATTAACGTCAATCCATCCCCATATTCATAACCTGTTGAATAGACGACACGATCAATTTTGGACGCAATCAGAGCCAGACTACAGGCATGACACGGACTGTGCGTGACGTACGCCGTCGCATGACGGGCACTCGTCGAGTCCGCCGCCAGTTTTCCAAGCGCGTTGATTTCGGCATGGATTTCGTTTAGCTTGGACCACTCATGATGTTCTTCTTGATTGGTACAGCGGTAAAACATCCGCCCATTATGTAAAACGGACTCGGTATCCTTGACCTCGTCGATCGAAGCTTTATATAAAACCCCTGCTTGTTTTAAATAAATCTCGTTACAGTTGACGTGTTGACTTGGTGTCCCGTTGATTCCGATTGAAATCGGTTTTTCATCTTTTACGATGACACAGGCAACAGACTTCGAGGCACATTTCGAATGACGATCCGCCATCATCCGCGCAAATAAAAGCCACGTCGTATCCCATTGTTGTTGTTTCTGCACGCTGTTCTCCCCTTTATGTAAACCACTAAGGAACACGTAAACGTGTTCCTTAGTAAGGTCGATTTGGCAACTCCCGACTTTTCGAAGCAACTTCAATCACTTTTTGTTTTAATTCGTTTTCCATGCGTTCCAGTTCGTGTTCTGCATCCCGACGTTTTTGTTTTCCGTCTTGTTGAATACGAAGCGTCTCATCTAATGTCTCAATTAAGTTTTGATGGGCGACTTTTAACGATTCGACCGAAACAATTCCTTTTTCATTCTCTTCTGCAATTTCAATCGAGGAATCTTTTAAGAGACGAGAATTTTGTTCCAATAATTGATTGGTCGTATTCGTGACATCTTTTTGCATTTGCAGGGCCGTTTTCTGTCTTGATAGACTGAGTGACAGCACGACTTGGTTTTTCCAAAGTGGAATCGTATTGACGACTGCCGACTCAATTTTTTCCGCCAAAATTTGATTGTTTTGTTGGATGACACGAATCTGAGGCGCCATCTGTAAACTGATTGTCCGCGATAATTTTAAATCATGGATTTTCTTTTCGAACCGATCCGCCAGTTGAATCATGTCATTCAACTCTTGGAGCCGTGTCTGATCACGCGTTCGTTCGACTTCCATCCGCAACGGTTCGATCTCATGCTCTCGGACATGTGCAATCTTCGTTTCACCGGCAGCAATATACAAGTTCAACTCTTCAAAGTATCGCTTGTTTTTTTGATACATCTGATCGAGTAACGTGATATCTTTCATCAGACCAAATTTTGAACGATCCAGATTGTGTACCACTTCTTCCAGATAAGCACTCATTTTTTCATATTGTAAGAAATATGTTTCGGCTTTTTTCTTCGCTCGTCCAATGACCGGCACATTCGACCAAAAACTTTTCTTTTCTTGTAAGGTGTCCGGATCCATTTGACGAACTCGTTGCATCAAATCTGACAGCAGCTTTCCGGCATCGCCGCCATCTTTCATCTTCACTTCACTTAAGACTTGATCAGAGAATTGTGATAATTCTCGCTGAACCGGTGCCCCGAACTGCATGACGGCATCCGATTTTTTCAAGTCGATCACTTGGAGCAGCCGCTCGATTTTTTGACGTTGCTCTGCCGGAACATCATTCGGAATCATTTCTTCGACCGGTCGGCTTGGCACCGCTTGATGAGCCGGTGCTTCCGCAAGGTTAACGTCCACCGAGGGATCGGAAATCGTAGGTTGTGTCGACTGTTCTTCATCTGGCCATTGTTGCCAACTGTTGTTATCAGAATGGGTCATGTTTATAACTCTCCTCCTGTTTGCGTTGTTCGGACTCTTGTGCCAACACTTTTTCAATCGTCAACAATTCACGTTCTAGATCAACCGTATCTCCTTCCAAAAGGAGCGATTGTTGTTGTTTTAATTTTTGGGCAATCATTTTGAGGTTGGATTGCAATTGTTCCCGCGTGTCGACCTGAACTTGTGCTCCACGTCGTTCCAAATCCGCGAATTTTTCGGAAATCGAGAGTAAGGAATCCAGATAAAACGTAAAGAAGTCCCGGACTTTTTTCACTTCCCGTGGCGAGGTGAACAATTCTTCAAATAAGACGTGCGCCTCACGGGATACGATTCGCATTTCAGAACGGACTTCACTGTCACGGATGGACGGAATCAGTTGATCAAACGACTGTAGTTTGACAAATCCTTCCTCGACCGTACGCTGCAACACTTGCAGTTCCAGATCATCCGTTTCATCAAATCGCCGCGTCGCCTGTTCCGGTTTTAAGATGACACTGCCGACAAACTCGTCTTCATCATCCAACAGTAATTTCTTTTTGACATTTTTTCGTTTAAGTTCCGTTGATTTTCGCTCTGTCCGGTAACGTTTGCCCGGTTTCGCACGGTATCCGCTCCAAATGAACCACAATCCTAACGCGATGAAGATACCGGAGAAGTCCAGTGCATCTGCAACTTGAAGAAACACGAACATCAGACCGATGGAACCAAGTACCCACCATGTAGAAGACTTCATCTCATCACCTCTTTCAGTTGATCCATCTATTTATCCTGTGTGTTAGATGTGTCGTTACTTATATCTTACCATTACGGATCATATAACAAAAAGTTTCCCGTTTTCGCGAAATGTTAGTCCTCCCGCTATTCTTATTTCACCATAATCTATCCACCGTTACATCCGTCTCAAGTTTGATTTCTGAGAGCCGGTGCGTAGGCAGACAAAAAAAACAGCTGATCTGCTTGAACTGCAGATCAGCTGTCGGAACACGGTTTTTTTTCTTGAAGTATCACGAACCGAACAACGGCCAGATTAAGATGATCAAAATCGCGATCGGACTCAGGTAACAGACGCTAAAACGCCAGAAAGGAAGCATCCGTTTCATCATCGGACTCGTCACCAGCTCCTGTTCGACCAAGGCACGGTCCAACTTGAATCCGGCAAAAAACGAAATCAGCAACGCACCGATCGGCATCAGGATATTCGAGACCGTAAAGTCCATCCAATCAAAAATCGTTTTATCCATCCATGTCAACTCACTTGCGAGACCAAAGGAAAGTGCTGAAGGGATCCCGATGAGCGCAATCAATCCGGTTGCAATGATTGTATTGCGTTTTTTGTCTTTAAACGTCGCAGACGGTTTCCGGTCTGTAATGGACGAGACGACCACTTCCAACATCGCAATCGACGACGTGATCGAAGCAAAGGCGAATAGTAGGAAAAACAGCGACAAGAAGATCGAACCAAATTGGATTTGACTGAAGACCGTCGGTAACACGATGAACAACAGCGCCGGTCCTTCCGCCGGGTCGAGACCCGATGCGAAGACAGCCGGGAAAATCGCAAATCCGGCCAACAACGAAACGGCGATGTTCAGCGAGACGATCCAGACTGCCGAACGATTGATTTGTCCCCGCTCTTTCATATAAGAGGCATATGTCAGCATCGCGGACACCCCTAATGATAAGGAGAAGAACGCTTGACCCAACGCACTAAGGACCGATGTCCGGCTGAGCGCTGAGAAGTCCGGTTCAATGAAGAAACGGACACCTGCCCCTGCTCCTTCAAGCGTCAACGAGCGGACGACAAGAACGATGAAACAGAGAAACAGTAACGGCATCATGATTTTACTCATTTTTTCAATTCCAGCTTGGACGCCGCGTAAGACGATGACACATGTGATGATCAGGAAAACCAACTGTCCGGTGATAGCGTACAGCGGAGAAGCCGAAATTGTTCCGAACAACTCTCCTAAGGCCTCGCCGTTCATCGTGGTCAGACTGCCGGAAAAACCGAGGACCGTGTAGATCAAAACCCATCCTCCGATGACACTGTAGAATGAAAGCAACAAAAAACAAGCAATGACGCCAAGAACACCAATGAAGGTATATTTTTTATGGCCCAATTCGGAGAAGGCACGTAATGCTGTTTTCCCACTTGTACGTCCAATTAAAAACTCAGCAATCAGCACAGGTAATCCAAGTAATAAGGTAAACGCTAAAAACAGCAATAAAAATGCGCCCCCACCGTTTGTTCCTGTCGTATACGGGAACTTCCAGATTGCCCCCAGACCAATTGCTGATCCTGCCGCTGCTAAAATAAAACCGACTTTCGAAGCCCATGCATTTCCTTTCATGGTGCTCGACCTCCTTTTCAAAAATACTTTTCCATTGTACAAAAGTTCAAGCCGGAAGTCATCCTTTATCAAATATTTTCTTTAAAGCGTCAAAGCATAACCGCATATTCGCGATGAATCATTCTTATTTCCGTAAAAAAATCAAAAAACCGGAGACGCCCTGTCTGACTGACAAGGGGTCTCCGGTTGTGTGATGGTGAAGCTTTTACTCCCTTCACCTTAGTTCAAAGGACTGACACGTCCACTGTACATCTTTAAGAATTCCGGCAAAACTTTTACTTCAATCGGTGAATGCATCGCTTTTTCACCATCCGTATCAATGACTTTGGGTGAGTCCGTTTTTAAGGTAAATCCGCTCGTCAACAGATGTGTAAAGGATGGTTCATTGGTTAAACCAATTTTTTGCAGGATGACGTCACGGATCGTCGTCAAATTGACTTCATCGACGATTACAAGATCCAGTTTCCCGTCGTTGTAGGCGCCTTCCGATAAGTTCGTTTCAATCCCGCCTAACGATTCGCCGTTCGCCGCCAAAATCAAGACAGCCTCTCCGGTCATCTTCTGTCCTTCCGCTAACTCCAGTTCATAGGAAAACGGTTCAGCTTCCATGCTCGATCGGATGGTCGAAAGATAATAGCCCATCTTCCCGAGACGCGCCTTTTCTTCCGTATCAATACCGATCGAGGCCTCTGCTACGAGGCCTAAGCCGACGAAGTTCAGGAAATACGTATCATTTACTTGTCCAAGGTCCACCTCAACGATTTGCTGGGTCGCAATCATTTCCGCAGCGAGCCGTGGCACCATTGGCAACCCTAACGTTCTTGCAAAATCATTACACGTCCCGCCTGGAATAATGCCAAGAATCGGACGTTTGTCCAGTTTCGCAATTCCGTTGATGACTTCAAACACCGTGCCGTCTCCACCAATGACAACGAGAGCGTCGAAGTCGCTTGATTCTTCGGCAAATTGCAGGGCGTCCAGCGCTTGTTTCGTTTGTCGGATGACAATTTCATCAAACATGGCGGCCAAGGGATCAATCACCTCTTGTAGCAATCCGGCCCGATTGGTTCCGGCCGTCGGATTGCTGATCAATAATAACTTCATTGGATGATTCCTTCTTTCTCGAGATACTCGCGTGCCACTTGGTTGGCTGTTTTTCCGCCATAAGCTACAGCTTCATTCATTTGTGACATCTCGGCATCGGAAATCTTTCCGTCTAACCGTTTCAGTGCCTGCTCAACTTCCGGATATTCATCCAGTGTCTCTTGTCGTAACAGCGGCGCCCCCTCGTACGGCGGGAACAACTGTTGATCGTCTTCTAATACGACCATATCGTACTTCGCAATCTCAGGATCGGTCGAATAGGCATCGATGACTTGGATATCCCCTGACTCAATCGCTTTGTAGCGTAATTTTGGTTCCATCGTCACGACTTCTTCAAAGTTGACGCCATACTTCTCTTGGATTCCTTTGTATCCATCTTGACGATCTTTGAACTCTAACGTAAATCCGGCTTTCAGCTGTCCGGCAACTTGCTGTAAATCAGAAATCGTTTTTAAGTCATACTGTTCGGCAACCTTTTTCGGAACGGCTACCGCATACGTATTGTTGTAATTCATCGGCGGGAGTAACGCCAGGTCTTGTTTGACCAGACCGTCCCGTGCTTGTTCAAAAACAGCTTGTTTTTCATTTGAAACCGGTTTTTCATTTGTCAGACTGGCTAAAACCGTTCCCGTGAATTCCGGATACAGATCAATGTCACCCGATTGCAGGGCTTTATAAACAAAGGTCGTTTTTCCGAAATTCGGTTTTACTTGAACATTCAAATCGGTTTCGTCCTCGATGACCAATTTATACATGTTCATCAAAATTTCCGGTTCAACGCCCAGTTTTCCGGCGACGACCAAGTCAGGTCGTTCCGTACGTCCAAGCGCAAACGGTGTGATGATGAGCGTCGCAATCAAAGCGACCGCAACAATCAAGCGCCCTTTTTGGCGTTTCTTCGTCGCCACTTCCGTTTGTCGTAATAAACCGTCAAATAAAAGGGCTAACAATGCTGCCGGAACCGCCCCTAGCAATAACAGATAGTTGTCATTGCGGTCAATCCCGAGCAGGATGATCGATCCCAGTCCTCCTGCGCCGATCAGTGCTGCAATCGTCGCTGTCCCGATGATCAAGACCATCGCTGTTCGCACCCCGGCCATCATGACCGGTAACGCGAGCGGAAGTTCAACCTTCAACAGACTTTGCGTCGGTGTCATCCCGCACGCGCGTGCCGCCTCTTTAATCGAAGGATCCACTTCTGCTAATCCCGTATACGTATTGCGGACAATCGGTAAAAGTGCATATAAGACAAGGGCGATGACCGAAGGAACGGTCCCGATCCCGACAAGGGGAATCATCAGACCGAGCAAAGCGAGTGAAGGAATCGTCTGAATGACAGACGTGACTCCAATCGACCATTCGCTCATTTTTTTGTTACGGGATAGATAAATGCCAAGTGGAATTGCAATTAAACAGGCAATCACGAGGGATAGGACCGATAATTGGATATGTTCAATCAAGGCTTGCAACAGTTCGGCTTTCCGGTCTTGATACGTTTCCAACAAACCTGTCATTGAACGATCCCCCTAACTTGACCCATGAATTCCTTCACGAACGGGTCTTCACTTGCTAAAATGTCTTCTTTTGTTCCAATAAGGACAATTTCGCCGTCATTCATCAGACAGATCCGACTTCCGAGTTTCAACGCTTCATTCATATCGTGCGTGACAAACAGAATCGTTTTTCCGAGCTCATCATTTAACCGTAATAAATCATTTTGCAATTGATCCCGTGAGATCGGATCGAGCGCAGAAAACGGTTCGTCCATTAAGATGACGTCTTGTTCCGCTGCCAAGGCGCGCATGACACCTACGCGTTGTTGCTGACCGCCCGACAGTTCGCTCGGGTATTTTTTTCTCAGGTTTTCAGTCAGACCGGTCAGATGAAACAGGGTTTTGACACGTTGGTCAATCTTCTTTTTATCCCACTTCAACAATTGCGGGACGACCGATACGTTTTCTTCGACTGTCATGTGCGGAAACAAGGCAATCTGTTGCAGGACATAACCAATTTGGCGGCGCAGTTCATGCTCGTCAATCGACATGATCGGTTGCCCGTTAATCCAAATCTGACCTTCCGTATGATCGATTAACCGATTGACCATTTTCATTGTCGTGGTCTTGCCACAACCTGAAGGTCCAATCAAACAAAAAATCTCGCCTTTTTCAACTGTAAAATTCAATTTTTGGACCGCTTTTGTTCCGTCTGGATAGGTTTTACCGACTTCCTTGAATTCAATCACACACGATCCCTCCACCATCTTTAGTTTGTAAACACATTTCATCTGAGTTCGTTATTATCTTTGTAAAATTTCCCTCATTTTCCTATTATGAAACCTGCTTTTCCTTCCTTCAGACAACAAAAAAAACCGGCAGAAACAATCTGTCCGGTTCCTTACTTATTTTGATTTCCGTTCTAATAATTCGATTTCCGATTTGATCAGAACTTGTTTCTCGAATTCAAAACCAAGTGATTCAAAGTTTTTCGTATGCGAAAGGTCTCCTACGACAGTATTCGTCAAGACTGCCGTCACTTCTGCGACCCATCCTTCTTTTGTTTTCACCATATCACCGACGATATAATCAAATAGCTCTTCTTCTTCCATCTCACTCATCTCCTGACACGTTCAGATATTCTTAATCATATAAAAGAACTGTTGAAAAAGCTAGTATTGCGTTAAGGTCCGCAACATCTGCCGCAAGATTTTCGCCGTCAGTCCCCAAATCAAATAGGCTTCATGTTCATAAAAATGTTCAACGGTTTTGTATGTCCGGTCCAAATAAGCGTCACGATTCGCCATCCGTTCGGTCGGTACTTTCTTGCCCGGACGAATCCGCCACTCCATCTCTCCCTGAATCGGTTCTGCTGCCAGTAAATCGGCAAGCGATACGAAGAAGATATGATCGACTTCCATCGGTGACGGGTGAATGTCCGTCGCCGTTAGTATCCCGACATAGGGATAGATGATCGAACGGTTGGGTGTGACCAACGGTTCAAGTGTTCCGATGACTTCGATGTTTTCTTCCGTTAGGTTCAACTCTTCCGTTGTCTCTCGCACGGCCGCTTCCCGCGGTTGCTCTCCAGGATCAATCCGTCCGCCCGGAAAGGCAATCTCACCGGGTTGCGAGCGTAACGTTTTGGCACGGACTTGAAACAAGACATGGACTTCCCCATCTCGTTCGATCAGTGGCACCAATACCGCTGCTGCGTTTTTCGGGAGCCGTTCCGTCGACGATTCAAAAGCTCGTTTAACATCACTGAGCTGAAAGTCACTCATCGTGTTTCCTGCGCGACTTTCTGATAAGCCTCTTCCAAATGACGCATCCGGACAATCAAATCGGCATTTTTAGCAATTCGGTCGGCTAAAATCGATCCCGCCACTACCTTATAATAGGCATTGAGGGCTTGGATGGTTGTCATGTGGGCTTCGTTTTGGCGTGTGTATTCTCTGAAGTTGCTCATCAATCGTTCTGTCGTAAATAACTGCTCGTTCACTGGTCTCATCCTTTCAGACGGTTGCCCGCCAAGTCGATAGTTTAATGGTAGCGAGTTTTGGCTAAGAAGTAAAATAAGGGGGGCTATCCGTGAAGAAAAAAATAGATGTTTTGATCATCGGTGCTGGACCAACCGGTTTGACATTGGCGCTTGCCTTGTCACGGTATGGATTGACGTTTCGCATCATCGAACGGGCAAGCGGTCCGTCGGTCGTTTCAAAGGCCATCGGTATTCAGGCCCGGTCGCTTGAATTGTTCGCACGTCTTGGTGTAGCCGATGCTCTAATGGAGAATGCCATTAAAATTAATCAAGGGAACTTATACGTTAACGGTGCTTGGCAAGCGAAGCTTGACTTTACCGATTTAAACACACCGTTTCCATTCGTTACCTTATTGCCTCAAAGTGAAACCGAACGCATTCTTGAAACACGCTTGCAAGAAGATGGACATCAGGTGGAACGCGAAACCGAATTGACCGGCTTTGCACAGTTCCCGACGTTCGTCAGTGCCTCGATTCGAAAAGACGATGTCACCGAAACCGTCGATGCTTCCTTTATCATCGGAGCGGACGGGGCCAACAGCTTTGTCCGGCGTGAACTTGGACTGCCGTTCAGCGGCAAATCCTTTAAAGAGTCGTGGGCACTTGCGGACATCGAGGTCGATTGGCCGTTGTCGTCTGAAGAAGTGCATATCTTCTTTTCCGATCATGGTGTCATCGAATCGTTCCCGCTCCAATCCAATTTATTCCGAATTACCGGCAACTTATCGAATGGTGCGGTTCCAACTGACCACGCAGCCATCGAAGATTTCTTGAAAAACCGGGCTAAAGTACCTTTTACGCTTAAGAAAGTCCACTGGTACTCCATGTTCCGCGTCCACAATCGCATTATTGAGAAGTTTGGTCACCACCGCATCTACTTAATTGGAGATGCCGCCCACATCAATTCGCCCGTCGGCGGGCAAGGCATGAATACCGGTATTGCCGATGCAATGAACTTGGCATGGAAGTTATGGTGTGTTCACCGGTTTAAGGCCAGTTTCCCTTTACTCGATTCTTACAGTGTCGAACGCAGGGAAGCGGCGCGCGGTATTTTACGCTCAACCAATCTCGCCACCGAACTGTTACAAATCAATGTGCCTTTTTTATTGCCCTTACAAGAAAAAGTCATTCGAAACAGTTTAAAAATCACGCCACTCCATCATTATGTCACCAATCGAATCGCGCAACTCAACAGCAACTACCAAGCGTCCCACCTGTTCGTCACACAAGGACGGTTCCCACTTCTGACACCACGTCCCGGTGAGCCGATGCCTTACAGCGAAGTCGTGAATCCGCGAACGAAAAAAAATGAACTTTTGTTACGACGGGCGGACCGCAATTTCCTGCTGTTGCTCTTTTTACCGCGTCAATCGGATGACGCGACCCTTCTACCGTTTAAAGAACTGGCTTATTCCTATCCCGATTTGTTCGAAACCGTCCCCATTCATCAAGAGCTGAAGGACGATGGTGTCGTCGATCAAGGCGGTGAACTCGCACGGAAGTTCGGGATTAAACAAGCGGGACTTTATTTGATTCGTCCGGATGGATATATTGCGTATCGTCAACAAGGATTAAAAATCAATCCATTTTCGCGTTATCTTGAACGTTTACTTTATGCCCGTTAAGGACGTATGATAAAGATGAGGTGAACAGATTTATGGATGTGAACACAATACGTTTAATATTGATTGCCGTGCTTGTTCTTGCGTTTCTTGTGATCGTTTTGCGACGCACAAAAGAATCGTTACGTTGGGTTCTGCTCGGTGAAGAATTTGGAGAAAAAGGGGAACGCTTGGCACGTGACTATGACCGGTTGGATCAAGCCGGTCTTGAAGTACGCATCGAACGTGGCATCAAAACGTCTTTTCTTTTCCGCCGCTTCAGCAAAAATTTAGATGATCGGGTTGCCGTCTATGTCGTGAAAGAAGATTTACCTCGTGCAGAGGATCTTCTCAATCAATCGTAAGACGAACCAAAAAGGACTTCTCGCCTGATCGAGAAGTCCTTTTTAGTTGTTGGCGTGTCATTGAAAAGACCGCCATCATTCTTCGTTGTGCGGACGACCGAATACGGCTTTTTCCAAATTCGAAATCCGGCGTAGCATGTCGTAGTTCGAGGGATTGGCAGGTGCCGGTGCCACTTCTGGTTCAACACGACGCTCTTCCCGTTTGATCCCGACAGAAGAAGACGCCTTCGCTTCTTCCAATTCACGTTTTAAACGATCGATTTCTCGCTCAAACCCTTCGTAATCCTTAATGACTTGATCCAAATAACCATCCACATCTTCGATGACGTACCCTCGAAGCCCTGTCTTGAATTCCTTTTTGTAAATATCATCTGCTGTCAATAACGGCTTATACATACGCTTCACTCCCATTGATCATTGTAGTTCTGTTCCTGCTCCATCATCGCCAAGTCGTCTTGTGTGATTAAGAACAGCTGATAATCGGACCGTTCCATCTCTAGTTTAGCACGTTCCACCAAATACTTAGCGGACCCTCCGTGTTCCTCATCAAACACGGATAATAATCCTTGACTCTTCTGAATCATGAATTCGGTTTTATTTCGAAACTGAGAAGGATTTTCGTAAGGCTTTTGGCTGATCGCATCCACAAAATCGGCTTGATTTAACACGGCACGATATTGCGCTTGAACCGGTTCTTTCCATTTCGCCTCTTGTTCCAGAAACGGCAACAAAATACCTAGACGGATGTCCGGATAATCTTCCTTCAATTCAAGAATGACTTCACATGCCCACAGCTCACATCCAGGCGCAGCACTCGTAATAAACCACGTCGTCCCCATCTCTTCAATCAAACGGATCAGACGTTCCCGGTAGGCGGCTTTTAAAATCTTGATCCCGGGGTGTTTTTGATCAAATATCCCCAGTTCGTTTGGCTTATAGCCGGAGACTGCCACAACATTCATTGCTGACACTTCCTTTGCAGACGTAAACTTCGATGATTCAGTTCCGTGATCAAGCGTTCGCGTCGCGAAGACAATAACTGGTGCTGCTCTAACATCTTTCTTGCCTGTTCAGTATAATCATAAGCAACGTCGGGTTGTTTTGCAATGTGCTCGGCCCATTTGGCCAGTTCGATATACCCTTCATATGTCTCGCTTTTTTGAAAACAGTCGACGGCTTCTTCGTATTGGCGGAGTTTCTTGTATAAAAATCCCTGCCGCAACCACCCTTGAGCCGTCAGTTCTTCCGCCTGTCCAAAGTGTTTGACCGATTGCTCATGGATGCCTAAGTCGGCTAACCAGACAGCGATGTTCTCCCGGATTTGTGACGACGCGTCTTGCCGGTGCGTCACGAGCCGGTTGCATTCATCGTACAGGCTGACTAAAGTCAGGCAGTCATGGAGATGGTGCTCGAGAACGCCCTCCATGATAGCGGGATTTTGATGTTCGACATATTGAAAATAATGCATCGGTGCCAGAAATCCCGGTAAATCATCTGTCCGTTCAAATCCGATTCGTTCCTCCATCCTTGTCAGTCGATACGAATCATACAATCCTTTGAACATCCGCCGACAGACGTGAAGTAAGTCTAAATGCCCTACTTTCGGTAGACGGGGGACCCGTTCTCGGACAAATACATGACGGGTCTTGATTTGCGGCCAGTCAAAACTCTTGCCGTTGTAGGTCACAAAGCGAACATCTTCCCCGATATCATGCAGAAAATGGTGGTACAAAGCCGCTTCATAATGCGGATGCGGTAAAAAATATTGCCGCATCAACAAGTCGCCTTTTTCAAAACGTGCAAAGCCGAGTAAAAAAATCGTTGTGCCGGTTCCTTTTAATCCGGTCGTTTCTGTATCGAAAAAAATGACTTGTTCCAGCGGGACATCGAGTGCGAGTGGTGGATGCGGGAGCTGAAGGGATTCAAACACCTCTTCAAACGAACGATGTCCATGCTGAGCTGTCAGCGGATAACGATGATCGATGCGTACGATCCATTCCTCTTCAAAGGTGAGAATATCGGCTCCTTTTTCCAACCAAGCCGCTTGTTCCGCTGTTGCCTGTTGTTCCTGTTTCGTCGGTGACGGTTTTTCTTTTGGTTCTGACTCCGTCGTCTTCAACATCCGTCTCAGTTTATTTTTCATGATAATTCCGTCTCCATTTCAGCAAGCATTCGGATCGTCCGTTCTTTTTCGTCAGCGAGGCCGATCATCCCGATACACGCCGGACAACCATCCTGACAGGGACACGTTTCAATCGAGTCCCGTGCTGCCCGTAACATGATGTGACGTTGCTTGTATATCGATGCGGCGAGACCGACTCCCCCCGGATAACGGTCATACAGATAGATCGTCGGTTTTTGAGTATGCGTTGCCTTGACTTGTGGAACGACAAAAACGTCACTTGCATCACACATCAAATACAGCGGGGCAACGCGACGCAGGCTGTTGGCCACTCCTTCGAGCACTTGTTCCAGTTCCGTGCTTGATGTCGCACTTTCCGGCAATGAAAACCAGACGCCGGTCGTGTGGATTTCCCGCTCCGGCAAATGAATCGGTCCAGAGCCAATGTTTTCATGGGTTCCGAACTTGATTTTCTTGAACATCGTCGCCATTCCCCGGACACTGACATCTCCCCGCGCCACACTGAACGCTCCGTTCGTATAACTTTCATCTTCATCCAAAACAGACAACTCGACGGAAAAATTGGCATCGGTGTAATAATCCACATCTACGGCACGGACAAATGCTTTTTTCTCCTCAAAATCCAAGACCTCGACTTGATACTGATCGGCGCCGTGAAGATAAATCGCCTCATCGTGCAACAATGTCATCGCACTAAACGTATCCATTTCGCCGATCACACGATTCGGGACATCGGTTTGATCGACGATGACGACATTTTCCTGATCACTCGAGCGTAACGAAATGCCGTGCGCGGGAAACGCGTCATTCATCCAATAATAGCGTTCTCCCCGTTGATTCAAGACACGTTCCTCCACGAGATATTCCAAGATATCTTCCGTCTCCAAGGTACCAAATGATTCGCCTTGGCGAAACGGGAGTTCGAATGCCGCACACTTGATATGATCGACGGCAATGATTAAATTGTCCGGATCCAAACGAGCAGCTTCCGGTGATTGATTTAAAAAGAGTTCCGGTCGTTCGGCAACGTATTGATCGAGAATTCCGGACGACGCCACTAAGATGATCAACGCATCGTCCTGACGACGCCCTGCTCGTCCCGCTTGTTGCCATAAGGAAGCAATCGTTCCGGGATATCCATTCATGATACAGACTTGCAGTTGACCGATGTCGACACCAAGTTCGAGAGCGTTCGTCGAGACGATACCGGTGATCTCTCCTTGACGTAACCGTCGTTCGATATCGCGACGCTCACTCGGTAAATAACCGCCCCGGTACCCTTCGATC